>Ga0307377_10004643_pt1 | contig 14969 bp, 18 predicted proteins | sample TR3MG_FD_202535 | JGI IMG/M metagenome (GOLD analysis project Ga0307377, IMG submission 202535) | Soil microbial communities from Risofladan, Vaasa, Finland - TR-3 | ecosystem: Environmental > Terrestrial > Soil > Coastal area > Acid sulfate soil | place: Finland: Risofladan, Vaasa | collected... | reverse complement strand
CGTAGGGTGAAGTGGTCCCATAAAAGAATTGCGGTAGGCCCGTCAACGTATCCCAAATCAACTCTTGGTCAATGTACGGCTGATAATCGAAAGCAACCTTGAACCGGAGCTTGTGGGGTGTCCGGAAGTCACCGAGGACAGCTACACGATAAATTCGCTTGAATCCCTGCACGCCGGCAAGTTTGATCCAAGCAGTCTCAATAATGAGTGGGATCGATTGGTATTCGTCGAGGTAGTAGCCTTCTGACTCAAGGTAAACCTGACCACTGGGCTTCAGATGAGCGTACGTGCCAACCCACTGAGCTGCACAAACGCCGGTGTAGTTGGTCCAAGTGCCCCATGAGTTGAATAAGTAGTCATACAGCAAGGTGACCCCGGAACTGACCAGGAACCGGACTTGATTAACGTCTTCAACAAGGGTGGATGCGGTGATTTCCTGCCCATTGAACTTCTCAACTGGGGCCCCGATGTAGAGGGATTCGAGCGCCCGTGTGATGAGGTAAATGCCCTTTTGCGACTGAAACATGACCCCAAGGGACATCTCAACGACGGAGCGGTTATCGATGCACCCCACGTCAGTGGATACGAGCTGCATAGGGGTGAAAGAGTCTTGCTCACCGAGGGCATTCGGACCGTCACCAGAAATAATGAAAATCCTGGATTGCTCAAAGACAACAAGTTTGTCGTCCATTTCAGCAAGGGCCGTGATAACGCCTTCGGGCTTGATTCGCTGTCCTAAGCTGAATGAAACCCGGTCACCGTCGACAAACTTCTTACTGTACCAAAGTTGCCCGTCTTCAGTCCCCGCCAGCCATACGCGGTCCTTGGCTTCTAGGAGGATGGTCGACGATGGGCCGGCGTCGTTTTCTAGTTCACCACCTACTGTGTAGAGGATTTCATTTGATTCAATCGAATTGTCGTTGGAGTCATTGAACGCAATGAACCCGGTTGCCGGGTCGAGGGGGAATGATTGTTGGGTGCTAAAGAAAACATTCCCATTGGTGAGCGTTCTATAGACGACAAGTCTTGCGCTCTGACGATTCGGTGGGAATTTGTCGGTTAACAACGGGGTAGCGATTGACGAAAAATCTACGCCCCTAGGCCCGCCTAGGACATCTACTAAGACAATGGGTGATGGCGCAGACCTATCGATTTGTCCCTGGTTGTCTGTCCATTCATAAACGAATCGGTACCCATAGAGGCCGTCAACTAGGCCAGGCCCACCGAGTGGAGCAACAAGGGTAGGTTGCGCAATGTCTTCGGGAAATGTCAGAAAACCAAGCTCGGTAAAGCCATAGGCGTCATACGCCCGAATCACTCCACCCGACATCAGCGTATTGCGTCCTACTTGCTCGATGTCTGGCTTGTGGGTGGTGAAGTCTAGTGTGATCGCCGTGACACCAAGGGGAGTAAACACATTCCCGTCGATGCTCCTGAGGCGCCCCTTTTCAAGTCCAGGGAACAGCCAAATACCCGTTGAAAGCATTGGGACGCCCGGTGGTGGAGACGTCGAGGGAATGGTGGATTGTGACAGCCCATAAAGCCATCGGCCGAAGATTGTCGCTGTGATCCCGTCGATGGCGAAGTAGGAACCTTGCAAATCGGCCACGTGCGAGATCATGACGACGATACGTGTGCCCACAAAGAATGGCTTGCCAGCGAGAATGCCACCCGTCTTGAGCTGTACAGGGCCTGACAAAAGCGCCCCAGTTGGCCCCAGAGTGGTTCTGAATATCCTTGCTGATGCCAAGGGGCCGTTATTTACTTGGTCGAAATAGACTTCGATGTTCCCATCGGGATTCTGGACAGCAACAAGGCCAACTGCGCCGGTGGTCTGTAATGGAACCGCTGTGATGACTACATCGTTCAGAAGCAAAAACGCCGGGCTGAATGTAAGCGCCCGTATGCTAACGCCGTCAAGGTTCACCAACAGTACGATGTTGCCACTCAGGGGCATGTACCTCACACCAATGTGCGTAATTGTATTCGCACCACCAACTACTGCGATAATCGCTGCGGGGAATGTCCCCACGCCACCCACAAAACCGGTCGGGGTGACAAACGCCATGCGAAGGTTGTTAGCGTTGTCTCTCCAAGCCGCGATACCTGCCCTGCCATAAAGCCCGGTCTCGTCGACGTCATAGGTGCCCTCAAAGTTGGTGGCGTACGTCCCGATAGGTCCTACAGCATCAGGGCCGTCACATGAGACAACCATGGTCCGTAACAGCCCCGATATGTCTTCTTGAAAAAAGGTGACGATGTTCGTACCGACTGCGATTGCCCTAGGAACGTTGGCCGTGTTTGAGACATCTTCATCAGAATAATACTGAGCCCCGGTGATACGGTCCAAGGCTGTTGAACGAACCCCCCCACGGTTGTCTTCCCACGCGTAAAGGGTTGTATCGCCGCATGTAGCGACTGTGGCCTGTCCTTGCCCTTCACTGTTGCGCATGATTTGCGTCTTGCCCACGACCATCGAGCAATGGGGGCCTTTGTCTATCCAGGCGTTGCTGTTCACTGTGCGGGAATAGATTTCATCGTCGCTGAACAACAGCAATTCGCCATCAAAGAGACCGAGTGCTGTCCCTGAGGTGATGTCATCAGGCGTGGGGAAAATCGTCTTATTGATGCTCTGAAAGCCATTGCGCTTTTTAACGCTGCCCTTGCGAGTAAACACTCCATTTTCTAAGCGCGTCAGAAACGGCGCCTCAACCAATTTCTCATCGGTCTTTGTATCCAGACCTCCGACGAAATCGATACCTATGGTTTGTTTCTGTAGGGCCACCTAGTTTCTAGCTCCGTGGATTTGGTCGACGGCGATGTCAATTTCAATGGCCCCGACGGTGAGATTACCACCACCGCCCGTCTGAAAGGTCATGAACAACTCTTCGTCGATGCCCACGGCATAAGCAGGGAATGCCGGCACCGTGACAATTGACTGACCAACAGCGGCGGCGGAATAGAAAAACACATTTGTGGCAGCGACATTCAACCCCGTTGATTTGCTCCGAGCCTTAAGGCTTATCTGTGCGATTGTGTTGCCTTGGATGCGAAACCTTGCCGCTGTGATGACCGCCCCAAATGGCGCCGAGATTGGCATGTAAGCGATATTGGCGGCCCCAAGAAAAATCTGACCAAACCCGTCAACACCATTGGTCGCCCCTGTGGGGGAATAGAAATAAGTCTTTATGTCACCCCCAGCCCGGAAGTTTGTTGCATAGACTAGGCTCCAAATATTTGTAGCAAGCCCTAGTTGATGGGCCCCTGATACGTTCGGGATGACGGTACTGTTGAAAGCAGACGTGTCACCAAAGAGGCTGAGCCTGGTGACCGCCGGTTGTAGGACATTACCAGGGGCTCCACCCGCTGACACCGAGAATAGGATTGTTGACGCCCCTGCGCCCGTCGACTGGCCTGTTGTGATGAATACTGGGCCACCGACTGAATCAGTCCCAATAGCATTTCCGCCCTGTAGGCTTAATGCTCCACCGAAGTTATCCGCGCCTATAGCATTTCCGGCCCGGACCAAGGTGTTTGTCCCAGCGACTACGCTATCAGGAGCAACGAGGACTGTTTGAACGCCGGTTAATGACGTGTATCGCGGGGAGATCATCTCAAGACCGGCCGAAACTGTGCCTGTAGTCGAGGTAATGTCTCCGCCCCCGTTTGCGACGATATCACCTACAAGGGTAGTCACGCCGCCGAGATCAACAATCACATCGCCAACGGACACCCGAACATCGCCGGCCAGTGCGTTGATGTCCCCCGTGACAGCCGTGATATCCCCCGTCAACGCAATAATTGCGGCACCTGACGTGACCCCAGCAATTGTTGTTAGGGAGTTCGCAAAGATGTCGCCCGTGATGTTGGCGTCACCGTCAAGAAAAAGATTGTCCGCCGCGATGTCAGCCGTAACACCAGGGGCTTGGTTGAAAGAATACAGCTTGATGGCGTTGGTGTATCTGGCTTCGGCCGTGCTCCCGAGGGCTGCGTAATCGCCGACAAATCCACCGAGAAGCGTGGCGTTAAGCGAGTTGCCCAGAGTCAGTTGAATCGCCGTTCCAGCAGCGTTGTTGTAGTACATGTCGCCGTTGACGGTGTAGAACGTGTTGCGGTCTTGCGGGCCTGTGAGCGGGAGCACCTGAGTCTGGGTGCGGTACGAACGGGCATTCGTGATGTTGAAACCGTTCATATTCAGGTCGCCGTTAACCCGAAGTCCCGACGTGCTAATGGGTCCCCCCCTACCGGCACTGTGGTCATGCGCATCTATGACATAAAGCGCGTCATTGAGGTCTTGTGCCCACTGGGGGCCGGGTGTGACGCCGACGTCTGGGAGGTCGAGATTCATCAAGGGGGTAATCGGCATCAGAACACCCAAAAGCTAGCAGTGACGCCAGCGGTTGAAATCAGTTTGATAAAGCTTCCTGGAAATTGCTGCGTGGGCAGTTCGGAAATGCTCGACTCTTCGTTTTTGCGCACGATGATCCACCCACGGTAATCGCGTTGCAGCTTGTGCTCGATGTCTATCGGGGTGCCTGCGACCATGACGACATTCTCAACTAGGCGGCCATTTAAGATGGGTGTGCGTAGGATTTGGTCGACACTGTCCGAGAGATACCGGGCGACGGTCTCCAATTCTCGATTGCCTGGGGTCACAATCCTACGTGTGGCAAGTTGCAACGTCATTCGTAGTAATCCAGGATGTAACCTCGACTCGCCACGTCACTGATTCGCCATGGCTCCCCAGCATCTCGTGAATCGGCTGCTACCGTGATTCGGTTCATTATGCTGTCCTTGCGTGCCATCGCTGCGGTGACGTCTGATTCTTCTTTCATCAGCGCCTGAACAGCGGCATCAGCGACGGCGAAATCTTCCCACCCATTTGGGATCTGTTGGTCAACAAGGTCCGTGTCCAAGACAAGCGACGTGTACTGAGGGACGTACCTAAGAACGATCGTCGAGGTGGTTGGCTGCGGGATGAATCGGATCTCAGACCCGACAATTCGGTAATACAAGCTCCCAAGACCATTGAACACCAAGGCAGCGCTTGCCCGGTAGTAATTGCGTTGCTGAGGCATGTACCGAGGGACGCTATAAGTGAGACCACCCACCGTCGCGTCGACACCCTGAGCTTTGAGGAAATCCACCGGCAACGGGTAACTGCTCTGGGACGACGTTACGTTGTAGGTGAAATCTTTTTCGTAGTAGTCCTCAAAGCTGGTTACCAGGATGTCATGAAGCTCCGAGAGACCGTTGTTGATCCACTCGTTGAGTTCGTCGTCCGTCACAAACTGCGTTTTAAGCATATCTGCGGCGCGACGGGTCCTGATTCGCAAATCTGCAAGCGTCGTCTGGTTCGCCACGATATGCCTCCCACGCTACATCCGGTCTCTGGACTCCATGGCCATTTCGACCATCGCGTTTATGGACTCTTTCAGTGCTCTTGAGTCGCCGCTGCTGATGGCTTCTAGCATGTCCTTTGCCACGCCCTCGCCCACGTCATCATCGTCATCGTCGCCGGACTCCATATCAGCGCCCATTGACGGGCCACGCTTGTGGAGAATCGCCATCGCCAGGCCGTTGGTGCCTTTGTGCTCTTTTCCTAGGCCGCGCATGTCTTCCCTCTCGTCCATATCTCTCACGGGGACTCCTAGAATTTGGTTGAGCTGTCACGAACAACGAAAAGGAAGTTGATAACCCCGCTCTGGTTGTCGTTAGGCGCACCATCAGTTGCATTCGCGATGACGACACAGCCTTGATAGTTGCCAACTGGGCATGTCTTTGGGATCAGTATAGCAGTCTGCGAGTCACTTTCGAAACTCGGGATAAAAGCTAAGATCTCACGAAACTTGTCTCTCAGGGTGATGAAATACTCTGCACTACCACCGCCGACATCCGTCACAGTGAAGCTGTATCCATCTGCGGGCAAAACACTCTCAGGAAGAACCGAACCAGCGTCCAACTCGAATTTGCCAGCGATGAGCACTATCCCCGTCCCGTATGCTGTTGGGAAATTCAGATTACGCGATCCCATTAGGTCTCCTAAAACTTTGTGCTGCTGTTGCGAACGACAAACAGTCCGTTGAAGCTCGCGTTGTAATATTCAGGAGTGAACACGCCCGCTGTGTTCCTGTACATGTCGATACCTACACCCCATTTTCCATCGAAATCGAAGGTGCTACCAGCATACAGGGCATAAAGCTCAGGGTCAGACTGTCCGGCCTGCATCGTCACAGAAAGCAGTTCTTTGTAGGTGTCTACTAGAAAGACCTGCACTCTGTTTGGCTGGCCTGGTCCCCCCGAGGGGCTGATGAGGACCCGGAAACTGTATTCGTCTGGCGGGTGAGTCTCTGAAGGTAACAGTTCAGCCGTCGCACCACCGCCCGTTGCTAGCAGAAAGAAGCTAAACGGGACGTATACAACACCGCTTCCGTACGATTGTGGGAAATTTAGGTTTCGCGATGCCATTAGAATTTCACCGAGCTGTTGCGCATCGTGATGAGTCCGTACACGTCGCCCACGGCGTCTACATCCATCTGCTGTGCATTTGCGTCGAGTACATACGTCTTCAAAATAAAGATCTGCCGCGCCTCGGGAGCGAACTGGATCCCATCAAGCTTCAGATACGAATCAATACCCTGGTCATCGAACCAAGTAAGTTGGATCCCAAGGAATTCATTGAAGTTGTCCACCATGCGGACGCGGATAGAGCCGAGACCAATCAGATCGGCGACGACTGAGAACCCATCCGCCGGAAACTGCTCAACGATTCTACGCGTTGGAACATTGACGACCCGAAACTTGAACGGGATATGGATAACGCTCGTGCCGTATGATTGCAGGAAATTGAAATTGCGCGATGCCATCCTATCCCCCTAGAACTTTACGCTGCTGTTGCGCAGAAATATGCTCATGTAGATCTTACTGGAGGCATATCTCTGCTGATAAGCACCAGCAACGAGGGTGTACTGTCGCAAACCAAACCGCCATCGGCCATTAGCCAAATGGGTTATTGACTCAAGGTCCAACTTGTCACCGCCGCCGGACGTACTCGAGTCGCTGGTTACGGTAAGCAGTTCGGGAAAGGCGTCTTTCGTAGTCACAGTGATCGCGCCAGATGCGACACCCAGTGTCGTTACGTTATAGCTGAAGTCGTCACTAGGCACCTGGTCCAACACGTCTACGTCATCAAATGGCGGAAGGCCGATACCTTGGACCCGAAAGCTTAGAGGCAGGATGATCATACCCGTTCCGTAACTTTGCGGGAAATTAAAATTTCTAGATGCCATAGTTCACCCGATGTTTCACTAGATAGGTAACGCTAAGTACAGTACAGGGCTCCCAAGTTAACGACGTCGACTTGAGAGCCCTATACCGGTACAGCTACAACTACAACTACAACTACTACGGCAAGGTTACCTTACGACAACTGTACACGGCAGTTAAAGCCAGGGCCCGTGCAGCCAAGATTACCATAAAAACCCACGCGGCACTCATAACTATCTGCAAAGGTTTCACGAAGTATTCTGTTGTTATCTAGGGTAAGCAGCTGAGTAGCTGATCCCAAAGTACAGAGCTTCCAAGTGTCCATTTGCAGCAACCAAGCGGTGTCAGACTGTACAGTATTGTCAGCAACCACTTGGATAGGACCCGCATCGCCATCAATGACAACCGACCGGAACCCGATATGCGCCGCATCAAAGGATTTCACGCGGTCATAGATGACTTTAGCGCCGAGTTCGTTGATGAGGTCACGCATCTTGATGTTGTTGATAAAGGCATGGCTGATAACCGCACCTTCCCGAGCGGCCAGTGACTGACCACCGATCAAGCTCTCCTGTATCGTTAGGCCAACTCCTGAGAACCGTTGCCCGTACAGTCTGGTATCAATTGCACGGTCGACATTGAAATAAAGCTGGCCCAATACTGGGGGTGTAGGTGGGATCCAACCCTCAACCCCGGAAAGAACAGCCCCAAAATCTCCGTTACGGAAGGCAAAATCGTTGATGGCTGCGGTAGGGATACCAACGTTCCAGTTCTGATCAGCCGTCAAGGTCCCTGCATTACGGTCAATCGCAGCAATGGTCACGAACCCAGGGCGAACAACACCCGTAGTTCCGTCCGTTGCTGACAATTGAACCTGCATACCTACTTCATAGTTTACGATCTCGGTAATATCTGTGAGAGTAATGGTAGCTACGTTGATTGCGGTGGCCACCCGGCCAATTGACCCACCACCGTTGCGAAACAGATCACTAGCAAGAGACCGTGCAAGGGCTTTCATCGCCCCGTCGACCTGTACCGACACACCAGACAAGAATGAGAAGGCATCGTTCTTAGAAGCCAACGCAGCTTCTCCGGTGACCGATGCAATGCTGTATTTCTTGGCACGTGTGAGAAGGAAGTCTTCAATTCTGGCAGACGTTCGCGAACCTTGGGCAACCGAGAAATCGGAAGATACACCCTGAGGTTGCGTAACAGTGTTTACAAGCGGGAGGTTTCTACCTCCAAAACCCGTAAATTTAGGCACCATAGCCAAAAAGGGGTTTCGCTCGTAGGTAAGGTCTAAAACTCTCTTTACTCCGTAGAGTTGTTTAAGTGCGCCGTCTAAACTGGTTGTTGATAATGAGGACATACCCGCTCCGTTGCGGGCGCTTTGTCAAAATTAGGACGCCCGCTCAATTTGTTGGGCAAGCAATCGTAGAGCACTGTAGGTATCCATTGTGGACAAATCTACAGGCTCGGTTCCCCCAGTCATCGCATTGGTTAGCGTGGGAGTACTCGATTTGCTTGCGGCAATACCGTTGTTTGATTGTGCGGGTGATGCTTTTTGCCCTGCGAGGCGACTTTGAAGCTTTTTTGCCGTGATGAGTCTATCTACTCTTGACTCTAACTCTTTTTCTATCATATCGGCGGCGTCTTTTATGGTCAAGTCTGAGCCCGTTTCCTGGAAATGGAGGGCTATTAGGTTCAGAATCTCATCCCCAGCATCGTGGATCCGAGTTAGCTCGTAGTTATCATCTGTCAGTAGCTCGGTGATCTCAGATTTGGCGTTGTTGATGATTTGCTGATGCTGCGAGCGGGTGGATGTCTCTTGGAGGCGCTGGTTTTCCTCCCTGAGGGCTTTGATTTCCTCACGAACCTCACGGATTGCTTCATCTGGGGATGGTTTGCCGTCATTGAGTTTGCGCTGAGTAAATTCCGAGTAGATGTTGGGGTTCTTGGACTCAAGATAGGCCAAGGGATCCTTTTGCATCAGCTCCATTTCTTCACGAAGCTTGGCCATCTCGGCCTGTCCGGTTTTGAGCTGTGTTCGCTCATTCTCCAAGGCGCGTTGCTTACGCATCATCTGAGCAATGGCCTTAGCTTTCGCTGTAGCAGTTGCGACGGCTGGGGCTGGTTTCTCATCAATCACTGGGGCTGTGGCCGATTCTACGGGTTCCTCAGCGGCCGGCGCATCAGGTGGGGGGTTGTGGTACGACTGGTGATTCTGGCCCACTGGTATGTCTTGGAGAAGTTTAGCGGCCGCAGCAACGGGGTCACCTACCGGGTCACTGGCCATTCGGGCTTGGAATTCATCGGGCGTATAAGCTTCACTGTTGGATCCAGAAATCATAGAGGGGCCTCCTGAGGGGGTTGTGGTGCTGCCTGACCTTCAAGTTGTGCGAGCTGTTGCTCAATGGGCGGTGGCGGCGGTTGGGCTAGCTGCTGAGCCTGTGTCACTTGGTCGATTTGCGCTTGTTGCGCCATGGCTGCCAGCTCTTTGAGGATTGCATCAGTGTCTGTGATGTATTGGCGCAAAAGCTCTAAGCGTTCCTCAGGGACGTCATTGAGTTGGGCTCGCAACAAGGCAAAGGTCACCATGCGCAAATTCAGCTCAAGATTCGAATGGGGATCGGGTGGCAGATAGCGGCCTTTCTCCACCATTGTCTCGATTACCAGCTCTGCATACTGAATCGGGGAATTCCTCAGGGACGTGATGGATTCTAGATCGGGGTAGTCAAGCAGCTGCGAAACCTCATCGCTGGTGAGCACCCCAACTTCCACCATCTGCGCGATTTGCTCCCATTTACCCGCTGGTGTCTGAGGCAAGAACGCCGTGGGATACACTTGCAGAATGAACTTGTCTCGATCCATGTCGATCTCCGACCAATTCACCAAGTCCATTTTCCGCCCAGATGACGTAACCACGGCGTATGAGCCATCCCGTTCATAAATCTTCTTCGCAAGCGCGATCTGCTGGTCGGCGATGTCCAAATAAAATTCGTCGAGGTCCTTTTCAACGAGGGAAAAGCGAATGCTCTGAATATCCGAGAACTCCAACAACGCCTTGCCAGAATTTAAACCCGCTGGTTTCTTACCCGTGGCCGCCAATTCACTGACCCCGGACTGCTCAAATGCCCGCTGATACAGTCGGTCAAGATGGGCGAAGTACTCCGGGCTTACGGCCTGAACTGTCGCAAATATGGGTTGCTGTCCTACGTACTCTATTACTCCCCAGTCTTCGTTAGAAAGATGGCTCTTAACTATCTTACTCCCCTTGTGAATGAACACGTGGGACGTCGCCAGGCGCATTAGGGTCTGTATTTTCCTGAGTATCAAATTAATTTCCAGCTGAATACCTTGGAGATTATCCGCAAGCCCCGCACCCCAGAAGCCAATTCTCCGGCGACCCCAGCGGATGAACGACAAGCCGAAGTGACCCAGATCCCAAGGCTCATCAAACAAGACGCCACTGCTTACAGCGATTGTATGCCGACCGTCTGTTGCCCCTGGTTTGCACGGTAGGTGCCACGCCTCGATGATGGTCCCCAGGTCTGAAAGCGACTGTGAGGGGTCTATGTCCGCGTTGTCGATGATCCCGCAGTCGTCGATGATGCCCTTGAACTTCGCTTCGGGGAATGAGCCCCTGATGACGTCCTTGGGGATGGTGCGTACCTGGAACATCTGACGCGGGTTCCCATATATTGCCTCTTGGTCATCAATCCGCAGCTCGTTGATGAACACCCGCTCACAAATGATTCGCCCGTCGATCTCGTAGTTCTTAACGATACCAGTGCCGGTGATCCCTGAGTCTGTTAGGGCCTCCTGTCCGGCGTCATACACATTCGAGATATTAAACTGGCCCATCATGAACTGATTCAAACGTTTGGCCTTCTTCTGTTGAGAGAAATCCCCCTGGAAGGTCAACGCGAATGGCCTGGTACGCCGGTTCCCAATGCGATTCACTGCGGCATCGACGACCGACCTAACCACATTCAAGGTCATCTTGTTGGGTCGCTGTCCAAACTGGCCCATCTCTGGCTTTGAATAGGTCCCCGAAGAGAACCCCAATGCTTCATGGTCGCTGTACAGCCTAAGAGCCCGTAAATTCCTCTCCCGGTTGTATGGCTGTTGGTTGTCGAGAAAATCCACCGCCGAAAAGATTCTCTCGGCCAAGTTGTCTTTTGTCGTGCGCCACCAAGGGGTGCGGTCAACGGTCGTAAGGCTGTAGTTTGCAATGCTTGTCATTTAAAAACTCGCAGAATGGTAAAGCACGTCTTTGTATTCACTGGGCGATAGGTCACCCGCACGGTCAAGAATGGCTTGCAGATCCTCAGGGGTCGATACGGCGTCTGATGCCTGTGGCTCCCTCGGTATGAATTCAGCCGAAAAGTCACCATATGTGACCGATTTTATGTTGTATTGGCTGCAATAGTCCAACAAACGCTTAATCTCTTTGAGCTTCGTCATAGGTACTCCCACCATTGGTAATCTTCCGATTGTGATTGCTTCCACTTTTGTTCCGCGAATTTTTCCAACTGGTCTTCCTGCATTCGGAGCATTCCACCCTCGCCTTCATAGGGACCATCAACGGGCTCATCGGCAAGGTAGTGTTTGGCGTGCCGATAGCAGTACAAAGCCGCATCAGCTATGTGGTTCTCGCATCGAACATCCTCAGACCGCACACCGCCGGCGTTCAATTGCCAGATGAGATTGCCGTATTCCTCTATTAACTCTTGGCCGGTCTCCTCACAGAGCTTGATGTGACCCATCACAAAGTCGTCATTCATGATGCCAATGAAGTCATACTTGCCGCGCTTGATGGCCGCTTCAAAGGGGATGGCAAACCTGGCTCGCATATCTTCAACGGCCTGCTTACTAGCGTCATCCACGACAACGTGAGCCACCGCGTAAGACTCCATGTAGCCGTTTATCTTGGCTGCTACTTCGGACAACAAGGCGTATTGCTTCTTCCAGACGTCGACGATGTAGAAGTGGGGCGACGTGTCACTGTAGGCACCAAGAACGATTGCCGTGGGGTCTTCCCAACCCAGATCCACACCCAAGATGTAGGTGAACTCGCCCTGAGGAAGCTCGGTATACAGATTTCTAGATGGGTTGAATTTATAAACGCTGTTTTCGTCATCGATCACCCACTCGCCCAAGTAGTGCCGACGAAATCCTGGGGTCTGGTCTATGTGAGGATTAAGCGCCCGGAGCTGTGCAACCTCATCGGTCCAGTTGTGAACCATATATGGGTTATCGTAGGTGTTCCATCTGTGAATTGACCACCCGGCTTCTGTCCCAGTAGTAATATCGAAAAATAATCCCGCGCTAAGAGTCCCTGGGGTACCAATAAGTACAATTGTTCCGGCGTAATCTACGAGGGTTGGCTTCAAAACTTCATAAACCATCGTGCGGATGTAGGGCTTGAATGACGCACACTCATCAATCGCAATGAGCTTGTTGGCCTGCCCCAAGAGGCGTTGCATCTGTTCTTCATTGGCATCGGCACCAGACAACTTGATGGTCGACCCGTTGGGCAGCGTAATCGTGAGATCCGTGTGATGAAAGCGTGCTCCGATATCGAGAAATTTGTTCACCTTGTTCATCAGCGGCCACATGATGGCTTTGGCTGACGGTCTGGTGAGCGCAAGATACAGACATTGCACGCCTGGATTCTCATAGGCCTCTTTGAAGAGGTAGCAAGCTATACCGAACGATTTGCCAGCACGGCGCGTACAAAGTGCAGCCTTCTGCCTTGACGGGTCCCTGATGAACGCAGCTTGTGCAGGGAATTCCTCATCAATGAACTGCGGTGGCGGGCGTTCCGTGGCATCGTGGGCGGCCAGAAACTCGGTCAGCTGCCTTTGTAGAACCTTACGTGTGGTCACGTCCTAATCTACGATTTCTTGAGTGGTGGGCGGCCACGGCGAGGGGCATTTGCGTCACCATCATCAGCGCCGGACTCTTCTTCGTAATCCTTCGGCACAAGCTGCACACAGGTACTCACATGCATCCACCGGCATTCCTTGCGCTTGGAGTCGGTGACTTTCACCCAGTCGCCATCAAGGACAATGGACAAATGAGCCATGGAGGCCTGAGCGGTGGTCACGGTTCTGTGTCTGGCCCCAGCGATTAGCGGTGCAAAGGCAAATTCTGCAAGTAGTAGATCCATGGTTCATCCCCATTCCAAAAGTGAAGGCTTGTACTGCCATAAAGGTATAAATCTCTCGGCACTGGCGGTCCAAAATGTGCAACGAATGGGCGCCGTGAGTCCCAAATCGTCAATGAGTCTTGCCGTCAGACCGCATCTCCGACTGTGTCGCTTTACATAAATGAAATCCAAAAAGTGCTTGGTGCCGCAGACCCACCCGACAATGTGCGCCGGTTCGTCTTTGAAACACGCAACACGCACGTCGTGACTGGCCAGGATACGCCAAATAACCGACTCCAAGCGGCTATAGAACGCGTTACTAGGGATGAACCGGTAACACGGCGCGGCCCGCAACGAGCGCATCCAGGTTGCCAGAATGAAATTCCTGTCGTCTTCAGTGAATGCGCGGATTACGTATGGGTCAAGCACAAGACCATCAGTCATGAACGCCTTGGTTCAGCTGGGTTTCGTCGACGGGTTCGGGTTCGGGTTCGGGCTCGGGTTCGGGCTCGGGCTCAGACTCAGCACCAAGGGCAACGAGGGCGGCGGAAGCGGAATTCAGACCAGCGATGGTGTCTTTGACGGCCTTGATGCGCTCCAGAAGGAGGTCATTTTGCGCCATGGCGTTCCCGAGTTGGGTACACGCTTCACTGTATTTTGTCTTGAGACTTGTCTGAGCTAGATCGAGTGTCTTTTGTCGACTTACGGATAATGGCATTTACGCGCTCCACTGTTTCTTGGATTTCATGGTCCAGAGAATCTTTGGGCTTTCCGTATAAGTACAAAAAAGCCACCTGTAGAGCCTTTAACCTTACATAGTCTTTGCCATCAAGAGCTAAATCTATGAGTCCCTTAATAAGGGCGGCCTCATTGCGCTTGAGAAGTGACCGAAGCCGGTTATGGGGTCGGCCTTTCGGGTTGCCAGAGACACCCTTCTTAAAGGTCCCCTTTGACGTCCGATTCTCCCGAACAATGGTGGCCATCCCGAGCATTTGGGCCATCTCTGCGTTCGGAGCTTCGTAGGATTGGATGGGCTTGCCGTTGCCGCTGTCACCAGACATTTTGCTTATCCCTTAAGGTTGGTTGAACAACATTAACAGCTCAACAGTCCCATCACCGGAGCCCGTAGCGGCGTCTGATAGGCCAATTCTGATGAACGAGCCGGGTTCAAACTCACCAGGGATGATAGCGAACTGCCCCGGCCAGAGTGGAACCGCATTGATGGTCACAACACCCGTGGTCTGCCATTGGAGCGTGACAAAGTTGCTCGCCTTGAGGACTCGGATCGCCAAGAGGGTGATGGGTGGCTCAAGATTGACGGGCTGTAGGTACCCAGCGGTGTTGATGAGCCTGACAGTCTGTTGTCGGTATGCTGTGTACGGAACCTTGTACGGGGAGCGCACGTCAACAGTGGTCGGGTTGGTTGTCGGCTGAATCACCGCTTGAGAGAATTTAAACCAGGCGTCTATATCGGCATTGCGGAGAATCATGACACGTCTCCTCCGAAGGCGATGATTTCAACATCAAATGGTGCCCCTGTCACGGGTGA
>Ga0307377_10004641_pt1 | contig 14972 bp, 11 predicted proteins | sample TR3MG_FD_202535 | JGI IMG/M metagenome (GOLD analysis project Ga0307377, IMG submission 202535) | Soil microbial communities from Risofladan, Vaasa, Finland - TR-3 | ecosystem: Environmental > Terrestrial > Soil > Coastal area > Acid sulfate soil | place: Finland: Risofladan, Vaasa | collected... | reverse complement strand
TTAAATCTAAACAGGATGTTACAAAGGAGATAATTAAATACGTTAAAAACAACCCAGGTAAATCGGGAATTATTTATTGTTTGTCACGTAAGAAAGTTGAGGAGATTGCTGAAGTACTCAAGGTAAATGGCATTAAAGTTCTTCCTTATCATGCAGGAATGGATTCAGCCACACGGACAAAAAACCAGGACAAATTTCTTATGGAAGAGGCTGATATAATAGTAGCAACTATTGCATTCGGGATGGGGATAGATAAACCTGATGTAAGGTTTGTGATACATTATGATATACCCAAAAGTCTTGAAGGGTATTACCAGGAGACCGGTAGAGCAGGACGTGATGGAGGGGAAGGCAATTGTATAGCTTATTATAGTTATAATGATATTCTGAAGCTTGAGAAATTTATGCAAGGGAAACCGATTGCTGAACAGGAGATAGGCAAGCAACTTCTTCTTGAAACCGTTTCTTATGCTGAATCATCTGTTTGCAGAAGGAAGTTGTTACTCCATTATTTTGGAGAAGAGTATCAAAAAGAAAACTGCGAAGCTTGCGATAACTGCCTCCATCCTAAATCACAATTCGAAGGTAATGAGGCTGTAGTTAGTGTTTTAGAGACCATCCTGGCTGTAAAAGAGAAATTTAAGGCTGATCATATTGCAAATATCCTTTCAGGGAAGGTTACTTCAGCAATCAAATCATATAAGCACCATAAGATCGAATATTTCGGAATTGGAGAAGATAAGGATGATAAATTCTGGAATATGGTAATCAGGCAGGCTCTTATCGCTAAATTCCTTACAAAGGACATTGAGAATTATGGTCTGCTGAAACTAACCCCACTGGGAATGGAGTTTCTCGAAAAACCAACATCCTTCATGCTGGCTGAAGATCACGATTATGCTGATACAACTGATGAGGAGAATGCCTTTGGTGCAAGAACAGCTGCTGTTGATGAAGAGTTGTTCAGTATCCTTAAGGATCTGCGGAAAAAAATATCTAAGCACAAAGATGTACCTCCATTTGTCATCTTTCAGGATCCTTCACTGGAAGATATGGCTATCCAGTACCCGATAACTATTGATGAACTTCAGAATATTTCTGGCGTTGGAGCAGGGAAAGCACAACGATACGGTGAGGAATTTATTGAGATCATTAAGAAGTATGTTGAGGAAAAAGAGATAATCAGACCGCTCGACATGGTAGTTAAATCGGTTGTCAATAAATCTGGCATAAAAGTATATATTATTCAGTCTATTGATATGAAAAGACCTCTGGAGGATATTGCTGAAGCTAAAGGGTTGGAAATGGGAGAGCTGATATCAGAAGTTGAAGCTATTGTCAATTCAGGAACACGGATAAACCTCGATTATTATGTCAGTTCAATGATTGACGAGGAAAGGCAGAACGAGATCTATTCATATTTCAGGGAAGAAGCTGAATCTGATTCCCTGGAAGAGGCTATCAAGGAATTGGGAAATGAGTTCGAAGAAGAGGAGATCAGGTTGATGAGAATCAAATTTCTTTCAGAAATGGGGAATTAATATTCCTGATTTCTACTTGATAATAAAGAGTACAATACCACCCCCAGAACATATAAAGGATACACGAACTGAGATGGTAAGAACCAGCCCATGAGCTTCTTTACTCCATATCTTTTTGCAGTATTCTGGATTATTAAAAGATCGAGAGTTGATTTAAACAGAAAAAAAATCAGGAAAATATCCCAGTAGACTGGATTAATGATTGCGGAAATAAGAACATATAGCTGAAGACTAATTGTAACAAATGTTAAAATTGCCACGGCAATAGTAAAGATATCATTGTATACTATGCCTTTAGATATCCATCTTTTTCTCTGTTTAAAAAACAAGCTGGCTGATGGAGATGAGGCAGTTGTTACAAGTGCATCCGTCGATTCTAGCCATAATATTTTTGATCCTTTCTTTTTTTTCAGGCTGTGTAACAAAAAAATGTCATCACCTGAGGCAATCTCATCATGGAGATTATTCGAATTATCAGAATAGGATTTCCTGGTGAAGGCAAGATTGGCTCCATTGCACATAATACTTTGTCCTGACAAGGAGGTGCCTGCTGTAACTCCCTGAAGACTAATGAATTCTAATTCCTGAAATCTTTTTAAGAAGCCGGGTCCGGATTCAAGTTTAACAGGACCTATTATCATATCAGGTCTGTTTAATTCATAGAATGCTGCTATGGTTCTAATCCAACTTTCCCCCAGCAGGCAATCAGCATCAGTTGTTATTATCAATTCGCCCCTGGAAGCATTGATCCCTGTTCTGAGTGCCTGTTTTTTACCTTTGCCATCATTATTTATTATAATTATATTACAGTCCCCGTTATAGTTAAAGGCCATTTCATATGTTCTGTCCGTTGAATTATCATTAACAATTATAACCTCAAATAATTCATTTTGATAATCCTGTTTTTGAAGACTATTAAGAAGCCGGGGAAGATTTTCCTGTTCATTTCGACATGCTACAATTACCGAAACAAATATCCCGGGATCTTTAGTTACAATAAAGGGTTTAATTTCAAGGAGGTTCCTGTAAATTTTTAGCAGGATAAATAAGTAAGGAAGAAAAAGTATTGCAGGGAGCCAGTGCATATCTTAATCTTTCATCCATTCATACATGTTATAGTGCTCGCTTTTCATACCAAGAGACTCATATGCCAGATGGGCACCTGAATTATTAATTTCCACATAAAGGCGAAGACCTGCAGCACCTTGTTTATTAACTTCATCCTTGATGTGCGAATACATTGATCTGAAAATGCCGTTTCTCCGGAAAGCAGGAATTACATAAACCGACTGTAACCACCATATATTTGAATTTCGCCAATCGCTCCATTCATATGTGATTAAAAGAGAGGCAATAACCATACCATCCTTTTCACTAACCCAGTATTGTCCGAGGGAAGGATTAGCGAAAACTGCTTTTACGCCATCTGTGATTACTTGCTTTTCGAGTGTAATATGCTCTGTTTCCCAGGCCATTTTTTCCTGAAAATCAATAATTGATGAAGCATCTTCAGGTTTAGCTTTACGTATGGTTCTCATTTTAATAATCTCTAATAGATTGATGGATATGCTGTTTGCTACAGGAAGTATTTTCTCCATTTCACATACTCAACTGGTATTCCTTTACTTATATTCATCCCAGCTTTTAATCGCCAGGTCATCAATGCTCATTTTGCAGAAAGCCATTATGAAAGCGCTTGCAAGACGAGCATTGGTGATAAGAGGAACGTTGTAATCCACTGCACTTCTTCTTATAATATAGTCATTATTAAGTTCAGTAGCGCTGAGGTCCTTTGGGATATTGATTACAAAATCAACTTCACGCGATTTAATAAGGTCAATTGTGTTTGGTGATTTTTCCTCATCAGGCCAGTACGCAACATCTGCTTCAACTCCAGCATTTTGTAGAAATTGCTGAGTGCCTCGGGTAGCATAAAGTCTATGGCCTTTTTCCTTTAGAGCTCTTGCACTATTGAGGAGTTCAACTTTTGACCTGGCTGGACCCGTGGAGAGCAGGATACCCTTTTTTGGTACCCGGTAGCCAACAGAAAACATAGCTTTAAGTATTGCTTCATAGAAGCCTTCACCAATACAACCAACTTCCCCTGTTGATGACATATCAACTCCAAGGACAGGATCGGCTTTTGCAAGACGCGAAAAGCTAAACTGAGGCGCTTTGACACCTACATAGTCGAGTTCAAATACAGCTTTACTTGGCTTTTTAATTGGAATGTTCAGCATCACTTTTGTTGCAAGCTCGATCAGGTTTGATTTAAGAACTTTTGAAACAAATGGCATGCTTCGGCTTGCACGCAGATTACATTCAATAACCTTAATATCATTATCTTTTGCAAGAAACTGAATGTTAAAAGGTCCAGAGATATGTAGTTCAGTTGCTATCAGTCGAGAAATACGTTTAATCCTTCTGGCTGTTTCAAAATATATCTTCTGGGCTGGAAATACCATTGTAGCATCTCCCGAGTGAACTCCGGCAAATTCCACATGTTCACTTATTGCGTAGGCTATCATTTCACCTTTGTGCGCTACTGCATCTATCTCGATCTCCTTGGCATTCTCAATAAATTCAGAAACAACTACCGGATATTGTTTTGATACCTGAGCGGCAAGTTCCAGGTAATGTGATAATTCATTCTTATTCGAAACAACATTCATTGCAGCCCCTGATAAAACATATGAAGGCCTGATAAGAACGGGGAATCCTATTCGGTCGACAAATTCAAATATATCATTAATTGATGTAAGTTCTTGCCATTGTGGCTGGTCTACTTTAAGATTATCCAGCATCCCTGAAAATTTATGCCTGTTTTCGGCCATGTCAATATAAACAGGAGAGGTACCAAGAACCGGTACATTCTCTTTGTATAGCCGCATTGCCAGGTTATTTGGAATCTGGCCTCCAACAGAAACAATAACCCCGAGAGGGTTTTCCAGGTCAATAATATCAAGAACCCTTTCGAAAGTCAGTTCATCGAAATAGAGCCTGTCGCATATATCATAATCTGTACTTACAGTTTCGGGATTATAGTTAATCATAACGGATCTGAATCCCTCTTTGTTAATAGTATCAATGGCATTCACTGAACACCAGTCAAATTCAACACTGGAGCCAATTCGGTAAGCCCCTGATCCAAGGACAATAACCGATTTTTTATCAGTCTCACATACAATATCATGCTCTGAACCGCTGTAAGTCAGATACAGGTAATTTGTTACAGCTGGATATTCTGCTGCTAAAGTATCTATCTGTTTAATATAAGGTATTATACCAAGATTTTTCCGGTATTTTCTTACTTTCATCAGGTCGTCATTGATTTGAGCTGGTCCGGATTTGAGTATATGCCTGGCAATCTGAAAATCACTGAATCCATTTATTTTTGAGTGAGAGAGCAGTTCTGCCGGAATAGATTCAATAGTGTGATATTGGCAAAGCTCATCTTTTATGGAGATAATATTTTTCAATTTATAGAGAAACCATCTGTCTATTTTAGTCAGTTCATAAATTTTTTCAACCGGCATGCCTATTTCAAGGGCTTCCGCAATTGAAAAGATCCGCATATCTGTCGGTTCTGAGAGTTCTTTTTCAACATCTTCAGATACAAGATTCCTGTTGCCTGTAAAACCGTGCATTCCCTGTCCGATCATTCTTAATCCTTTTTGAATAACCTCTTCAAAGGTTCTTCCAATAGCCATTACCTCACCGACACTCTTCATACTGCTGCCTATGAGGTGGGACACACCTTCAAATTTATTCAGATCCCACCGGGGAATTTTACATACTATATAATCAAGAGCCGGCTCAAAGCAGGCAGTTGTGTCCCTGGTAACTGAGTTTTTCAGTTCATGCAGGCCATAACCTAATCCAAGCTTTGCAGCAATAAAGGCTAATGGATAACCCGTTGCTTTTGAAGCCAGGGCACTTGACCTTGATAAACGGGCATTTACTTCAATAACCCTGTAATCTTCAGAATCAGGAGCAAGGGCATATTGTACATTACATTCCCCTATGATTCCAATATGCCTGATTATCCGGATGGAAAGTTCTCTCAGTTTATGGTATTCGTTGTTTGATAGTGTCTGGGAAGGAGCAATCACAATACTTTCACCGGTATGTATGCCCAGAGGATCAAAGTTTTCCATATTACATACAGTGATACAATTGTCATACTTATCTCTGACAACCTCGTATTCAACTTCTTTCCATCCTTTAAGTGATTCCTCAACAAGGATTTGGCTAGAATAAGAAAATGCTTTTGATGCAAGAGTTTTCAGTTCCTCAACATCTGAGGCAAAGCCACTACCCTGACCCCCCAGGGTATATGCTGCCCTAATGATAATAGGGAATCCTAGTTTTTCTGCAGCAGCTACTGCCTCCTCTACTCCGGAAACGGCAACACTGCTGGGAGTTTTAATATCTATCTCAAGGAGCTTGTTTACAAATAATTCACGATCCTCAGTATCCATTATTGCTGTAACCGGAGTACCAAGTACTTTAACATTATATTTTTCGAAGAGCCCCGATTTAAAAAGTTCAGTTCCGCAATTTAAAGCTGTCTGGCCTCCAAAAGATAAAAGAATGCCATCAGGTTTTTCCTTTATAATTACCTTTTCAACAAAATATGGAGTCACGGGGAGGAAATAGATCTTATCAGCCAACTCCTCTGAGGTCTGAACAGTTGCAATATTCGGATTTATCAATATAGTTCTGACATCTTCTTCTTTTAATGCTTTAAGAGCCTGGGAACCAGAATAATCAAATTCACCTGCTTCACCTATTTTCAACGCCCCCGATCCCAGGATAATTACCTTTTTAACTACATCTTTCATAGTTTGAATTTGAGGTCCAAAAATAATACAATTTTTTAAATAGAATTTGAAATTATAAAAAAATGAATATATTTGCATAAAATATGCATAAGTATGCAAAAAGCAAGAAGACTCCTGGCAATCGAGAAGATTATTGATGAAGAAAACGTTTCAACTCAGGAGGAATTACTCAAGATATTGAAAAGGAAAGGGATAAGTTGTACACAAGCTACCATGTCCCGCGACTTAAGGCAGATTGGAGTAGGCAGGATACCAAATGGTGCCGGAGGCTATAAGTATTCTCTTTCAGAAAATATACGAAGTGTCGTAAATTCAAAAGTAAAATTGAATATTGTTCCGGTAATTCGGGATCTTGTCGAAGCAAATGGACTAATGGTAATAAAAACAATTCCTGGAAATGCCAGTAACACAGCATTCTTTATAGATGAATCCGGGAGATATGAAATAGCCGGTACTATTGCAGGGGATGATACTATTCTTCTCATACCACGAGGTGGAATAACTCTCAGGCAAGTTCATACCTGTCTCGAAATAATACTTCCTGGGATACACAATCAGATAAAAGGAAACAAAGTTTAACTACTTTATAATTAACAACATGTACAATATTTAAAATCACATAACATAAATTTAATCTCAAATTATAAGATAATGAAAGAAAAAGTAGTTTTAGCGTATAGTGGGGGTTTGGATACTTCTGTAATACTTAAATGGTTAATCGAAAAGGATTTTGAAGTTGTAGCTTTCGTTGCCGATGTAGGGCAAGCCGATAATTTTGAAGAGTGCAGGAAGAAAGCATTATTACTTGGCGCTTCGAAAGTAATAATATCGGACCTGAAAAGGGAGTTTATTGATGAGTATGTATTTAAAGCTATTATGGCAAATGCAATATATGAGGACAGATATCTGCTTGGGACAGCTCTTGCCAGGCCTCTAATAGCTAAAAAGCAAATTGAGGTTGCCATTGAGGAAGGGGCAAAAGCTGTGTCACATGGTGCTACCGGGAAAGGGAACGACCAGGTGAGGTTTGAGCTTTGTTATTATGCTTTAAAACCCGATATCAAAGTAATTGCACCATGGAAAGACAGAGAGTTTCTTGAGAAATTCAAAGGCAGGACAGATCTCTTGAAATATGCATCTGAGATGAAGATACCAGTAAAGGCTAGCATAGCTAAACCTTATAGCGAAGATGATAATCTTATGCATATTAGCCACGAAGCTGGTATTCTTGAAGATCCAATGTATTCAATGCAGAAAAACATGCTGGAGAAAATGGTGATGCCTCAGGATGCACCTGATTTAGAGACACGTATTGTTGTTCATTTTAAAAACGGAATACCTGTTAAGGTTATTAATAAAAATGATGGAACTGTAAAAGAGGATTCATTTGAACTTTTTGTCTATCTGAATGAGATAGCCGGGAAGAATGGTATAGGGTTGCTCGATATGGTGGAGAACAGGTATGTTGGGATTAAATCGCGTGGGGTATATGAAACACCGGGTGCAACCATCCTGCATATTGCCCACAGGGATATTGAAGGGATCGCTATGGACAGGGAGGTTATGCGTTTAAGAAACATGCTGACACCAAAGTTTGCAGAACTTATTTACAATGGATTCTGGTTCAGCCCGGAGATGGATTTTCTGATGGCAGCTATTGAAAAGAGCCAGGAGATTATCGATGGGAGTGTTCATCTTTGCCTTTATAAAGGTAATGTTATCATTGAAGGCCGTGAATCACCTTCCTCTTTATATGACAAAAAACTGTCAAGTATGGATATTGAAGGTGGGTTTGACCAGACTGACAGCAAGGGATTTATTAGGATCAATGCAATAAGACTGATGGCTCACAGAGCTATAATTGAAGCCAATCAAAAGAAAAATCAGGGTTAAATAATGAACCGTGAAAGTGACTTTGGTGACCAAAAGTGATATCTAGGAAACACTTAGTATTTTTATACTTTTACATTATAAAATAAGTAATCAAATAATAATAGTCAATATGAAATCCAAATGTTTTGAATATCCACCCGAGATTGCGGACTCAGAGAAACTTAACTTAAATAGGAGGAACTTAAACAACATGGGGTTTGCCTTAAGCAAACCCTTCGGGGTTCATCATACCTAAAAATAAAAACCTTATAATTATGAAACCTCCATATATTAATATTTGCAACCGAGCTTGCGAGCTCAGCGAAGCTACACACAATATTATAATAATCATCGACATGGAGGCAGGCTATCTAACCATTAATAATAAATTATTTACAGATGAAACTATGGGAAAAAGGGATCAATCCTGAACCTGCCATTATTGAATTTACAGCAGGTAAAGACAGGAAGACCGATCTGGCTCTCACTAAGTGGGATATAGTTGGTTCAATGGCTCATGTTATTATGCTTGAAAATATAGGATTAATTTCAGAGGGTGATAAAAATGAGCTTTTAAAAGCCCTTCATTCGCTATTTGTTTGGGATGAGGAGGGAAGCCTGCTTATTGAAGAGGATGTTGAGGATATCCATTCACAGATTGAAAAGGAAATGTCATCAATTCTTGGAACGGCAGGTAAAAAGATTCATGCAGGACGATCAAGAAATGACCAGGTGTTGGTTGATATACGTCTATATTCAAGGGAAGAAATCGATAAGCTGTCGGATTTGATCAGAAGACTTTTCACAAGGCTGCAAAGTTTGAGCGAACAACATAAGGAAGTCTTATTACCCGGATATACTCATATGCAGCCTGCAATGGTCTCTTCTTTCGGATTATGGTTTGGAGCATATGCTGAATGCCTGGCTGATGATATTGTTATGCTTTCCGGAGCGCGGGCCCTAAATAATCAGAATCCTCTTGGTACAGCGGCCGGATATGGAACTACATTACCTATTAACAGAAAACTGACGTCAGATCTTCTTGAGTTTGATGATCTTCTTTACAACTCTGCATATGCAAGTCTGAGCAGGGGTAAGATTGAAATGGCAATTGCCTCAGGCCTGGCATCTGTCGCTCAAACCCTTTCCCGTTTTTCAATGGATATTTGTCTGTATATGACTTCAGAATTCAGGTTCATCGATTTCCCTGATGAGTATGTAACAGGCTCAAGTATAATGCCACAGAAAAGGAATCCAGATGTATTTGAACTGATAAGAGCCCGTTCTAATGTTATTCAAGCCCTGCCTGGCCAGATTGCAATGTTGACATGCAATCTTCCATCAGGATACAACAGAGATCTTCAACTACTGAAGCAGCTGATATTTGATGCATTTGATGAAATAAGAGAATGTATCGAGATAATGCTGATAATGCTTAACAATATTAAGATTCGCAAGAATATTACTGAGAATACATTATATAATACAATATTCAGTACAGAAGAGGTTAACCGTCTGGTTAAGGAAGGAATGCCGTTCAGAGATGCTTATAAAGCGGTTTCAGACTTAGTAAAAAGGTCAGCTTTCTCAAAAACTTCAATATCAGATTACATTCATGAAGGCAGTATCGGCAATCTATGTAACAAGGAAATTGCTGAAATATTTGAGAATAGAATGAAGTGTTTTAAACATACTCCTGCTGCTGAACTGGCAGATAAGATGATGAATTATGTTACAAGTGGTAATACTTCTACACAATAAAGCGCTATTTCTACTATTTTCCCCCAAAAAATGGGGGCTTTTGATTTTCTAATTCTGTTATTAATATTTATGGGGTGGAGATTTTGTTCCCCGGATATGCACCATTACATATCCTGTAAATAGCTCATTTATAAATTACTGGGCCTGATCGTATTGAACCTGACAGAATCTCCAATCTGGAGGGTTGGGGGGTAAAAAGTGGAAAGTTTGGAGCTTAGTTATTTCTTCGATTTTTCAATATTTTCAATAAAGACATCGAACAGATAATCAGTATCTGTCGGCCCTCCAGATGCTTCAGGGTGAAACTGTGTTGAGAAGAACGGCATGGTTTTATGTTTCATACCCTCATTTGTGTGGTCATTAATATTGATGAAGAGTGGCTCCCAGTCTTTTCCTAAGGTATTGTTGTCTACAGCAAATCCATGATTCTGGGAAGTGATATAGGCTTTGTCAGTACCAACCTGAAGAACAGGTTGATTATGACTTCTATGTCCATATTTTAATTTATAGGTATCGGCTCCTGACGCAAGTGCCATCAACTGGTTTCCCAGGCAAATTCCAAATACAGGTTTATTCCCGGCAAATGATTTTCTGATATTTTCAATAGTGGTATCACACATTTTTGGATCGCCGGGACCATTGGAAAGAAATAATCCATCAAAATCTTCAATATGAAAATCATAATCCCAGGGGACCCTTATTATTGTTGTATCGCGTTTCAGTAGATTTCTTATTATGTTATATTTGACACCACAGTCAACAAGTAATATTTTAAACTTACCTGATCCGTAAACTTTTCTTTCACGTGTACTGACTTCATCAACCAGGTTCACCTTATTAGGGTCGTAAAATCCAATTTCTGTCCCTTCGGGTTCAACTTTTCCAAGCATAGCTCCCTTCTCACGTATTCTTTTTGTTAAAGCTCTTGTATCTATCCCGTAAATTCCAGGTATATTATTTCTTTTTAGCCATTCATCAAGACTTTCTGTGGCATTCCAATGGCTGTATTCAAATGAATAATCAGATACAATTAGTCCTGAGATATGTATTGAGGAGGACTCAAAAAAACGATATAGATTATTTTCTTCGCTTTTTTCAGGTGCTCCATAGTTCCCAACGAGTGGATATGTAAGACATAATATTTGTCCTCTGTAGGAGGGATCAGTTAAACTTTCCGGATATCCAGTCATTGCTGTATTAAAAACAACTTCACCTGCAGCCGGGATAGATGATCCAAACGAATACCCGGAATATATGGTTCCATCTTCAAGGGTCAACCTTACCTTTATTCTTTTCTTCATTCAATTAAATTATATCTGTTTATCTTATTGATGATACAGCTTTTTCGATCTGTTCCATCGCTTTAATTACTGTTTGATGAGTGGTAGCCACATTCATTCTCATAAATCCTTCTCCTCCAGGGCCAAAAGTTGAACCCTCGTTCATTCCTATTTTTGCCTTATTAATAAAAAAATCTTGGAGTTCTTTCCCATTCATTCCAAATTTACGGCAATCGAGCCATATCATATAGGTTGCTTCAGGTTGTACCGGAACAATTTCCGGAATCATTTTTCTACAATATTCTATAACGAAATCAATATTGTGATCAATATAATTTCGGAGTGCATCTAGCCAGTCCTGTCCCTCTGAATATGCAGCTATTGAGGCAATTGTGCCAAATATGTTGTCAGCTCCTATATGCAGGTTCTCAATGATTCTGTTAAATAACCTGCTTAAGGAAGGATTTGAAATTATGACTGTTGATGTTGAGAGCCCTGCAAGGTTGAATGTCTTGCTGGGAGCAATACAGGTAATAGTATTCTCAGCAATTTTTTCCGATAGGTTTGCAAAAGGAGTATGTCTGAATCCAGGTAGAACCAAATCACAATGTATTTCATCAGAAAGTATCAGGATATTATTTCTCAGGCATATATCTGCAAGTTTCTCAAGTTCGTAGGGAGCCCATACTCGTCCAACAGGATTATGTGGGTTGGAAATAATTATCATTTTAGTTGATCCATCAATTTGTGCAGAAAATGAATCATAATCCATTTCCCATTTCCCATCAGACTCTATTAGCCTATTGTAAATAAGTTTGCGCCCATGTGATTCTACTGCCGAAAAGAAAGGAAAATAAACTGGAGGTTGCACAATAATACTATCACCAGGATTGGTAAAAGCCAGTGTACAAATATTGAGGGCAGGCACAATACCAGGGCAGTTGGAAATCCATTCTTTTTTGATCTTCCAGTTGTGTCTGGTTTCTAACCAATCGATTATTGACTGAAAATACTCCGGTGGGCGAAAAGAATAGCCAAAAATCTTATGGTTAATACGGTTTTGGAATGATTCAATTATAAATTCAGGTGTGTTGAAATCCATATCTGCAAGCCACATAGGAATAACATCGTTTTTACCGAAAGTTTGTTCCCGGAGATCATATTTGATAGAGTTTGTCCCTTCCCTAATTACAGGTTCATCAAAATTCCAGATCATCAGATATTGATTAAATTCAGGGGCATAAAGATATATAAAAAATGAAGACTGAAGTGTAAAAGTCAGTCTTGTACGTTGTCGTACTTAAAGTGATCTATAATCAATGTTATTAGAGACGACAGATAGTTAATGGTACATCATAAGTTATTTTAAATTTCTGCAGGGAGTTTCAAAATATCATAAACAGATTTTAGTGAAATATATCCTTTTGTATTAAGAATTTTAAGCACTCTTACCTCCATACAATTATTAATTCAATATTATTTATTACTTTTATGAATTGTTTTGAATACTATTACAAAATTTAAACTGACTTAAAATGAAAAAGATTATTGCAGGAATTATACTGCCAATGCTGATAATAAATTTCACATGCCTGACCTCTTGTAAAGATAGTCCAGGCGCCAATCAGAAGAAGGTAGATCTGGAACAAGTTAAAGCCCTTGAAAATCAGATTGAAGAGAATGTTTATCCACTACCAACATCAGCTGAAGTAATAAAATTGCTTACTGATCTTGAGGTTGGATATATAATAGGTATAGGAAACCCTGTTGCTAACGTAAAAAAATATTTCAGCAGCAAATCTAGAGCGATTAACCTTGGTGTTTATGGAGCCGATCTTAGTTATGCTACACTATATAATATGAATCAGGAAGTAATTAATTATCTTGATGCTATCAGATCTCTGTCAAATGAACTGAATATGTCCAGAATTTACAATGCAGAGCTATATGACAAGATCAAGCAGGATTTTGATAACAGAGATGAACTGGTGAAAATACTAACAAATGCCTTCAATGATACCTATATATATCTGAGTGAAAACGATCAGCAATCTCTTGCTTTACTTGTCGTTGGAGGAGCATGGGTTGAAGGTATGTATCTGACAACACATGTTTCAGAAGCTGCATATCAGGTTGCCGGTATATCAAGTGTTTTAATTGAGCAGAAGAAGTCATTTGAGCTTTTTCTTGAATTGACTCAGCCCTATGCTTCTGATCCAAGCATAAGTGAATTTCTTAAAGTCCTTGAGCCTGTTAAGATGTTATATGCAGGTCTTGGAACAAGCCTGACTGAACAGAATATTATTGACATTACCAAAGTCATTGAAGGAGTACGAAGTCAAATAGTACAATAATTATTTCATAAATAGATGGCCGCAAAGCAACTGTCTTTGCGGTCTTTTTTTTACTTGGTGACTTTATGAGGGAATCTGTTTTACTTGCCTTAATTCATATTTTTGCAATCATTTCAACGATTAACCCGACTGGTATTTCTTCGAGAGGTAAAAAGATTCTCCGCAGTTACCTTCGCAGATATCTTAACAGGGAGTTGGAAGAAGAGTATTTTGCCATATTTGAAAATAATCTTGAATTTTATTCCAATGAACTAAAAAGCCTTAATAGAGCTGAGTTATCAGATGAGGATTCCCTTATTTCTTTTCAGATCACCAATATTTGCCGGCAGATAAGAAAAGGGTTATTTCTTGAAGAGAGGATGATTGTTTTTCTTCAATTAATTGAATTTGCTTTTGAAGATGGGATGATATCTGATCAGGAAAAAACTATTATCGACATCGTTTCAAGGACATTTAATATTTCAAAGAAGGAATATGAGGATGCTATTTTCTTCATGATTGGCAGATCATTTGATGAAATATCGCCTGAAAGTCTGTTAATAATTGAGAGTGATGACCCTCAATCTTCCGGAGCTAAAATTTATAAGCATTACGACAAGTGGAGACATATAAGATTAAAAGGATTTAAAGGTCATCTTGTAATAATGCATATTGAAAGTACTGGGACGCTACTTTTTACCTATGATGGCCCTCTTGTTCTGTATTTCAAAGGCAGGGATATTATTGCTTTCAGACCTTATCTTCTCGAACGAGGTGTAAATATTAAAGGCCAGGGTATTGATCCGATCTATTATTCCAAGATTTATAAAAAATTTGTTTCAAGGAAATTTCCAGAAAAGATATTTTTTGAAGGGCATGGAATTGAATTCCTGTTTAAAAACTCTGAAAACGGACTTCAGAAAATGAATTTCCGGGTCGAGTCAGGTAACCTAATAGGGAGGTAGTGGTGTTGGAAAAACTACTTTGCTTAATTTACTTCATGGAAAGACAAAACCAACTAAAGGGAATCTGTACATTAATGGTTATGATATTAATTCTGATTCTGAAGAGCTTAATGGGTTAATAGGATATGTGCCTCAGAATGACATGCTTATTGAGGAGCTTACAGTGTATCAGAATCTCTATTATAATGCACGATTGTGCTTTGGGGATTATAAAGAAGAACAGTTAAAAAGCATTGTAGAGAAAGTCCTTGATGACCTTGATCTGGATGAAATAAAAAATCTTCAGGTTGGAGATATGATGAATAAGATGGTAAGCGGTGGTCAGAGAAAGCGGCTTAACATCGGTCTGGAGCTTATGCGTGAACCAGTGGTTCTG
>Ga0307377_10004639_pt1 | contig 14972 bp, 11 predicted proteins | sample TR3MG_FD_202535 | JGI IMG/M metagenome (GOLD analysis project Ga0307377, IMG submission 202535) | Soil microbial communities from Risofladan, Vaasa, Finland - TR-3 | ecosystem: Environmental > Terrestrial > Soil > Coastal area > Acid sulfate soil | place: Finland: Risofladan, Vaasa | collected... | reverse complement strand
CGGGCGCGGAGCCGCCAGCGACGCCACGCGCTAGGGGGCTCAGGGGCTTGCACTCGCCGCCCGATACGACGCCCTCGGCGCACCAAGATTGAGGAATGGCGATCCTCATGTCAAGTGACCCACTAGTGGTCAGGTGTCTTACCCAACTCCCGCGCCTTCACCACCGACTTCCTCGATAGATACCCCTACACCTCCCCAAGGTGTTGGGTTAACTGTGAAAGCAATTGACTGTGTGGGTCAGTGAGGAGATACTGAGCGCCAGTGAGCGGATCGGAGACAAGCGGGCAGTGCTGTGAATGGGTGAGAATTGAGTGTGATGAAAGGAGACAGACGGGTGAAGGGCAGGAACGGGCGGACAGTTAGCATCGTCGCGATCGCTGTTGTCACGGTAGTATGCATTCTTACAGTGGCATCAGGTAGCCCAGCACTTAAGGCAGCGGCGGCGGATGGCACCTTGACGCCGTGGGCGTACTTGCCTTTCGTCAGCAGACAAGAGCCGCCAGCACCATACAACTTGAGAGCGGAGAGGATAGTGCTGCAACTGTCTGACATGCCACCTGGCTACGCGTTGGACGAAGAAGAATCAGGCCCGTTGGAGTTCTCGGATACACTCTTGCAGATGGGCGCTGTGGACGGTTATGAAGTCACCTACACCAATTTTGACTTGTTCTTCACTGGCACGCCCCTTGTGTACAACCTGGCAATAGTGTTCAAAACAACGGAAGGAGCACGAAGCTACATTCAGTTGGTGAGACAGAATATAATCGATGACCCACAAGGAACGTTTGTCTCATGCCCAACATTGGGTGACGAAACAGTAGCCGGTCGTATAGAGGCAGAGGATGGTTCATACGTGGCGTACGTCATAGCCTTCCGCAAGGGCAACCTGGCTGCGGGTATAGGAACCGGCGGGCTATTAGGTGTGGCGAAGTTCGACGATGCTCTGTCGTTTGCCAGGAAGGTGCTGGACAAAATCAACGACCAAATCAGAGTGAGCATGTGGGCCACTGGGAGCGAGGGCGAGAGGCCACAAGCAGCCGTAGATACTGCGCTCGACTGGATGAGCGCGGACATCACTCAGCGCATCAAGACCCTGTGGGCAGTGCTATGGATGAGTGAGAACTGAAATAGCAGAGCGGCCAGAGTCACCTGCCCTGGCCGCTCTCTCCTACCGTATGCGGTTGTACCCATCGCGTCAAGCCTTTCCGTTGATGTGCCTCAGTGCTTCCGTCACCTCGCCCATCTGCTTGTGCACGGCGTTGAAGGTTTACTGTGCTCCTTTCCCTCTGAACTTTGGCGGCCAAACTTCGGCCGCTGAAATCTACCGCCCCCGCTTGCGCCAGGCAGGCCGCTGCTGCGCTATCTTCGTATACGTTGCCCTTGTCCGTGCCGGTCACCACAACGGCGTGAGGCAGGGCGCCTGGCTCGAAGCCATACTCGACGTAGGCAACCGCAGGTCCCCGTTTGTCTACCACCCAGCGAAGGGTGTCATAGTCGGCGCCCACGTAGGTGCGCGGGCTGTACCTGGCAGCGCGCAGGTCATCTTCAAACTGGTGAATGCCGACACCGCGCTCTGTGAACTTGTCGGCGTTGGCGTCTAGAATCGCACTGCCGACAGGTCCCCCACAAAATCCGGCAGGTTCACGTGGCCCAGCATCTGCCGCACGGCGTGGGCCTCTCCGATGTGGAACCAGTAGTGGTAGGTGTTGCGCAGCAACATCGTCCCGATGTTCTCTGGCACCACTTCCCCCTGCCATTCCAGGTGCTGCTGGAGCACCTCTGCCGTCAGCGTGTCCAGGTACTCGTCGGCGGCCTGCGTGATCGTGCGCCAGGCCGCCCACATCTCCTCCAGCGGCGGTGTGCTGGCCGGCTTCCCGTACCCCACCAGGTCCTCCAGCCCTGGCACGAGCGTCCGCCCTTGAGCGGCCATCACCCAGCACCTGTGCTCGTGGCTCGCCATGTGCCCCACCATCCAACTGAGGCAGTTCATCGGCAGCGGGCGGCGCTGTGCGTCCTCGGCGGAAACCCCCTCCAGGCAGCGTACCAATTCGCTGCGAGCAAAACGTAATCCAGTGACCAACGGGTGGATAGGCATTTTCTCTTGGCTCCTTTCGATAGTTCACGGATTCCCTTTTAGCCCATTTGTGCCTGCGCTGCCATGGGGCTATAATAGGGTCTGTGTCTGGGCCCGTCTGGTTGGTCAGGCCTGGCCTCGGGTCATAACGGTACGGCTGGTAGAGAAACGTGGAAGGCAGTTGCAGACAACCGGGACTATGGCTTGCGGTAGATCGCGTGAGTACCAATGTTGCGGAAGACGTAGACTATCTCGCCGGTATCCGGTTTTTCTTCTATATGGAAGGTGAACACGATTTCGCGGGTCACGTGGCCTTCCCAGATGCCGGAATGGCCCTGCATCTTGCGGATGCGCAATGCGGGATGAAATGGGGGGTTCTCGGCTCCTTCCTGGAAGAGCAGAAAAGCCTGCCTGGCTTTTTCCTTCACCCTGGCCGGGAGTTGCGCATACGCTTTCCAGAACGGTTCGCTGGCCTGGAACTTCATTGCGCGTCGAGAAACTCAAGCATCTCTTCCATCGTGTCAAAGGTGCGCACGCGACCCTCGGCGATGGCTACGTCAGCGTCTCGTTCTCTGGCCTTCCATTCGGGCGTCCAGAAGTAGAGCTGTTCTACCGCGCTCAGGAGCGCCTCCGACAGAATGCGCTGGATCGTGGTACCGTCTCCGGCCTTGGTCAGAGCCTCCAACGCCTTCTGGATGGCAGCCTGCTGCTCGGGAGGGACCTCCACTACCAGGCGAGGGTGGCCCGGAATGGTCATATCGAGCGTCGCTATGGGCTGGGACATCGCGAACACCTCCTGGAGCTGTTGCCTGCTGTTTGTGTCAGGCTGGTTGGAAGTATAGCATTATCTGGTGGAAGCGTCAACATGCCCTGACCGCCTGGCCGCCGCGAGTATGCCAAAATCGAGGTGGCCATAGTGGTGCGCAGGGGAGGGTACCAAGGCGGTGGCCGCTAGCAAGGAGAGCAGGACAAATCAGGAGGGGCGGATAGCGTGGGCGGTGAGCCAAGCACAGAGTGGGCGGGGGCCGACGTGGATTATCAGTCCGAGGACTTCGCCGAACCGGAGGTGACCGACGAGCGGGTTGACCTCCCCGACGTCACGCCGGCCTTCACCGAGGGCGGCCTGGTTGCCCAGGCGCTGGGCCAGCGCTATCGCTATCGCGAGGGCCAGGTCGAGATGGCCCGCCTGGTCCGGCAGGCGCTCGTCGAGGCACGGCCCGCCGTGCTCGAGGGGGGCACCGGCTGCGGCAAGTCCTTCGCCTACCTGATCCCCTTGATGGCCTCGGGCGCGCGCGCCTTCATCTCCACGGCCAACAAGACCCTGCAGACCCAACTGTGGGAGAAGGACATCCCCACGCTGCGGCAGGTCGTCGAGCGCTCGTTCACCGCCGCGCTGCTCAAGGGGCGCTCCAACTACGTCTGCCTGTTCAAACTGGGTGAGGCGCGCCGGCAAGTGGCCCTGCCCGGCCTGGAGGACGACCTGGCCCGGCTGGTCGAGCGGCTGCGCAAGACCTCTTCCGGCGACGTGGAAGACATGCGTTTGCCCCTGCGCCTGCGGGAGGCCGTTACCGCCGGTCAGCACGATTGCCTGGGCAAAGAATGTCCTCATTTCGCCACCTGCTACTACGAACAGGCCAAACTCCAGGCGGAAAAGGCCGATCTCGTCGTCGTCAACCACGCGCTGCTGGCGTTCAACCTGGCCATGCCGTTTCTCTCGCCGCGGCCGGTGGTGGTGGTGGACGAAGCGCACGAACTGGAGCGCTACGTCGTCAACGCGCTGCGCCTGGACCTCGAGTACGCCACGATCCCTGGGCTGATCAACGACGACGTCGTCCTGCGCCACGCGCCGGATGGACTGCGTGGGGAAGCCGTGCGGCTTAATCACCAGTTGTTCGAGATGCTGTCCCAGAAACCCTCCCCACGCGAGCCGCGCTGGGCGATCCAGGGCGAGTTGCAGGAGGCCTTGGCGCTGGCCGATCGGGTCAACCAGATCCACAAGACCCTCTTGCAATCTTACTCTCCTGCCATAGACGGCGACGAGGAGAGCGCCGAAAATGCCCGCCACCGGCTCGCCATCGAGTGGGCCGCCCAGTTGGCCGATCAGGTGCGTACCCTGGCCGCGCCCCCGCCGCCCGACTACGTACGCTACTGCGAGGAGCAGCCGGGGCAGAGAGGGGCGGGCGCGGTGGTCCTATGCAGCGAGCCGGTGGGAGTGGCGGATTTCCTGCGCCAGACGCTGTTCGAGCCGGTCAAGCGGGTGGTCTGCACAGGGGCGAGCCTGAGCACCGCCGGGCACTTTGGCTACTTTCGCCGTCAGACGGGCGTCCCGCCCGAGCATACCATCGAGCGGGTGATCGAGAGCCCTTTCGATTATGCTCAGCAGGCACTGCTCTATACCCCCAACGGCCTGGAGCCGCAATACGGGGTGGGCGAAGAGCAGTACGTGCTCAACCTGGGCCGCGAGGTCTGGCGCTTGCTCCAGGCCAGCCGGGGCCGGGCTTTCGTCCTATGCACCAGCACGTACCGCATGAAGGGACTGTACGACCTGATCAGCCCCCACCTGGAGTACAACTGTTACTGCCAGGGAGAGGGGTTACCGCGCGCCGAACTGCTCGACCTGTTCCAGCACGACGCCGTCGGGGCGGTGCTGTTCGCCACGCGCAGTTTCTGGGAGGGGGTAGATATCCCCGGCCCGGCGCTCTCGCTCGTCATCATTGACAAACTCCCGTTCGCGCCGCAGCATGACCCGGTAGTGCAGTATCGCCAGCAGTTGATCCGCGACCGTGGGGGAAGCCCGTTCGACGAGATGACGCTGCCTGAGGCGATCCTGATGCTCAAGCAGGGGGTGGGGCGCCTCATCCGTACCGAGACCGACCGGGGTGTGATCGCCATTCTCGACTCGCGCATCAACACCAAGCGCTACGGCCAGCAGGTGATCGCCAGCCTGCCCCGCGCCCGCCGCACACGGCGCATCCAGGATGTGAGGGAGTTTTTCGCGGTAAGTGCCTGACCGTTACCGTGTGTACGGCTGAAGACACACTTGGTGGCTTTGTGTGAGTCCAATTGCGCCCGCAAGGTGGTGAGAAAGTGAAGCAGGCCTCACACGAAGGCGCAAAGAACACAAAGAGGAAAACTTGGTGGCTTTGTGGCTTTGTGTGAGTCCAACTGCGCCCGCAAGGTGGTGGGAAAGAAGCAGGCCTCACACGAAGGCACAAAGAACACAGAGAAGAAAACTTGGTGGCTTTGTGGCTTTGTGTGAGTCCAACTGCGCCCGCAAGGTGGTGGGAAAGTAAAGCAGGCCTCACACGAAGGCACAAAGCACACAGAGAAGAAGACTTGGTGGCTTTGTGGCTTTGTGTGAGTCCAATTCAGGTGAGCCGCCCCTTGCGCTGGAATTGCCGCTCGTACAACTGGCGCAGGGTCTGCATAGTGTCGGCTTCGGCCGCGGTCTTGTCCTCCCGCACACGGTAGATGCGGGCGAAGCGCAGCGCCAGCCCCGACTTGTACTGGGGGCTGGCCTGGACCTCGTTGAACAGCACCTCCACCACCACCTCCGGCCGCACGAAGACTGTGCCGCCCCGGCGGGAGCGCTCCAGCCCCAGCAGCCGTTCCGTCATGGCCTGGAACTCGGCGTCCGTCAACCCCTTGAAGGTCTTGCCGACGACCGGGTACTCGGTAGGCCGCCCTGGCCCGGTCTCTTCGTCGCGCACGGCCAGGTGATAGTTCGATAGCCAGCCGTGCCGCCGCCCGTAGCCCCACTCGGCGGCCACCACCACCAGGTCGAGGCTCACCACGTGCTTCAGTTTGAGCCAGGATTTGCCGCGCACGCCGGGGGTGTAACCGCTATCCAGGTCCTTGGCCATCACTCCCTCGTGGCCCTCGCGGTAGGCCGCCTCGGCGAAGGCCGCGCTCTCCTCGACCGTCTGCGGGAGCAACCGCCGCACCAGGTGCAGTCCCCCCGCCGCCTGTTCCAGTGCTGCCCAGCGTTCCCGGTAGGGCGCGTCTATCAGCGACTGCCCATTCACGTACAGGAGGTCAAACGGGTGGAGTTGGATGGGGACCTCCTCGATCGTGGCGGCCACGGCGTGCTTGCGGCGGAAGCGGCGCATGAGGTCCTGGAACGGCAGCGGGCGCCCCTGGGCGTCTACCGCCACCGCCTCCCCCTCCACGATGGCCTCCTCTGCCGCCAGCCCCTCCCTGACCTGGGCCGCCACGTCGGGGAGACTCTCGGTGACGTCGGCCAGGTGGCGCGAGTAGATGCGCACCTCATCCCCTTGCCGGTGAATCTGCACCCGCGCCCCGTCCAGTTTGTACTCCAGCGCCAGGTGGCCCCCGTAGGCAGTGAACGCTTCGGCCAGGCTCTCGGCCGTCTGGGCCAGCATCGGCTTGATGGGGTGGAACAAGCGCATCGTGGCCTTTTTCAGCCCGGCTTCCCCTTCCGCCAGCGCCACCCGCGCCACCTCGCCCAGGTCCCCCCACAATTGGTTGGCGCGGGTCACCAACCTGGGTTTGACCCCGGCTGCCCGGGCGATGCCGTCGAGCATCAGCCCCTCGCTCACCCCGTGGCGCATTTCCTGGTAGATGACCTTGACCACGTACTTGGCCTCGACCGGCGTGGCGCGCGTGAGCAACCCTCTGAGGAGCGCCTCCTTGCGGGAGCGGGAGCCCTTGCCCGCCATCTCCGCGATCTCCTCGAAGGTGTGAAAGACCTCCATTACCGTGAGCGGTGGCGGGGTGGGGGGTTCGCGGCGGGCGCGCTCCAACAGGAGGCGCACGGCCTGGCCGCCGTCCACGGCCTGGGCCGCCACCTCCTCGCGTACACGTGGAGGTGCGTCAATCAGGTCATCTACAACCGCCATCACCGTCTGCCAACTGACGTTGAGCGTCCGCTCGTCCCACTCGGGGAAGACCTGGCCGATGACCAGGCGCACGGCGGGCGGGACCTCGTCGGGGGCGAGGTCCTTCAGGAAAGCAGCCAACAGCGCCGCCAGGTTCCGCCGTTTGGTCTCGCGCTCCAGTTGCTCGCCCAGGTGGGCCAGCCTGGCGAAGAGGGTGGGGTCTGTTCGGTCTGCCATCGGATGATATTATACCCCACAGCGACCGAACTCGGAAAACTGGGCGTGGCTTGAGTTGAGTCAGGAGCAGGGCTTACCCGCGCTTCAGAATCTCCTCAATCTCGGCCGCGAACGCCCCGCTGTCTGGATCGCCGGTGACCAGCGCGATCTCTTCGGGGCTCCCTACCCCCAGGCCCAACTCCACAGCACGGGCGATCTGTTCCTGTGCGAAGATGGGGCCCCGGCTGACCTCTGGCGTGGTCCCAAAGTGGCGCAGGATGGCCACGCCGATGGCATCTATCGCCACCCGGTCGGTGCCGGCCAGGATGACCTGAGCCTGGACCTGCTTGCCCCGGTCCGGGCCACCTTCCACGAACGCCTCGACGCCATCCAGCACGATCAGAGCGGGCTGGTAGGCGGCGTTGATCTCGGCGATCATGCGGCGCTGGTGGGGGGAACTGTGCAGTTCGTGCATGTAGTCGTAGTCTTCACCTGGCACCTGCTTGGCCACCAACCCGACCGAGTTCTTGAGCGACAGGGTAAAGTGGCCGCCGTAGCGGTGCGTCTTCAGGCAGCAGGTCTGGACGACGCCGTCCGCTTCGAGGACGGGCCGGGCCATGGCGAACCCTCTCTGCCAGTGGCTGCCGGGGATCTCTATCTTTTTCCACCCATCGGCATCCAGTTCGTCGAACACCACGGCCTCGAAGCCTAACTCGTCCGCCATGCTTAAGATGCCCTTGTGTTTCATTACACCCCGCGTGTCGCCCATACCGCTGCGATCGCCGACCGTGATGCGACCGGCGCCCAGCGCCTGCAGCCGGCGCACCAGGGTGCTCAGCGTGTCGTTGTGGGTTGAGCCGGGTGGCACATCGGCGCTGTTAAAGTTGGGCTTTAGAAACAGGTGTTGACCCTTCAGCGACGGGGGTCCCAGCAGGTCTATGGCTTTGTTGACGCCAGCCTGCCGGTCTCGGGTCTTGACGAGAGCAACTCGTGCCATTGGATCCCTCCTTACAACTTTCTGCCTCTAGTCCTAGCCAACTCTGCAGCATCTCACGGGCGATCCTCCAGTCCAGTGCATCTTCTTCCTCGGCCATCACGGCCTGGCTAAGTGCAGGGCTTGGACTCGTAGCCAACAGAGCCGAACGGGCCTTGAGGTAGGCTTCGAACTGCTCGTAGGTCATACCGTGTTTGGCTTGCAGGTTCTCGATCGCAGTCCGATAGCGCTCGATCTGGCGCAGAACATAGTCGTGAGCCATCTCAATCACGGCTTGCTCTGGGGTGGCGAACAGGCCTCGCCGGACAAAAGGCTCGACAACGTTTGCAACTTGACTGGTCATTGCCCGAACTCCCGTCGTGTTGTTATTCCTTTCAGGATTATAGCACCTCTGTGCTTTCGCAGCAATCCGAATGACAGATAGTCCCCTTTGCCCCTTCTGGCTGCCTCGGTTATAATATCGCTCATCTCCCAAGAGGTGCGCCGTATATGGACCCAATCACTGCACCATCGCACACCGACGTGGCCGAGGACCTGACCACGCTCAACCAGATCGTCGAGACCCTCAACCGGGCCGTGGACGTGCGCGGCGCGCTCAATTCCGCGCTGGCCCGGCTGGTGGAACTGATGGGGCTGGAGACCGGCTGGATTTTTCTGCGGGACCCGGCGGCGCTGGAGGGTGGGGCTGGCGGCTACGTGCGGGCCGCTCACTGCAACCTGCCGCCGGCCCTGGTGCCGGACGATGCGGCCGCGTGGCAGAGCGGCTGCAAATGCCAGCGTTTGTGCGACGAGGGCCGCCTGACCGAGGCCTACAACGAGGTGCGCTGCAGCCGGCTGGCCTCCGCCAGTGGCGACCGGCGCGGGCTGGCAGTGCACGCCTCGGTGCCGCTGCGCTCCGGCGACCGTATCCTGGGCATCCTCAACGTGGCCGGGCCGGACTGGGCTTCTTTCAGCCCACGGGCGTTGGCGCTCCTGACCAACGTCGGCAACCAGATGGGCATCGCGCTGGAGCGGGCGCGCCTCTTCGACCTGCTCAAAGAGCAGCGCATCCTCGAGCAGGCGGCACTCCTGGACCTATCTAACCAGTTGTTGGGCCGGTTGGACCTGGACGACGTGGTACAGTACGTGGTCGAGGAGGCCCGCCGCCTGCTCCAGGCCGACGCCGGCGCGCTGTTGTTGCCCGGCGAGGAGCCCGGTTGCCTGGCCTTTCGCGCCGCCACTGGCTGGCGCTCCGACCCCGTGGCGGGCCATTACCGGGTCTCCGACGACGAGCATAGCGGCCCCGGACTGGTGATGCGCACGCAGCGCCCCCTGACGGTGGAGGACGTCGAGCGCGGCGATGCGGAGACGTGCCGGGCGGAGTGGCTGCGGTCCGAGGGCTTTCGCGGGCACGCCGTCGTTCCGCTCGTCGTGGACAGCCGCTCCATCGGCGTGTTGGTGATTGACACGCGGGAGCCGCGGCTATTGGACGAGGACGAGGTGCGCCTCCTGCGCCTGATGGCCAACCAGGCCGCCATCGCCATCGAAAAGGCCCGTCTGCACCGGGAGGAGGTCGCACGCCAGCGGATGGAGCAAGAACTGGCTGTGGGGCGGCAGATTCAACTCACCCTGTTGCCGAAGGACCTGCCAGCCGTGCCAGGCTGGGAGTTTGCCGCGTTCTACCAGCCGGCCCGCCAGGTGGGCGGCGACTTTTACGACTTCTTCGCCTTGCCCGGCCAGCGGCACCGCCGCGAACAGGCGGTGCTGGGCCAGCGCCTGGGGCTGGTCATCGCCGACGTGACTGACAAGGGGGTACCGGCGGCGTTGATGATGGCCGTCAGCCGCACGATCGTGCGCGCCACGGCGGCCAGCGGCCGCCGGCCGGCGGCTGCGCTGAAACTGGCCAACACGCTGATGCTCAAAGATAGTTGGTCCGATCTCTTCGTGACCGCCTTTTATGCGGTGCTGGAGCCCCATAGTGGCCGCCTCACCTACGCCAACGCCGGCCACAACCGGCCCCTGTGGGTCCAATCCAGTACAGGCCAGGTGCACGAACTGGCCGCGCACGGCATCGCGCTCGGCGTTCAAAAAGCCATCAAACTGGAGGAGCGTGAGATTGACGTGGCTCCCGGCGACACCCTGGTTTTCTATACCGACGGCGTCACCGATGCGATGGACAGCACTGGCCAGTTGTTCGACGTGGAACGGCTGCGCGTGGCCGTGGTCGCCAGCCCGCCGGTGAGCGCGCAGCAGGTCCTGTCGGCGGTGGTGGACGCTATCGGGGCGTTCACCGGCGGCGCTCCCCAGTCAGACGATCTCACCCTCGTCGTCGCCAGGCGGCACCCTGCGTAGCGTGGCTTGTAGATTCCTCGCTGCGCTCGGAATGACAAGCGGTGCTGCGCTCGGAATGACAGACGGCCACACCCACGGCTCGCCGTCGTCAGGCGGCACCCTGCGTAGCGTGGCCTCTGGATTCCTCGCTGCGCTCGGAATGACAGGCGGGTACACCCAGGGCTCGTCACCCCCGTCCCGGGGGCGTTGTGTGCAGCTGGCGCTCGTCGCCCCCGGGACGGGGGCGTTCTATGCAAGACGACACTTCTTGCACGTTGCCTGTGTGCGGCTATAATGGCGGCGTGAGCCGTATGCCTGAGCGCCATTCGTTCGTCGCCGTCTTGGGCAGGCTTCCCAGCCTGCCCAACCTGGTTCTGCTCCTCCTGGCCGCGGGGCTCATGGTCCTCCTGGGTCCCACCCCCATGCCCTATCTGGGCTTTTTGCGCCAGGGGGACGAACACGCAGCCGGGGCCGAACGCAGCGCCGCTGTGGCTGCCTATCGCGAGGCGGCCCACCTGCACCCCACCGACCCGGCTCCGCATCTCCGGTTGGCCCAGGTGTACCTGGACTGGGGCTGCACGGAGGAGGCGCTGGCCGCGCTCGCGGAGGCGGAGCGGCTGGACAGACCTGACAGGTTGCGGGTGAGGCCCGACGGGTACGTCGGGACACCCGGGCAAACTGCCAGGTCTCTGTGGGTCGCTGCGACCGTGGCCCGCGCCGACTGGCCCGCCGTCGTCGTCCACGCCCAACGGCTGCTGGCCCTCGCCCCGGAGGACCGCGACGCCCGCCTCACGCTGGCCCGCGCCTATCTCCAACTGCAGGAGTGGGACCGCGCGCGGGTCGAGTACGAACTCCTCCTGAGCGTTGACCCGGCCGATGCATTGGCCCACGAGCGGCTAGGGGCGTTGGACGTTGGCGACGGCCCCGCCGCCATCCAGCATCTGTTCGCCGCCCGGACCGAACTGGCGGGCCGCTTGCTGGCGGCGCTGGGCGAGGCGAGTGCAGCCGGCGCCCCGGCCTATACCCGCATGCTGGTGGGGCGGGTGCTGTTCGAGGAGCGGGAGTGGGCGCTGGCCGCGCATCAGTTCGAGTGGGCGCTGGCCGCTGCCCCCGGCTATTCCGACGCCCACGCCTATCTGGGGCACGCGCTCGACCAGATGGGGCGGTCTGAGGAGGCCCGCTCTCACCTCCTGCGTGCGGTGGAATTGGCCCCGGATTCCGCCGTCGCCCGCACGTTCCTGGGGTTGCACGATGACCGGCTGGGCGACGTCTCCGCCGCCCGCGCCGAGTACGAAGTGGCCTACGACCTGGACCCCCAGAACGCGGCCCTGTGCGTCGAGATCGGCCAGACCTGGGCGGCCGAGGACCGCTACGTGGCGGCGGAGATCTGGCTGGCGCAGGCCGTCTCCTTGCAGCCGGATGACCCTGCGCTGTGGGAACCGCTGGCCCGCTTCTACGTGGACCATCAGATTGCCGGTGGAGGGCGCGCCGTCGAGGCTGCCGCCAGGTGGGTCGAATTAGCGCCCGGCGATGCGCGGGCCCAGGACGTACAGGGCTGGGCTGCCTTTCAGGCCGGGGATTACGGCACCGCGCGGGCCAGCCTGCTGCGGGCCATTGCGCTGGACCCGGCCCTGGCGGTGGCCCATTACCACCTGGGCCGGCTGTGGGCGGCTCAGGGGGCGGCGCAGCAGGCGCGGGAAGCGTTCGCCCGCGCGCTGGACCTGGACACGACCGGGGAACTGGCGCCACTCGTAGAGATTCCTCGCTGCGCTCGGAATGACAATTGAGCGGGAGATAGACACACCTTCCCGAAAGTTCTGAAGAACTGGAACTTTCGGGAAGGTGGGAGCGCTTGACAGGGTGATTATGTTGTGTATCATGGTGACATCAATCATAGTCCGCTGAGCGTACTCACTTTTCAGTCGTGCGACATTGCGTCGAGGTCGTACGAGCAAGTTTCGTGGGCGGGGAGTCCATAGCCCGGCCGGAACCGGGAGAGGAAGGAGATGCTGAGATGAAAAACAAGTGGTTCCCCATTGTGACGATGATGGCGATCCTGGTGCTGGTGCTGGGTGCCGTACCGGTGTCCGCCGCGCCAGGCCAGAGTGGCATCACCCACGTCGTGCAACCTGGCGATACGTTGTTTAGCATCGCCCGCCGTTACGGGGTGTCAATGGATGCCATCGCCCTGGCCAATGGCATTGCCAACCCCAACCGCATCTACGTCGGGCAGCGGCTCGTGATCCCGACGGGTGGAACCCCGTCTGGTACGGTGCACATGGTGCGGCCGGGGGAGACGCTGATCAGCATCGCGCTGCGCTACGGTGTGGACATGTGGGCGCTGGCCCGGGCCAATCGCATCACCGACCTCAACCGGATCTATGTGGGCCAGCGGTTGGTCATTCCCGGTGCCGGGCCAGCACCTTCGCCGCAGCCAGCCCCGCCACCCACGTGGCCTGGCCCGTGGTCGGGCGAGTATTTCGACAACGTCGCGCTTTCCGGGTCACCCTATACCACTCGCACCGACGAAAGCATCAACTTCGACTGGGCTTATGGGCCGCCGGCAGGTGGCATGCCCACCAACTCGTTCGCCGTGCGCTGGACCGGCACCTTCCACTTTGACGGAGGCTCCTACCGCTTCTACGCCAAGGTGGACGACGGCGTGCGCGTCTACCTGGACGACCAGGGCATCATTGATGGCTGGCGGGACGGCGGACTGCGCACCTACACGGCGGACCGCACGCTGGCGGCGGGCGATCACACCCTGCGGGTGGAGTATTACGACCGCATCCAGGTCGCCCGCGTGTACTTTTGGTACAAGCAGTTGGCGGGGCCGACTCCGGTGCCCACGCCTACCCCTGTGCCTGGGACTCCACAGCCGGTTCCGGCGGTGGGTTGGCTGGCCCAGTTCTACAACAGCCAGGACCTGAGCGGCACGCCGGTCGTCACCCGCACCGATGGTGCGATCGGATTTGAATGGGGGAACGGCGAGCCTGCACCTGGCGTATGGGCCGATCACTTCTCTGCGCGCTGGACCACCAGGATGGCTCTGAAGACGGACCATTACCGGTTCTGTGCTATGAGCGATGAAGGCGTGCGCATCTGGGTGGGCAACACCCTGGTCCTCGACGAGTGGCACTTCAACAACGGCGTGGCCTACTGCGGCACGTACTGGGCCCAGACCGGCACCTACGACGTGAGGGTCGAGTACTATGAGGGCATAAATAAGGCGTTGATCTACGTGTGGTGGGAGCCGCACTAGGAATGAACAATGGACAATGAAGAATGAAGAATGAAGAATGAAGAATGGACAGTGCCAAATGAGCAAATGGAGCCGGGAGGTGGGTTGTGATCGTTACGACTAAACAGTTGTTTGAGCAGGCGTATGAGAAGTACGCGCTGGGGGCTTATAACATCAACAATGCGGAGCAGACGATGGGGCTGTTCCGTGGCACCGTGGCTTCCCAGGCACCGTTCATCATCCAGATCTCCAAGGGTGCCCGTTCCTATACCGACAAGCGCATGCTGGAAGCCATGCTGCGGGCCGCGGACACCATCTTCCAGGAGGCGGTGTTTGCGGTTCATCTCGACCACGGGGACGAGGAGACCTGTTACGATTGCATCGAGTCGGGGTTCTATTCGTCGGTGATGATTGATGCCAGCCACCAGCCATTTGAGGAGAACGTGGCGACGACGAAGCGCGTGGTGGAGCGGGCGCGCGCGAAGGGCATCAGCGTCGAGGCGGAACTGGGGCAGTTGGGCGGCGTCGAGGAGGACATAAGCGTCGCGGAGGACAAGGTGCACCTGACCGACCCTCAGCAGGCAGCGGAGTTCATCCGGCGCACCGGCTGCGATAGCCTGGCCTGTGCGGTGGGCACCAGCCACGGTGCGTTCAAGTTCAAGGGGTCGCAGTCGTTGCACTTGGAGGTCATCGAGGCCATCCAGAAACTGGTGCCGGGTTTTCCGCTGGTCCTGCACGGCTCCTCTTCGGTGCCGCAGGACGAGGTCGAGCGGATCAATGCGGCGGGTGGGGCGCTCAAGGGGGCCAGGGGGGTGGACCCCGCGCAGTACTTGCCGGCCGCCAGGCTGGGTGTGTGCAAGGTGAACATTGATACCGACGGGCGGTTGGTGTGGACGCGGGTGCATCGCGAGTACTTGCGCGACCATCCGGAAGTGTTCGATTTCCGGCCCATCGGCAAGGTCTACATGGAAGAGTACGCCAGGTTCATCGCCAGCCGCAACGAGTTGCTCGGCTCCGCCGGCCACCTCGCCGAAGTGCGCGCCGCGCTGAGTAAATGAGGCCTGAATCGCCCCTCACCCTAACCTTCTCCCCGCAGGGGAGAGGGAACGCTCTCCCCTCTCCCCGCAGGGGAGAGGGAACGCTCTCCCCTCTCCCCGCAGAGGAGAGGGAACGCTCTCCCCTCTCCCTGCAAGGGAGAGGGGCTGGGGGTGAGGGTGAGGGTAAGCGCTGGGACGGCAATGTCGGGAGCGCACTACGGTGCGCTCCTTTTTTTCCTGCTTATAGAACGTTGACGTAGAT
>Ga0307377_10004638_pt1 | contig 14973 bp, 15 predicted proteins | sample TR3MG_FD_202535 | JGI IMG/M metagenome (GOLD analysis project Ga0307377, IMG submission 202535) | Soil microbial communities from Risofladan, Vaasa, Finland - TR-3 | ecosystem: Environmental > Terrestrial > Soil > Coastal area > Acid sulfate soil | place: Finland: Risofladan, Vaasa | collected... | reverse complement strand
TGAAGACGCCGGCGAGAGACTTCGCCTCCATGTACGCCCGCGCAACCTCTTCGTCAGTGCTTGCGCGGGGCGCCGGATGTGCGTGAACGACAGGCCCCGGAGGGGCACCCTCCGCCTGGAGCTCAGCGAGAACAGCGGCAGCGGCCCTTCTGGCCCGGGAAGCCTTCATGCGGCAGGCTGCATTGCAGTAGCGCGGGGGCGGCCCATGAGAACCGCGATGGATCTTCAGGCCGCACCACTCGCAGATCAGGATCTCGAGCTTGCTCATGCCCTAATGGTGACCGATGCGTCACCTGAACCCGTAACACCGCAGCCCTTCATCATGTAACCGGCTTTGCGCCTCAAAACGCCAATTTCGGGCTCGCGCGCGGAGGGCGGCAGGCAGGGTCCACAGAAGCGGGGCGCCGTGATTCGACCCCATACCCTCCACAGGAGGCGCACAACTGAAGCCTGGCACTGCCTGAGCGAACTCGATGGGTACGCGAAGCGGTCATCTCGCAGCCAGCGGCTTCTCCGTGGGCCAACTGCTGGAGCTTGTGCAGTTGGCCGTTCGCTCTGCTCGCCGGCAACTTATCGGTGCGTCTTAACGTCGCGGCCGACTTCGATCATCACCATCATCATCATGATGTGCGCCAGTCGTGCCAGGAAGCCGTGGAGTTCGAGCCAGGAGCAAGGCCATCGAACGCGCCCAAGTCCATGATGCTTCGAGGCCATTGGGCCGCGCCTGAAGTCAACGCCTTGACGGGGATGTTTCCCAGGACTACCATGTTTCCTGTATCAGGAAACATCAAGGATTTAGGAAACATAATGCCTGCTGAATCTGATCTCATCACCCAAGCGGAGCGGCTCCTCGCAGACAGCCTTGGCCAGGGGTGGGCGGTGCGTCGCTTTGACGAACCCGTCCGCGGACCAGGCATTCTTCAGCCCGACGCAATCCTCAGTATCGCAGCTCCCGACGGGAGCAAAGCACTGCAGATGGTCGAGGCCAAACGGCGCACCTTCCCGCGCGATGTCAGCAGTTGGCTGCGCGCCCTGAAGCCTGTGCCGCCCGATTCCTCGTACCTGCTTGTCTCGCAGTTCCTGAGCCCGAGAGCACGTGCCCTCCTTGAGGAGGCCGGCGTGAACTACATAGACATGAGCGGGAACATGCTGATCCGCATCGCACGGCCCAGCGTCTTCGTGCGTCGACAGGGCCCTGAGAAGGACCCGGCGCCCCCTGATGAGTCCGCGCGGTCGCTCCGCGGGGCAAAGGCGGCGCGGGTGGTACGTGCGCTCTGTGACTACCGCGAGCCGGCGACATCTCGCGCCGTTGCGGCTCGCGCTGACGTGACCCCGGGCTACGTCTCGAAGATCATCGGGCTTCTGGAGCGAGACGCGCTCGTCGAGCGCGAGGGGCGGGGACCAGTCCAGCCGATAACGCGCGTGCTCTGGGCCGATCTCATTCGTCGCTGGAGCGCCGACTACCGCTTCCTCGAGTCGAACGCCACCCGGCTGTTCTTAGCGCCACAGGGAGTCCCTGCGTTCCTCAGGGACGTTGCCGGCTGGGCGTCCCGAACGCCGGGCGGCCGCTATGCCGTGACCGGATCCTTCGCCGCAGCCGAACGCGCACCCATCGCGCCGCCGTCGCTCCTCATGTGCTACGTCGATGCCCCCATCGGCCTCGCCGAGAAGACCGGGCTCGTGAGAGCGACGAGCACGGGCAACGTCTACCTCTGCGAGCCTCTTGACCCAGTCGTGTTCGAGCGCACCTGGAGCCAGGGCGAGACGGTCTACGCCGCGCTTTCGCAAGTCGCGGCCGACTGCCTCACCGGCCCGGACCGCATGCCGGCCGAGGGCGATGGGCTGCTCGAATGGATGGCGGCCAACGAGGAGTCTTGGCGACTCCATGTCTGAGAGACCCGCTCCCGATCCGCTCTACGTCGCCGCGCGTCGCGTCCTGCTCGACGGCCTTGAAGCTCTTGGCCAGCAGCGCCAAGCGGCGATCCTGGTTGGGGCTCACGCGGTGTACCTGCGGGTGGGCGAAGGCGATCTCGCAACCACTCCCCACACCACCGACGCGGACCTCGCCCTCGACCCAACGCTCCTGGGCGGCGACCCGCTGCTGAACGAGGCTCTCCGCGCTGCCGGCTTCTGGCCGAAGACGGGAACCGGCGGACCTGTCGTGGGTTCGTGGGTGATCGAGCAACTGGTCGATGAGAGAACCGTGAACATCGACCTCGATCTGCTGGTCCCCGAAGCGGTCAGCGGTGGGGGTACTCGAGCGGCGCGGCTGGGCGTCCAGGGCGATCGTCTCGCTCGCAGGGCGTTCGGCCTCGAACTGGCCTTGGTCGACAGCGACCTCATGGTCGTCGGCTCGCTGGACGCAGATCCCAGGAGCTTCGAGGTCCCTGTAGCCGGCATCGCGGCCCTGCTCATCTCAAAGGTGCATAAGGTGGCGGAGCGACTCGATGATCCGCGACGCAACGACTACATCGCCAAGGATTCGCTCGACATGCTGCGCCTATTGCGCGGAGAAGACCTCGACGCCACTGCGCGCGTCCTGCGGCGAGCCCGATCGGCCGAACTGGAGGCGCCTGATGCGACGGTCTCAGCAGCGATCGCGACCACCGTCGAACAGGGCCTGATCATCCTGAACGCCGAGTTCTCGCGCGAGTCGGCACGCGGGTGCGCCCTCGCCGGTCGAGCCGCAGCTGGACGGGATGACCCGGCCGTCGTTGCGGCATCGCTGGCGGTCCTTGTGCAGCGACTCCTCGGCCTCGTGCAGGTCCCGTGATGCGGCTCGTCAGCTGGAACGTGAATCACCTGGATGTCAGAGACTGGCTGGTTGGCACCGGTGCCGATCTCGCCCTTCTCCAAGAGGCGCCCCAAGAACCCTCGGCCATGGCAGACAGGAAGTCGGGAGTGCCCATGCACGTTCTAGTTCTCCGCCGCGATTGTAGCCCCACGCCCACAGAGAACGATCGCGTTTCAGGGCGTATGAACATTGCGATGCGCAGGACGCCGTCAACCAGTCACGGTCCGATCCGACTTGCTGGGTCCGCGACTGGCGGTTCTCTTGGATGCCCACGTAAGAAAAGAGTCACAAGAGCCATCGTCGCCCCAGCCCCAGAGCCTGCCGTCGCGTGCCCCGAGTTCAGCGGTACTGGAGAGGGCAACTAGGGACTCGTGAATACCTCAACTACCACGCGCTCGATGTGTGGCCTCCGAAAAGCCACGAGAGCACCGCAGAGTGCACGATGCGACGATTTAGGCCGACTTGCGTGTCAAGTCCGTCTTAACACCATCTCAATATTGATCGTGAGAAGGCCGGCGACGAGCCCCTAGGCCATCTTCAGTCTGGCTCGGATGTTAGTCTCGCCAGCTCCGCTCGGCGTCGGAGATGAGCGCCACCAACGAGTACGTGTCGCCGAGGTCGTAGCCCTCGGCCTGCATGCACCATCGCAGCAAGTAGGCGCACTCCTGATCCTTCTGCACCGGGATCTGCTCCCAGTCGGCCGGCTCGTCATCGGTTGGTGCCTCGCTTATCGATCCGCGGAACGGTGTTCAGAGGAGGCCATCGGCGATCTCAACGCCCTCACGGCTCTCGGCTTGTGTGACGTGGCTGTAGACCCGGCGTGTCACGTAGGAGTCGCTATGGCCCATGCGCCGGCTCACAACCTCGTCGCGGACACCGCCGGCAAGCTGCGACGTCGCGTACGCGTGGCGCAGCGCGTGGATCCCGAACTCCCAGGACTCAAACGCCGCGACGACCTTCGCCAACTCGCGCTCGCTGTCGACGGGCTCCCGCTCGGACACGAACTCCCCGAGCCGGCGGCCGTTGAGGTCGTCCATCACCTGTCGCCATTCCTGCGCAAAGGCGCTCGGAGTCCACAGGCGCCCCGCGGGTAGCAAGGCGCCGCCCTTGACGGCCGTGACGCGCAGCGAAGGGAACACCCAAGGCTCGTCGGCCCAGAGCGGCGTCTTCTTGCCGTTCACCTCCGCCACACGCGTCTGGTACTTCAGCTTCTTCTCGGCCAGCAGCGCGCGCTGACGGCGCAGCACGTCGGCCACGCCCGGTCCGAACGGCACTGTGCGGCGACTCCGCTTGGTCTTCGGCGCCTTGCGCTCGACCTGGCCGTCGACCTGCTCGATCTTGCCGTTGACGTCGAGCTCGCCAACCTTGAGGTCGATGTCCGACCAGCGCAGCGCCAGGAGCTCGGAGCGCCGGAGACCGGTGCCGAGCGCCACAGCGGCGATCGCGTGAATTCGCGTGCCCTGCGCGAGCTCGAGGAACCGCCGCGCCGTCTCCGGGTCGATGCCCGGCTCCGAGTCCTCCTGCACGCGGTCGTCCTTCGGAGGCTTCGCAAGCGCGCAGGCATTGCGGTGCACCAGGCCATCGTCGCAGGCGCGGTTGAGGATCATCGACAAGACCCGGTGGATGCCCCGCACCGTGGCGGGTTCGATCGCGACGCCGCGCCGGCGCGACCCCTTCTCGAGCACCTCGACGTAGAAGGTGGAAACGGCGGTGCGGTCCACGGCGTCGAGCCGCAGACTGCCGATCGGGTAGGGCTTGATGTAGCGGTCAACGACGGCGCGGTAGCCTGCCAGCGTCTGCGCGCTCACCTCTGCCTTGCGCGACGTGAGGTACCGCTCCGAGTACTCGGCGAGGGTCTGTGCGCGGGCGACCAGCGAGCCCTTGTCGCGGTCCCTCAGCAGGTCGCGCTCCAACTTCTCAGCGGCGCGCTGCCCCCGAACGATGCGCTGGATGCGCTCGGGCCTCACGCCCGGCTCTGACACTCGGTCATACACGACCACGCGCCACCAGCCGGGGCGGCCTGGGATCTCCGTACAGGACACGTTCACTCCCTTCCACACTGGCCTGACAGGGGCAGTGTGCCTTGAAGTGTCCTTTGGCTCAAGCGCGACCGGAAGGGTCCTGAATCAGAAAGTGGCGATTTGCTGGAGTAATAGTGGTGCCCCCGGCTAGAATCGAACTAGCGACACCAGGTTTAGGAAACCTGTGCTCTATCCACTGAGCTACGAGGGCATTGTGCCGATTTGCAGGGGTTTTCCCTCTGCGGCGACTCGGCAAGAATACCAGAGTTGCGAAAAAGTTGCGAAATTTGCAGGAAACGTGCGGCCGACTCCTTGACCTGGCCAACAGGAACCGGACATCGACGCCATTCTCACCCATCCCCGCGGCCCCACCATCGTAGACAGCCGACGCCTTCTGTGCCACGGTACGCACGCATCGAAGGGGAGGTCGTGCACAGGTGACGGCGCAGGTGATCGGCGTGAGTGGCAGCCCCATGAGCGGGGGGAGTACCGACCGCGTCATCCAGCGGGTCCTGCAGGCGTCGGGACTCGACTCCGAGCTGGTGCGCCTCTGGGACATTCGCGTCGAGCCCTGCTCGGCGTGCCTCGCCTGCGCCGAGACCAACATCTGCACCGCCTTCGACGACGACTGGCTGCAGCTCGCCGTCAAGCTGCTGCGGGCCGACGCCCTGGTCCTCGGGGGCTGGGCGCCATTCAACATGCTCGACGCGCGCACCAAGACCGTCATCGAGCGCGCGTTCTCGCTGCGGCACTCGATGCTGCTGCTCGCCGGCACGCTGGGCGTGGCGGTCGTGACGGGCACGGTCGATCCCGTGCCGGTCGCTGACGATGTGCTCGGCTGGTTCGAGACCGAGGGGATGGTCCCGCTCGGCAAGGTGACACCGGCCGGCATCGACCCCTGCTGGTCCTGCGGCCTTGGCGAGGCCTGCACGGTTGGCGGGACCGTGCCCCTGGTGCGCGGCGAGTACGAGCTCTTCTGGTATCCGCACAGAGAGCGCCTGCCCCGCCCCGATGAGTTCGTGATCACGCCTGAGATCCTGCCGCCGCCGGTCGAGGAGCAGCCGCGGGTGCTCCCCGAGGCGGAGCGGCTCGGTCGGTCGCTGGCCGAGGCCGTGCGCCGCCGCCGGGAAGAGCACAGGAACGCGGTGGAGCAAATGCTGCCCGGCGCCGCCGAACTGGCGCCGGCGGCGCTCCTGCGCGCGTTGCTCGAGGCGAAGGGCGAAGCGGCCATCGGCGGCGAGGGCGAGCTGACGAGACTACTCGACCAGACCGAGGAGCAGAGCCGCAAGGGAGAGCCGCGCGCCGCCCAGACGACGCTGCTCATGCTGGGTCGGCGTCTGCTGTGGCAGCCGCAGGTCGAAGACGAAGCCATGCGGAACCTGCTCGTCAGCGAGACGCGCCGCGCCGTCAGCGAGCTGTACGAGGCGGCTGCCGGCTGACCGGGCGGTGTGGCAGTCAGGGAGCCTGGTGACGCCTGCTGGCCAGCTCGATGACGTTGAGGAGCGCCGGCGCCGCACCTTCGAGGCTCTGCGCCTGGGCCGCCTCAAGCGCGGCCCGCGTCACCTTGTCGAGCCCGGCCACGGCCCTCGCCCTTGCGGCCGTGGTCAGGCGCACGTAGTGCCGCAGCGTGGTCGCCGGGTCGGAGTGCCCGAGCCACTCCTGCGCCTGTTTGACGCCGTAGGTCTCGTAGACCCAGGTGCCGAACGAGTCGCGCAGGCCGTGGATCGGCAGGTGCGGGTCGATCTTCTGCCGTGCCACCCAGTTCCACCACTGGCTCTTGAGGGTCGAGGGCGCCATCTGGCTGCCGTCCTTCTTGGGGACAACCCTCCCCGCCTCGTTCCACGCCGGGCCCTGAGCGAGGCGGTACTCCTTCTGCGCGGAGAGCCAGACGCGAAGCTCGTCGCAGGCCGCGGCGGGCAGCGGCACCACGCGGGCCTTGCCGTTCTTCGGCCGGGAGTATGCTGTTCACATAGGAGGAAGAAGCTGGCTCGCCGCAGCGCCGGCGGCCTCTCGGGAGGCCGGCGCGCTCGCAGCCTATCCGCGGTGCGTTGGCAACAGCGAACCGTGTCGGCTCTGCGGGCCTACCCCGCAGATGATCCACGGTATGCGCGGAAATGGGCCGGCCATCTCATGCTGACTAGACGTAGATGCCGATCCACGACTTCGGGAGGCACACTATGAGAAACGGCGAGTGTCCCAGATGTGGGTCGCACGATATCTTCGCTTCCAAGAATAAGCCCGGGATAGCTGCCGAAAGTATTGGCTGGAACATGCTCACGTCCAAAGGCGCGACGTGGGAGGACAGCGGCCAGACACTCCTGTGCGCAGGTTGTGGCTACTGGGAAAGCTATGTGACGAACAAGGCGTATATCTCGGAAATCGTCGATCACGACGGGGGAATCAACTGGGCCAGAGTCATCCCGGCGAACTGGAAGCCCGACCCCACTGGCCGTCACCAACTTAGGTACTGGGACGGGAGCGAGTGGACATCTTCTGTCTCCGATGACGGAACTGTCTCCGATGACGCGACGGAGTCAGAAGCACAGACGCCATAACAGTCTCCAAAGGGAGGCGGATGGGGTCCATCGGCCCCACGTCTAACCCCGGCATCGAGCACACGGTGCGAGCGCTAGAGTGAAGAGGGTCACGGGCCGCTGCTCATGCCGAAACACGCTAGCTGGAACGGGAATCCGCAGGCCAACGCCGCGAGATCTAGCGGGCGAGAGGCGTCGCGGGTCGTCCACGGCAAGCTGCCAAGAAGTAGCCAATTCTGCAGGGAGCTGCAGGCTCGACCAGACTCGGCGGGCGCCCTCATCGAGCAGGATTGACCCGTTTCGGCCTCAGATGGACCCGAATCGGCCCGCAGGCTGCGGATCTAGGAAACCGGTGCTCTGTCCACTGAGCTACGAGGGTTTTGTGCCGATTTGCAGGGGTTTTCCCTCTGCGCCAGCCGGACCAGAAAATCAGAGTTGCGAAAAAGTTGCGAAATCTGCAGGAAACGTGACGGGAGCGGCGCCCCGAGGGAGGTCTCGGAGGGTGGCCAGCGTCAGGGTGACTCCGGCTGGTCCGGTTCCAGACCCGGCACGTCCTCTCTGAGGATGCCGAGGATCACCCGCTCGATGCCGTCGAGGAGCTCGGCGTCGTCCGTGTCCGCGAGCCCCGCGGCCGGCCGCAGCCAGGACTCGGTGGCGCCCCAGCCGAGGAAGAGCGCGACGACGCAGGCGATCACGATGCGGGGGTCGAGGTCCTTCGCGGCGCGCTCGGACGGGGGCGCGGACGCGGCCGCCCGCTCGGCGAGCTCGATGAGCCGCTCGGTGGCCTCGAACCTGCCGGTGGTGCGGTCGTAGGGAAGGCCGCTCATCGCGCTGCGCACGATGAGCCTGATGTGACTGCGGCCGTACTCCAGGCCCTGCCGCAGCATCAGGCTCGTGCTCTCGAGCAGGTCAGGATTGTCGGGCGCCGCCGCCAGGATGGTGTTCTCCCGCTGCGTGAGCACGGCGCGGAAGAGCTCGGCCTTGCCCCCGAGGTAGCGGTGCACGAGGGCGTGCGAGACGCCTGCGCGCGCCGCGACGTCGCGCACGCTTACGGCGTCGTAGCCGTGCTCGGAGAACAGTTCCTGCGCCGCGTCCAGGATGGCCGCGGTGGTGGCCTCGCGCCCGCGGCGCTGCTGCTCCTTGCCTTCGTCGGTCATCTGGGCTCCCTCCTCGGCTGCACGGTCTCGCCAGGGCGACTCTACAGCTCCGGCCACGTACCGACACGCTGAGGTGCCCAAGTCATGCGCCCGAGCGGCGGCTTGCGGTGCAGCGCGGGCGTCCGGCGTGGCGACAGGGGCGGCAGTGGAGGAGTCAGCTGGAGAGACTACTGACGCCTGCTTTCGAGCGAGACGACGTTGTCGAGCACGGGCTGCGCGTCCTCGAGCACCTGTTCTTGGGCCCGCTCCAGCGCCGCCCGCGTCACCTTGTCGAGCCCCGCCACGGCTTTCGCCCGCGCGGCGGTGGTCAGGCGCACGTAGTGGCGCAGCGTGGTCGCCGGGTCGGAGTGGCCGAGCCACTCCTGCGCCTGCTTCACGCCGTACTCCTCGTAGACCCAGGTCCCGAACGAGTCGCGCAGGCCGTGGATCGGCAGGTGCGGGTCGATCTTCTGGCGCGCGACCCAGTTCCACCACTGGCTCTTGAGGGTCGAGGGCGCCATCTGGGTGCCGTCCTTCTTGGGGACCACGCGGGCGGCCTCGTTCCAGGCCGGGCCTTGAGCCAGGCGGTACTCCTTCTGGGCCGTGAGCCAGACGCGCAGTTCGTCGCAAGCGGCGGCGGGCAAAGGCACCATCCGCGCCCTGCCGTTCTTGGGCGGGTACTCGAGGAGCGTGCCGTCGTCGTCCTCTTCGATGGTGCGGGACACGGTGACGAAGCCCCTCTCCAGATCCAGGTCGCTCCAGAGCAGGCCGCTGATCTCGCCGACCCTGAGTCCCGAGAAGCCGGCGAGCACGCCGGCGGCGTGGACCTGCAGGCCCCTCGCCTTGATCACGGTGCTCGCGATCTCCTCCATGCTCCACACGGGGCGCGTCTTCGGGCGCGGGGCCGGCGGGTTCTTCACGCGCAGCGCCGGACTCACGAGGAGGAGCTCCTCCTCGAGCGCCCAGTTGTAGGCGGTCTTGAGCATGGCGTGGTGGTGGGCGACGGTGGTCTCGGCCAGCGGCTTCGCCTTCTTGCTGCCGCGCATCTTGGCGGCGTAGTAGGTCGAGAGCTGCGCGCGGGTCAGCTTGCCGGCCAGGACCTGGCCGAGGGCCGGGTCCACGTGCAGGCGGCGGATGCGGCGGTAGGAGTTGTAGCTGGCGACGCGCATCTCGCCGCGGGTCGCCTCGAGCCAGCGGTCGAGGAGCGGCGCTTCTCGCAGGTCCGCAACGACTGGATGCTCGCCTGCGCGCGGCTCGGCCTCTCCGGCACCGAGTGGTCGGTGCTCGCCTACGTCGTCTGCCGCACCACCGGCGACTGGGACGCACGGCGCGGCTCGTTCGGGAGGCCTTGGGCGCGCATCTCCAGCCGGGAGATCGGCGAGCACACCGGCGGCGATGCGGCCAACGTGCGGCGCGCGCTCGACAGCCTGGTCGGCAGGCGCCGCCTGCGCCGGATGCGGCCGGCCAGCGGGCGGCGGCCGGCGGCGATCGGGCCCGACCCGCTGCTCACCGCAGTGCCGAATGACGACCCTGTGGACGAGGAACTCCCTCGCGAGGACCTGCAGGCCGCGATCGAAGGCCTCTCCCCCGAGCTCAGGCGCCGCGCTGAGTCGTTCTGCCAGCTGGCCTCGGCTCCAAAGGCTTAGCCGTGTCGCAGGGAACACGCCTACGCCTCACTGATGCCGAAGCTGCCCGTAGCTGTGTCGCGGAGCACACGGCAAGGGTCTGTAGGCGTGTCGCCGGGTACACGGCTACGGCCTCGTCAAAGACTTCTTCTGATAGGGCGCCGGCGACGCCTGACGGTGCTGGGCCTTCTGATCGACGGACAGGCCAGCATCGCGCTCTTCACGGCGCCTTCACCTCGGCCTCCTATCGTGACCCTTGCACTGTTGTCTCTGATGAGGAGTCGACTTGTACCCTGTCTTGTTCACGGTCGGCGACGTTACCTTCCACGCCTACGGCGTCATGGCCGTGCTTGCGATGCTCGCCGCCGGCCTCGTCGTGCGGCGCCTGTCCAGGCGCCTGGGCCTTGACCCGGGAGCATCGCTGGAGGTGACGGTCGCGGCGATCGTCGGGGGCCTTGCCGGCGCTCGCCTCTACTGGATCGCGGAGCACTGGCAGGAGGTGCGCGGCGAGCTTCTTCACGCGGTGTCCGGCGGCGCCGGATTCACATGGTACGGAGGCCTCCTCGGTGGCATCGTAGCGGTGCTCGTCGTCTCACGGATGAGGCGCCTGCCGGTGGGGATTGTCGCCAACGTGATGGCCCCCGCCGTCGCCCTCGGCTACGCCGTTGCCCGCATCGGCTGCTTTCTCGCCGGCGACGGCACCTACGGCCGCCCCAGCGACCTGCCGTGGGCGATGGCGTTTCCCCGCGGCGTCGTGCCGACGACGGTCCCCGTGCAGCCGACGGCGCTCTACGAGACGCTCGCGATGATCGCGATCTTCCTGGTCCTCTACCGAATGGCGCGAAGGCCGCAGCCCAGCTGGTACGTCTTCGGCTGGTTCCTGGTGCTCTCCGGAGCCGAGCGCTTCGCCATCGAGTTCCTGCGCGTGAACTCGCCGTGGCTGCTCGGCCTCACGCCGCCGCAGTGGTTCGCGATCTCCGGGGTCCTGATCGGGCTCACGACCCTGATGGTCACGCGAGCGCGCGGCGCCGAGCGGCTGAAGATCACGGCCTGATTGCGTCACGGCCCGATCCATCTCGTCGAGGGAGACCGGTCCGGAGCCGTGCCTGAATACCCGAACCGGTCGCCAGAAAGGGGCAGCCCGGGGCTGCGAGGGGTGTGGCAGCCCCGGGCTTGAGGGGGATGGCGGGGCAACCGAGGGGGCAGTCCCCCGCCTAGCGACTTCTGGAGCCATGGGGATGGGGATTCGTCAGGTCGCTGAAGACAGTGTCACATGCCGATGTGAAGGCGCCATGAAGGCGATACGGTGATGCGATGAAGTTCGCTCCGCCGGTCTCTGACGTCCGGTCGGTCCTCCGGTACCCGCCGCTGGGAAGGGTCTCCGGTTGCCGTCACACCACATTCACGTCGCCCGCGTAGCCTCGCGATTGACCGTTTGCCGAAAGCAAGAATCGAAGAGATGAAATCCCGCGCGGCACGTATGCTGGCCAGAGAGCATCTCACCCTCGAAACGTTGGTTCTCGCCGGCTTCCTGTGGCTGTGCATCGCACCGCTGATCGCGGTGATTGTCCTTCCGTGGATGGAGGCGGCGACCGCCATCATCCTCGCTGCGGGCGCGCTGCTCGTCGCCTGCGCTGCCGCCATCGCCCTGACTGCTGCCGATCCGCAGCCCACGCCACTCTCAGTGACGGAGCGCCGTCGATCTCGAGCGCAGCCGAGAGCGTCCATCCCCGCGGCAGGTCCGCGCGCGACTGTCCGTGGCCGTCGGCAATCAGGGCTACCGTGGACTGGCTTCACTGAGACGATAGACGCACCACACACCACCTTCACGCCCACCGGCGATAGTGGCCACAGCACCACGGTACGACTCGAAGGAGGCCACGGCCATGAGCATCGCAACCGCACTTCTTCTCGTCGGCGCACTGGGCATCCTGATCCTCATGCACTCGGTGGGCCACGGAGCCTCGCAGAGTACGCGCGAGGATGTTCGAGCAGACAAGCCCGGCGGCGGCGGGGACATGAAGAGCCGCCCCAGCCGTAGGGAGGCGTGGCATGAGTGAAGCGAGCCGCGTCCGCTCAGTCGACCCGCACGCAGCCTCCCCGACGCTCGGCCAGGCTGTCCCCGTTGCGAGGATCGATGAGGCCCGCTGTGCGCTTTGCGGCACCTCGCTTGTCGGCAAGCGCCAATACTGCAGGCTGGTCTCGCCGTTTGGCGGCGGGCGCAACGTCACCGCCTGCAGGGCCTGCCGCCGGGCCGTCTTGGGCGAAGGCTACCGTCCGGCCTGATCGGCTCTCGCAGGCCCACGGCGAGCACGCACGCGCACCGGCCTTGCCCGACGTCGCCATGTCCGCCTCGCGCGACAACTGAAGCGGCTCGACCCAGTCCCTTGGGCCGACTTGTCGGTCCGCCGCGCAATGACAGAGGAGAAAACACATGAGGATTGCCGAGAACATCACAGAGCTCATCGGGGGCACGCCGCTTGTGAAGCTCCGCGGAGTCTCCGAGCGCTCCGGCGTGACCATCGTCGGCAAGCTCGAGTCCTTCAACCCAGGCGGTAGCGTCAAGGACCGCATCGGCCTGTCGATGATCGAGGCCGCCGAGACGGACGGCCTCATCGATCCGAAGCAAACGACGATCGTGGAGCCCACCAGCGGCAACACCGGCATCGCCTTGGCGCTCGTGGCCGCCGCGCGCGGCTACAAAGTCCTCCTCACGATGCCGGACACGATGAGCGTGGAGCGCCGTAGCCTGCTGCGCGCGTACGGCGCCGAGCTCGTGCTGACCCCGGGCTCGGAGGGCATGAAGGGCGCCATCGCTCGCGCGACCGAGCTCAGCCGGCAGCTCCCCGGCGCGTTCATGCCGCAGCAGTTCGAGAACGCCGCCAACCCGGATGTGCACCGCCGGACCACCGCCGAAGAGGTGTGGAAGGACACCGACGGCAAGGTCGATATCTTCGTCAGCGGCGTGGGCACCGGCGGCACCGTCACCGGGGTCGGCGCGGTCCTCAAGCAACGCAAGCCGAGCATCCAGGTCGTGGCCGTCGAGCCGGCCGCTTCCGCGGTGCTCAGCGGCGGCAAGCCTGGTCCGCACAAGATCCAGGGCATGGGCGCCGGCTTCGTGCCCAAGATCCTCGATACCGACGTCTACGCCGAGGTCGTCCAGGTCACCAACGACCAGGCCTTCCAGTTCGCCCGTGAGCTGGCCAGTGAGGGGGTCCTTGTGGGCGTCTCGACGGGGGCGAACGCCTTCGCCGCGTATACGGTCGCGAGCCGCCCAGGGAACAAGGGCAAGCTGGTGGTCACCGTGCTCTGCGACACCGGCGAGCGCTACCTGTCGACCGCGCTGTTCGCCGAGTCCGAACCGGCAGCGGAGGCCGCGAACATCTGACCGTGGCCCGCGCATGCCATGCCTCCGCAGGCGCCCATCGCGTACCTGTGACCTGAAGACGCCCCGGTCCGGAGAACGACGTTCGATGCCTGCGCAGACTGACGACGGCTCGGTCGTCGGCGCGCGGCAGGTACGTAGTGATTTCGTTACCTGGTTCGGCCTACCTGGACATGCCGTGGTGAGAAGCAACGGTTGGCATGTCGTGCGGGTAGGGTTCGTCACGGTCCCGCACCTGGGTCTGGTAAACCGGCTCCTTCGCGGGAAGGACCCTTCTGGAGAGTGGCTGAGGCTGGTCGGACTGCACGAGCGGGGCCACTTTGAGACGTTGCCGGTGGCCGTCGCGCTCCTCGGAGGTCTGCTTCTGTCGGAGCGTCGGCCCCGGCCGGGTACGCCCGCCATGCTTCTCGCTGCTGCGATCTTCTCGCACATCGCCTGGGAGGGATTGGCTGAAGGGTGGTCGATGAAGGAGATGGGCGCTGAGCATCAGTGGCCCCCCTTCGGCAGGACGGCGGCCTTCTGGCTCGGCGTCGCAGTGTCCTGCTCTTGGCTCGTCGGCAGCGCCCTGGGACGAGCGCGCCAGTACTTCTCCCACAGCGCTCCCGTCGCTTCAGACTCGCCTTGCTGGTGACGCGGCGATGAAGACGGTCTGTTGTTTCTGTGAAGACGGCACTGCAACCGTTTGCACCCTACCCCCCTACGGTATGTGAACGGCAGACCAGGAGGATGGCATGTACGGATACGCGCTCGACAAGGAGGACATGGAAGCACGGCTGACCAGGATCGAAGGGCAGGTCCGCGGTCTGCGGCGCATGGTGAATGAGGACAAGTACTGCATCGACATCCTCACTCAACTGAACGCCGTGTCCGCCGCGCTCAACGCCGTCGGTATCGGCCTTCTCGACGATCACGTGCGGCACTGTGTCCGCGACAGCATCAAGCGGGGCGAAGGCGACGCCAAGATCGAGGAGCTGGTGGCCACCGTCGCACGGTTCGTAGGGAGGTGACGGCCCTGTCGGCATCAAGACCATGCCTGGACCATCGAGGTTTGCATCCAATACCGACCGAATACGAAAGGAACGATCATGGCTGAGAAGGACCCCATCTGCGGCATGATGGTCGAGCCGGAGACCGCCGTCGCGAGCGTCGAGCACGACGGCAAGACGTACTACTTCTGCAGCATGGACTGCAAGGAGGAGTTCGAAGAAGATCCCGAGTCCTACGTCTGAATCGGATCCCGATGCAGGGCGTCGCAGTCACGCTGGCGATCTTCTTCGTCACCATCGCAGCCTTCCTTGTGCTGCGATCGGCCGAACGGCGCCTGTCCCCGAGGACGTCGACGGCACCCGCGAGGGTGCCGTTCACTGGGGGGCGGTCGCCGGATACGCACGCCTGGAACCGCTACCACGTGCGTTACTACCCCATGTCGCTGCTCTTCCTGGCCTTCGACATGGAAATGGTCTTCATGTACCCCTGGG
>Ga0307377_10004637_pt1 | contig 14973 bp, 18 predicted proteins | sample TR3MG_FD_202535 | JGI IMG/M metagenome (GOLD analysis project Ga0307377, IMG submission 202535) | Soil microbial communities from Risofladan, Vaasa, Finland - TR-3 | ecosystem: Environmental > Terrestrial > Soil > Coastal area > Acid sulfate soil | place: Finland: Risofladan, Vaasa | collected... | reverse complement strand
AGTGATGCTTCCTGCGGTGATGGCGTTGTCGCCTGCCCCATGCGTTTGCTGGAGGTGGCGAGCGAGGCCCTTCCCCCATTGTCTTGGTCACGTTTTGGTGTGGTCAGCGCGTTTCTTGATTCGTGACTCGACCAGCCGGTCCCGCTCCTCGCTGACCAGACGCAACTCCACCCGGGCTTCGCTGAGTTGAGCGTGTAGCGCCGGCACAGTCTCCGCCATATCCGTCGCTCGTTGAAGATCGGTCTGCAGTTGGGCATGTTTGGCTGTCAGCGCACCGACCCGTTCGGTAAGGACATTGAAGTCGCGTTGCAGCGTGTCGGCCCGTGCGGTTTGTGCTGCCGCTGCGGACCTTTCGGAAGCGAGTGTTGCCTCGGCATGGGCGGCGCGCGCCTGCAGAGCGTCGATGGTCTTGCGCGAGGACCGATCAAGCTGGTCGAGGTCCTTTGTGAGCGCCTGTGCATGAGCGGTAGCTTCGACAACCTTTGACTGCGATGACTCGATTTGGCGCAGCGAATCGGCCAATTTGGAGGACACCGCGGCAAGCTGCTCTTTGGTGGTGGCAAGGTGTGCATCCCGGCTGGCCAGCTTGGCCTCGCCGGCGGCCACCTGCTCGCGGGCCTGGCGCAGTTCGGTGCGGTACTCGGCCAGCTGGTCGGCGTCGCCGGCGATCGTGTGATTCGCCGCCGACAGTTGTTCGGTAGCGAGGGTCAGCCGTGCTTCGAGGCTGGCGAGGAAGGTTTGTCGCGCCTGGTCCGCGGTCTGCAGCGCCGCCCGCTCGTTGGCCAGCGCCTCTTGCGCATCCCGCAGACGAATGCGCTCCTCAGCCACGCCTTGCTCGGCCAGCTGAAGCGCCTCGCGTTGCGGCGTCATCTTCTCGTCGACCTCCTTGGCGGCCGACGCCTGAAGCTGGGACCACAACTTCTTCAGGACCGGCGATACCTGTGTGCCCTTCAGGCGTTCCTTCACCAGGCGTCCGTAAAAATCCTTGAGCCGAGGGTGGATGGTGGTGTTCGAACCGCCGCCGGCGTAACGGCGGATGAGTTCCAAGGTGGGCTGCAACCCCGCCTCCAGTGCCGCCCACGCAATCACGTCCACGTCCGATTGGTCGAGGGTACCGGTGCGACCCTGGCGGTGCGCCTCGAAGGCGGCTGCAATGGGGTCATCTTCCTCTGCGGGGAGCAACGATTCGGCCGGATCATCTGGCCCGTAGCCTTCGCGATTCACCTCGCCTCTGGCGAAGGCACCTCCCAACGTGTCCGGATCGTTCGAATACCCCATGATTGTGAGCATCGGGATGACCAGTCCGTTGTCGTGCGCGAGTACGACGCGTCGCTGCGTTGAACCTCCGTTGACAGCAGTCAGGCTCAGAACAAACGCGCTATGGGCTGCGGACTTGGGATGAGGGACATAGTCGAGCCGTTCTGCTTCCAGCTCGAAGGCTTGCTCGACTTCGCCCAGGGTCAGGGATAATGACGCGGGACCGTGCTGGCCAGCGGATACGCCTTTCAGACGGAACCGTTGAGTTTCAGCGCAAAGTGTCGTTGCGTGCGTGTTCACCAAACTCGTGAGGACGCGAAGAATGTCGACAGGCTCGTTCCAGACGGCTGCCTCGAGCGGCGAATCCCCCTGCAGGACGCGCACGACGGCACGACGCCACAAATCGCTCGTGTCCTGGGTGCGTGGATCGACCGCCGTCGCCGGCGTGGCCTTGGTGCTCATGGGGCGTCCTCGGAGTCCGTGGGTTCGGCGGCGTTCAGTGCATCCTCCAAGTCCGCGATGCGCGGGAGCGCTGTGTCGAGCGGCTCGGGCAGGGACTTGGTAAGGAGGTACTCGGCGATGCCCATCGGGGCGTCGACATCGGACAGTGCGTATTCGGCGACCACTCGGTTATGCCTGCGGCACAGCAGCAGTCCGATCGTGGGTTGATCGCCGGGGCCGCGACGTTGCCGGTCGATGGTGGTGATGTAGAACTTCAGCTGGCCCACGTGCGCCGGCTCGAAGTCGCCGGCCTTCAGTTCGACCACGACATAGCGCTTCAAGGGGATGTGGTAGAAGAGCAGATCGAGCTGGAATTCGTCGCCGCCGACCTCGAGGCGCAGCTGCTCGGCGACGAACGCGAAGCCTTGGCCGAGCTCCAGCAAGGTGTGCCGGATATGACGGATCAGCGCCTGCTCGACGTCGCGCTCGGAGGCCTCTTCGCCAAGGCCCAGGAAGTCAAACGTGTAGGGGTCCTTGAGGATCGCCTGGGCGGCGGCCGCCTGCGGCAGGTCACGCTGGTGGAAATTGGTCAGCGCCGCGCCTTGCCGGCGATGCAGTTGGCTGCGGATCTGTGCCTGCAGGACATCACGCGACCAGCCTTCAGCGATCGCTTGACGGGCATACCACGCGCGCGTAGTGTCCTCGTCGAGTTTGGCCAGGAGCATCAGAATATGGCCCCACGGCAATTGTCCAACGGACTGTTGGACAAATCGTTTGTCGGGACACTGCTCGGCGAACTGACGCATGTAATTGAGGTTGGCGCGCGAGAGGCCTCGCATGGTGGGAAACGCCTCGCGTAGATCCCGCCCCAGCTGGTCGATAATTTTGGCACCCCATCCTTGCTCGCGCTGTCGCAGCAGGATTTCGTGGCCAAGGCGGTGGTAAAGGTCGATCAGTTGTTCGTTGGACGCCAAGGCGGCGCGTTGGCGAGCGGCGACGATCTGGCCTTTGAGCTGGGCCAGCCAAGCCGCGTAGTCGTCCGGAAGCGACGGCAGATTCATTCTTTCACCTGACCTGGGACGCCACTCGGCGCCGGGGTATTCTGCGCGCGGCGTTTCCATCTGTCCAGACTGTACACAGTACATACAGCGTACATACGTATTAAAAACACATCCGACAATGGCCCTTGTCAGAAGGCATTAAAAGGTGCACCCTTCCAGGCATCGAAAATCGAGGGGGTCGGTTATGGAATTTGTTCAACCTCATGCGGACGGGCTGCGTGCCGCGAGGAACATCGAAGCGGGCGCGATGACCGCTGTGCTCCGTACCGCGCTCGCGCGTCCCGACCTGGTGGCTGAGTTCGATCGCCTGGCCGGCACCGACGTCGCCGCACGCGCCGCGCCCCTGAACCGCGCGATCGACGTGGCCAGCGGCCGGGCCGAGGCCGATCTCCAGCGCTTTCTGGCCTTCGCCAAGGACGCCCTCTGGGATCGTCTGGATAACGCTACGCGCGATGCGATCCGCGTGCAAGTGGCCGCGGGGGACGCCCCATGATGCCCCGGCAGGTTCCCGGGCGTAAGCCGCCCCGCGACCCCCTGGAGGCCCCGGAGATCGCGCGCCATAGCGACGCGATGCGGGCAAGGAGGGAGCGCTACGATGCGTTTGAACGCTTTCAGGCGGACGCCCCGAGCCGACTGCCACGTTTGTATGCCCAACTCGACGCGGGCCGGTTCTACCGCGACTACTACAGCTTGTGCGTCTGCCCGGGCGGTGCCAAGGGTGGCCAGGACCACCGGACGTTGCAGGTGTTCTTCGGACAACGACCGTTTGACGTCACGTGGCTCCCGTCGGAAGGCGCTGACCAAACGGTGCCGTTCACCCACGCCGCCGGCAGTGAACTGCGCTGCGGCCACCGCGCACCAAGACCAGCAGGCGCTAAAGGACGACCTGAAGCGAGAGGGGCTCACCGTGTCGGCTGCCGGGCACGCGGGCATCCGATTCGACCGACCGCAGACCGCGTCGCCCTGCCTTGTCCCGGACATCCGCCATCATGACCGCTGACTCGCCGCGGCCCCGCGGGCGTCCGCGCCAACCCAAGGTCGCACGGCCACCGCGCTATCCGTCCCTGCCCTTTCAGGCCACCCGCGATCGCCTCGCCGCCGAGCTGCGCCGTGCCGCGAGGGGCGAAACGCCCGCACCGCCGGTGCAAGACCTTGCCAGCGTCGCCACCACGGGGTTGGTGTCGGTAGAGCGCGCCGTCGTCGGGCCGCTGGGCAAGGCGTTCCGCTTCAACCTGACCCCCGACCAGGTCGCCACCGCCGCCACCCTGCTGGCCAAGCGTGCCCAGCACAACATCAAAGGGCTGGCGGCCAACAGCCGGCGCACGCGCGCGGCCGACTGGCTGACCTGGTTGGCCTTCTGTGCGCACTATGACCGCGTGGTGCTGCCGGCATCCTTTGACGACCTGGCCCAGTTCATCCACGAGCTGATCGCGGCCGAGCGCAAGAAGGCGACCATCGAGCACCTGCTGTGGTCGATCACCAATGTGCACCTGCGGCACGACCTCGCCGACCCGATGGGCAGCCTGCTGGCGGGCGATTTCTGGCGCGATCGGATCCGCGAGGACCTGGACGGCGAACAGGCCCAGGCGGAGCCGCTGCGCCTGGGACTGCTCAATCGCCTGGTCGTGGCGTTGACTGCCGTGCCCGCCGGCCACCGTCGTGTCCAGCCCCGCTTGCGCCCGTTCGTCATGGCGGCCCAGGCTCGCCGACGACTGCGCGACACCGCGATGCTGCATGTCGCCTACGACCTGCTGACCCGGAGCATAGAGTTGGTGGGCCTCGAGTGGGGTCGGCTCACGACCAGTCCCGACGGTAGCGGCCTGTACCGCTTCGGCAAGACCAAGACCGATCAGACCGGCAAAGGCACCGAGCAGTATTTGCGGCCGGAGACGATGCAGGCGCTTGAGCGCTGGCGCGAGGTTTCACCGCTGGGTGGCTACGTGTTTCATCCAGTGTCGGACGACGTTGACCTGCCTCTGGCATTGGCCGAGGGCGAAAAAGAGCTCGAGGCATGGGAAGCCAGAGTTCAGCGCGGCCGCGCCATGGAACTGCGCAAGCTGACCCAGCGCGAGGTGGGCTCGGTATTTCGGCGTGCCTGTGTTGCCGCCGGCGTGGCACTTGAACGGACCTGGCTGTCCGGCCATTCCGCGCGGGTCGGCGCCACCCAAGACATGGCCGCCGCAGGGATGTCGATTGCCGAGATGATGATCGCCGGGCGGTGGGCCAGTGAGCGCATGCCCGTGCATTACGCCGGCAAGATCAATGCCGCGCAGTCCGGCAAGAAACGGTTTCGGAAAATTGAGGCCCTGGAGCCCGACGGCGATAGCGAATGATGCGGAGGAACCTCCAGCACTTTTCCACCTCGCCCACGCAACCGTGGCCTAGCTACACGCACAGGTGGCATTTGCCGGTGGCACCGGCGCACCGTTCGCGCTGACATGGCTAACCAGGTGGAAGGGGGTGTAAGCCGGAACCGCCGAAAATTCCGGAAATTCGTATAAACGGCTGATGCTGCTGTCAGTTCACATCGGTGGCCACAGACGTGCCGCATGTAGGATGCGCAGCACGCGCACCACGTCACCTACCGTGTCATAGATGACGATGTAATTTGGATGCGCGACCAGCTCGCGCGTGCCAGCGACACGACCTGGACGACCCAGGTCGCCATGATCGACCAGATGTGCCGTCTTCTCCGCAAAAAGCTCATCAAGAGCCAGCGCAGCTTGGGGATTTTCGACCGCGATGTATTCGCGGATGGATTTTCGGTCTTCCCTTGCAGGGCGTGTCCATACGAGCCTCACGACTCAGAGCCGACGAGCTTGAGTCGCGTTTGCGCGCGCCAAGCGGCGGCCTCAGCCTCTACTTCGTCAGCGTTCACCACGTCGCCGACGTTTGCAGCATCAATGCCTGTCTGCACTTGGCGACGAAACCAAGCGTCATGCGCGGCCGTTTCCTGTTGCTGGCGCACGAAGTCGCGCATGAAGTCGCGCAAGAGCTGCGCTCCATTACGGTCACTCGATTTAGCCGCCGTGGCAAATTGCAATTTCAAACTCTCATCGAGCCGAAAGGTGAAAGTTGCTTCGGACATGGGAAGCCTCAATGTGTTACATGGTAACTACATAATAACACATCACTACAGAACGCGGCTATGGGGATGGCCGAGATTGGTGCGGAAACGCTCATTTGAGCCGCAACTGCCTGTTGAAAAAGGCGTGAGTCACGGTAGTACGCTGGCGATCTACCGGCAGCATGCTGGGCGAGAGAGTTACGCATGATGATCCAAAGCCTACCGGCGGTGTGGCGGCTCAAAGTCGAGTTGCTCGATGTGGCTCCCTGCGTTTGGCGTCGCTTCGACACGTACGCCGATGTGACACTCTCTCAATTGCACTACTTTATCCAGGGAGCAATGGGCTGGGAGCTGTTCCACCTATTCTCGTTCGAGGATGGCGATGGCTACGGCATGCAATTCAGCGGTGAACGACGGCTATGCGACGTTTGCCGCGTAGGCGGCACTCTGACCTATATCTACGATTTCGGCGATGATTGGCAGCACCTGGTAACCGTCGAAAAAGCGATGGCCAAACCACGGAGCACGTATCCGTGTCTGGTTGCCGGCAAGCAGGCGTGCCCGCCGGAAGACTGCGGCGGCCCATGGGGTTATGAAGAGCTGAGCAGGGTGCTCGCGGGCCGACGCAACGCGCGGCGGCGCGAACTGGTCGAATGGCTGGGTAGCCCGTTCGATCCCAAGGCATTCGACCTCGCTGAGGCCAAGAGCCGCCTGGCCGAGTACGCCGACGCGGCAGTGCCGACAAAACACGCCTCTGCTTGACCATCCGGAGGCAAGCTGCAGCTTGCGTAGTCTCCGTGGTTCCAGTCGAAGCTAGCTGTAATGGGCAACCTTGACGAGTCTGCAGCGGCGCCCGCTGACACCGGATCATGTCCGTTTATCCGGTGTCAGAATGCAACGCGATCACTAGCAGCGAAGCCACTGGGCGTTACATGATTACGTAATGCGTTACGAAATTGCGGCGTATCCTAGGTGAACCAGACAGTTGCGTGGTCGGTGAGCGTTTTCGCACGAATCTCGGCTATTCCCCCCATCCGATCGACAACAACCTCATCGAGAACGCCATCCGGCCGATCGCCATCGGCCGCAAGAACTGGCTGTTCGCCGGCTCCGAAACCGCTGGCCAGCGCGCCGCTGCCATCATGAGCCTGATCGCCACCGCCAAGGCCAACGGCATCGAGCCCCACGCCTGGCTCACCGACACGCTCACCCGACTGCCCACCACCAAAGATCGCGACATCGCGTCGCTGCTGCCACTGGCATAGTTTTCTGCCGCATTCCATGTGCGGCGGCCTGACGCTTACGTTCTTTCGCCTTGCGTCGTTGGGTCATCGAACAGCGCGGCAGATCCGAGCGGCACCTCGCGTTCGGCGACCAGCTGCAGGCGCAACGCACGCACCGGTCCGGCAAGGGTGATCGTTGCCAATCGGTTCGTGATCAGCACCAGCAGGTGCTCCGCATCGCCCGTGCCACTCGCTGCGCGAACCTCGATGGCCGTATCCGCCCTGCCCTCGTGTTCCAGCGTGACAAGGATGGCGGTGGCGAGTTGCCCGCGAACGCTCAGATAGGCCGCCATCTCGCCGGCGAGCCGGCGCAGCGGAAAGACCAGGGCCTCCATGGCTTCCACCGGCACCGGCCATTCCATGCGACGGTCGAAGCGCGCCGGCGGTGACCAGCGGAGCCGTGGATCCGGTGCCGCACCTGTGAGCTGATCCAGCTGGCGAACGATGTCGGTACCAAATCGGCGTTGGAGTCCCGCGCGCGGCAACTGCAACACCTCACTGGTTCGGCGCAAACCTAGACGCATCAGCGCCTCGATCACCTTCTGAGAGAAAGGCAGGCAGTGCACCGGCAAGGTGTCCAGCGCGAGGCGCTGCCGTTCCATGCTGGACGCGATGGTTCCCGGCCGCTCACGGGCCAGCAGTAGGGCTGCCGCCGGCGCCGGTGATGCCGCCCACTGCACGGTGACACCTGCGGCGGCCATGCCCGCAAGCGCAGCATCGATCGCCGGCGGAACGCCACCGAACAAGCGCGCGCTCCCGTCCATCTCTCCCAGCAGCGCCGGTGACTCCGGCATCAGGGTGATCAGCGATGTGACGGTCCACAGGTGGAGCGCGAGTCCTTCAAGGACCCGGCGATCGCGCGCAGGATCGGGAGGCACGGTGACGATGTCCGGCGCCAGGGATTGGGCGGTCGCTGCGGTCATGCCAAGCTGCACGCCGGCGGCGCGGGCCGCCGGGTTGGCCACGCGCACCATCCGGTCGGCCACCACGCGTGGCACGGCATCGTCGCCTGCAACGGCCTCAAGCGGCAGCAACGGAAGATGGAGGGCAAGCCAGAGCACCAGGTAGGTCCAGATCAAAGGGGGCGATGCGCGCGCCAAGTCGTTTGAAAATGTCCACGCGCACTCGATCCTGGCGGGCAGTGGGCGTTACGCGCAGGCGCAGAGCCGCCGGGCTGGCGGCGCCACTGCCGGTTCCGGTGAACACAAAGGCCAGCGCACCACCGGCCTCGGCGGCCAGCTGCAACCGCCGGATCGCGCGTGGATCGGAGGTGTCTCTCCACAGCAGCACCGCGGCCATGGCGCCGGCGCGCAGCATCTGCTCGGCGGCCCACTGGTGATCTCGCGGCGAGCGAGTGCGCACCACCAGCAGGCGGCCGGCGGCAAGACCCAGGCACTGGAGCGCGCGAATGCCCGGATCCGTGGGCGGATCGATGAAGACCACCGGACTCGCCGCAGCGGTCCGCGCCAAGCCGGGCGTGACCAGCCGCAGTTCGCCGACGCCCGGGGCAACGACGTGCAACTCGGCAACCGTGCCAGGCATCCAGCCGGCGCCAGGCAGAACCGCGTCCAGCGCGGCGTATCCGGTGGGCACAGTGGCCCGACGCACCGTCGTCCGCGCGCGCCAGACGCCGGGGATGGTGAGGACCGGCTCCGATTGGCTCCGTGCTGCCGACATACCAGGTGCTCCGATTACCGTCGCCCGAAGGTTCCGGTCACGACCCCGAGCACTGACAGCTCCGTGGTGGGACGCAGCGGCCGGTAGGCTGGATTGGCCGGCTGAAGGTAATTGCCAGCCCCGTCGTGAGCCAGAACCTTGAGCGTCTCCGTACCGTCGATGCGCGCCAGTACGATGTCGCCGGTCTTTGCCGTCTTACCCATCGCCACCACGGCGATGTCGCCGTCGATCAGACCTCGACCGATCATCGAATCACCGTTGATCGGAAACAGCTTGGTGGCCGACGGATCCGGCGCGAGATATGCGTCGATCGCGATGCGCTCATCGTAGGCCGCCTCGCCGGTATCAGGGACGCCCGCCGGCATTGGCCGGCCCAGCTCGAAGCCAAGCAGTCCGACGCCCGGCTTCATGCGGCCGGAGGGTAGTTTGGACAGCAGCCCCTGACCCACCAGCACGTCGAGGATCTTTGTCATGCTTCCCTTGCTGGTGATCCCGGTCAGTTCGGCCAGCTCCGCTACCGATGGCAGCACACGGTGGCGGTGGTGGTAGGCGCGCAGCTGCTCGAGTACCGCGGGCGCACGCTCGCTGAGTGAGTTTGAGTTGTGGAAAGAAGGCATGGCACAGTCGCTCGTGGACGTTCGTTCACGCAGTCTAGGCTGGACCGCCAGCCGACGGAAGTGGTTGTCGCTGCAGCAAACACCTGAATGATCTGGAGTGTACAATCCATCTTGTTCAGGTACGGGTGATGCGCCATGGCAGCGAAACGATTGAAGACAACTTCGATTCGGGCGACGTCGGAGATGTATCCCGATCTTCAGTCCGCTATGGAATTCTTCAACGAACGACTGTTTGCCGGCGTTCTACCGCCGTGCTTGATCACCCTGCAGCGGGAGCGGGCCACACTGGGGTTCTTCTCCCCACGGCGCTACGCGCGATTCGATGGCCAGATCACGCACGAGATTGCCATGGGGCCACAATACTTCGCCTCTCGCACTATCAAGCAGACGCTCAGCACGCTGGTGCACGAGCTCGTGCATCTGTGGCAAGAGGCGATCGGGACGCCAAGCCGTCATGGCTACCACAATCGAGAGTGGTCGGCGATGTGTCGTGCGGTGGGATTGATGCCATCGGATACTGGGCAGCCTGGCGGTAGACAGGTCGGTGACCGGATGGATCATTACATCATCGAAGGGGGGTTATTCGATCGCGCGGCGGATGCCCTCATCGCAAGTGGTTTCCAGCTGCGCTGGGTCGATCGATTTCCCGCAGAGATCCCGATTGGCGCACTGGAGGGTGGCGAACGAATCACGCCGTCAAGGATCAATGAGGACGGCGAGGAAGTCGTTCATCTTGAGAGTCCGTCATTGACAGCATCTTTGGTGGACGTGCTGGGCGCGGAGCTCGTCGCCAGCCTTCCAGCGGAGGCGCTTATCGCGACAGAGCCCAAGCCACTCAACCTTCCGGAGCCGACGCTCGCCGGAGCCGCACCAGTGATTGAGTGGCCGTCCGATCGTCGACGGAAGCCGGTTACCCGCACGAAGTATCAATGCCCGGCCGAAGGCTGCCATGTGCAGGTCTGGGGCAAGCCGGGGCTGGAGATCAAGCATGCACCCTGTGACCGTTACATGGTTGCGGAAAAAGAGCCGCAGCATCCAAGGCGACGCCTTGGCGGCTTCGGGTAAAACTCGAGGGCATCACAACTGTCCGTGATTGCACTGGCCACCCGGATACCCGGTAGGAAACCACGACGTTAATCCACGAGCACCGAGAGCACTTGCTCTCGACGTTCCCATGTAGCGTCGACGCCACTGGCCTTCAGTAGTGCCGATGCCATGCTCGCCGCAGTCGCCCCGTCGTCGAGCTCGATGATGGCGTCATGCAGCTTTTTCACTTGCCACACCAAATCGCTATCGACGGACACAAGGTTCTCGAGCAAGTCAGCCTCATTGCGGTGGCGCTGGTTGACACGGTCCATCTCGGGAACCGATGCCGTGCGAATGGCTGTCTCCAGGCGCTCTATCTCTTTCTGGGCACGTTGAAGCTCTTGGGCCTCACCTACTGCCGTGGCATCCGGAAAGGGATGTTCGCGGGAAGGAGGGGGGAGATGCTCCCTGCGGAAACTGGATTCCAATGCGGCAAGTTGCGCGCGGCATTGCCCCAGCAACTCGCTCAACTTGCTGCGGATCAGCAGGTCATCAGCGCGCAACTGGTTTTCGTGGCGGTAGAAGTTGTAGCCCCAACCGTAAAACAGATTGGAAGCCACCTGCTTGGCAACGCCGGCATCGTCAATGGGATTGGCGGTGGTTTTCAATACCATGATTGCTACTCCGAGCATGAAAGGGCCGCACCTCCAGGGTGCGGCCGGGTGGAAACGGACTCAGCTTGCGCCCGGAACCGGGAACGTGCCCATCGTGTGGCCGCCGATGGAGAACGGCTGACCCACCGCCATGTTCGGTGCGGACACCAGACCCTTTTCCGCCATTTTCAGTGCAACGTAGTAACGCACGGCATCCAGCTCCGACAGCCCGAAGGCGCGCAGGGAAATGAGCTCGCGCATGCGCTCGTCCTTCGGCAGGATCAGCACCTTGGCATCGTTCAACGTGATGCCGTAAACGCCCAGGAACGAGGCCAGGTGTTCCTTCACCAGTTCCACGATGTCGTGAATGTGCTCGTTGATCTTCTCCATCGGCGTGACCTGGATGATCTGGTTAATCGCCTGCTCCACCACCGGGCCAGCATAACGCGCGACTTCATCGGCATCGATTGCGTGACCGGCGAACGGCATGTGCGTGGTGAGCTTGAGCGCATCGTCCTTCGTGTCCACGTGGATGTAATACTCCACCTGGTAGGACATCTCGGCCATTTCCGCAGAACTGGCGATGCCGGTGCTGCGGATCAACAGCTTGGCGCGATTGACATAAAGCACTTCGTACTGCCACGGCGAACTGCCGCCGAAGAAGCCGGTGACGAATCCTCCGATCAGCGGCTTGTCCGGCGTCTGGATGGGATATTGCCCCGTGTCGTAGACGCCCAGCACCGCGCCGCGCGACTTGAGCACGGCAAAATGATTGGCCTCCACCGTCAGCAAACTTCCCGAGACCAGATTCTGCTCCGGATAATGCCAGGCTAATGTGCTTGGCCCCATGACATCCGTGCCGTCGTCCTGAAGCGTCGAAACCACCTGTCGAGTTAGCGCCATTATTCATCTCCTTCGTTTAGAGGGTAAAAACCTGGTACCACGAACCATTGCCGGACCGACCATGCGGTCGAGGCCGCCAGCGGAAGTTCTCTCACCGTGCCCGAGAAACTATGTAACCAAGGAACGATGTCCATCGGTACACCACTGCGGGAACATGCCTGCGTTCAGCGAGTCGCGTATCTGCCGCTCGAACTCGCGCTCGATCACATGTCCATCAGAATCAACCTCCAGCCCGCATGACCCAAAGCCAATGCACACCCTGCGGATACGCCCACAACCCGCCACCGACTCGATGCCTTCCCGCTCACGCCAAGAGCGAAGGTGACTCAGGGTTTGGTCAAGGTCCACGGTGGGCCACTCAAGGAGCAAATTGCCGCCGGCCGAGAACCATGCTTCGACGCAAAACCCCGGAGGAGGCGTCCTGCTTCCGCCGCCTCGCCAAATCGTGATGCACTCATGTTGATAACGTCCCAACCGCTGGCCGTAGGTTGCGCGCATGCGCTCTATGGCCTTGCTGACGGTCTCAACGGTGGATCTCCAAGGCGGGAATTGAAGAGCGGTATTCATCGCGCCACCGCCAATGACCAAAGGCAACGCCGCGGCATTTTGCCGGGCTGGCGAGCACTTGCCTTCGAGTCTGGAACCATCGCTCGGTTCCTCTGGCCATCTGTCGGAGTCATCGTTGTAATTATCGTCTCGACGTCGCAACGAAGTAGACGATGCCGGCGATCGCCAGCACCGCCAGGCTGGCGAAACCGAGATACTTCACCACCGACCAGTCTTTGCCGGTCTGCGCGAAAGCAGACTGGTCCGCTGCACTGGATGCCCGGGCGTCCGCCTTTCTCAATTTCTTCGCTGGATCTGTTTTCCTGCTCACGGTGAATGCATCCTCATGTCGTAATGGATGGCGTTCAACGAACACGTTGACCACGATTGGCCCAGATCGTTTGGAGATTTGACCAAACGCGCATCTGGTATCGACGGTTGTGGATCGGGGTACGGGAATTGTAGTTGCCGATACCCCGCCAAACCTCTGAACCACTGGTCAGGATCTCGCTGTGCAAAATCCACGTGCCGACGAAGATGTTTTCACAGGCGTTGTAGAGCAACGAGGCATACGTGATGCCGAAGGATTGCAGCAAAGGAAGATGGGAACTATTGATCTGCATCGGCCCGATGTCGAACGAGCCATTGGTATTGCGTGTGATGTGCCCTGCCGCGCCACCTTCCGTCAATCGAATGGCTTGGATCAGGTCGACAAACCCGCGGTACGAGATTGGGTCAGACGGCCTGTAGTAATACTGGGCGGCTGACGCGATGCACCGGGATGTCTGGACATCCAGGGCACCACGCGCCAGAGAGAGGCCGGGAAGGCACAGGAGAAGAAAGGCGAAGCACATTCGATTCATTGCCGTGGAGCCTGACAGGACCAATCCGCAAGGGAGATTTCAGCGGCATGCCGCCGACGGCTGTTCCGCAGTGTCCGCAACGAATGCGGCGATGTCGCCCGGGACGCCTTCTGCGAATTGAGCGGCTTTCGCCGACTTCGAGCAATAGAGGATCGCCGGGGTACCGTGCGCGCCTGACTTGCTGAACAGCACGTTGTTGGCTTCAACGTCGGCCTGCAACGTGGCGGAGAGGTGTTTGGCGATTGGGTAGCCACCCTCTTCATGGGCCTTGTCGTATCCGGCTTCGTCGAGCGCCAACGCCTTGGCAGGATCGACCGCTGCGAGCATGGAAACGGCGCGCGGGATGCTGCTTGGCTTGAGCGTGCCAACGACGACGTAGCGGACGCGCACCTTGCCGGCGTCGACCTGTGCGGCCAAGGCCTTGTACAGCAGATGGCAGTAGATGCAATTCGGGTCGAAGAACACCGTGATGACCGGGCCTTTTGTGCCCACCAGAATGCCATGCGCCGAAACTGAAGCAGCTTGCTTGATGGCTTCGTCCGGCTTCAGCAACAGACCTTGCGAATACATCGCAGACTGGGTCAAGTTCTGTCCGGTCGAACCTATGAGCGTGCCCTCGATGACAACGGCTTTTCCATGGGTCGTCAGCCATGCCACGTTCTGGTTGTGAGCTGGCCCTTCGATGATGACGCCGACCAGCCCATCCTCGCCGCGGAAGACACGCAAAACGTGCGCCTGCCCGTTGCTCGCCGATTGAACCGCAGCGTTGGCCTGGGCGAGGCTGAGTGTGGGGAATTGCTGGGTGTGGGCCGCTGGCGCCCTGGCGCTCTGCGCAAGCACCTTGGCCGATACGTGCGTACTGATGGCTACGAACACAACCAGCAAGGGCAAGGCGATAATGGTGGATATCTTCATTGTCGGGTTCTCTGTTTTGGGGGCCGTTTGGGAGTGGCGTTCTCGATCATGTCTGGATGTGCAGGTGCGTCGGCAGAACGTGTCGAACGACTGGTTTCGTCGCCCAGCACCTTCGCAATGTCAGTCAGCAGCACGCTACGACGCTTGCCCACGGTGGTCAGAGGAAACGGAAACGTCTTGCGGTAGATCGCTTGCCGTGCCGCTTGCTCCGGGCTCTCTGACGTCGTCCTGCCCGCCACGAGAAGAGCCGTCCCCGGCGTCACGGCGATGACACCGGGGAACTGCGCCTGCAGCTGCTTCAAAATTTCCTGGAATTTTTCTTCACTCATGGACCGTCACTCCTGTCCGACATGGCGTTGGGCTTCCGGGCCATCGTCGCATGCCCGGAAACCCAACGCCTGGGTCAGATCAGAAGTGCAGCCGAACACCGGCGTTTGCACTGACGCCGTGCGACCGGCCGTGCGCGACCTGGTCGTCGACGTTGATGAACCAGTCCCACGTCGTGTTGACCGTGGTCGACAGATTCACGCCGACCCGCTCGGTGTTGCGTGCCAGATCCTGCCCCTGCGCGGTGAACTGCGCCGTGGGTGCGCCGGCCAGTGCCGCCGTGAAGCCAAGGTTGTAGCCGGACAGTACGCGACGGTAGGCCACGTAGCCGGTCAGC
>Ga0307377_10004634_pt1 | contig 14974 bp, 31 predicted proteins | sample TR3MG_FD_202535 | JGI IMG/M metagenome (GOLD analysis project Ga0307377, IMG submission 202535) | Soil microbial communities from Risofladan, Vaasa, Finland - TR-3 | ecosystem: Environmental > Terrestrial > Soil > Coastal area > Acid sulfate soil | place: Finland: Risofladan, Vaasa | collected... | reverse complement strand
CAGCTGTCGCTGCCGCCCAGGCTGTAGTGATAGACCCCGCTTCTCCCGTAGAGCCCTTCTCTCCCGTCTTTGTCACGGATCCCGCCGCCAGTGACCTCTCCGCCCCCGTCGTCGCGGGCACTCCCAGCTCCATCCACGCAGTCCCGGCCGGCCCCGTACTCCCCACATCCACCCTCGCCGTCGATTAATGACTAGGGCTTCGAAAGTGAGGGCCGCCATAGGCACGTATTTCCGCGCCTATGGCGTCCTTTTCCTTGCCATCACGGTCTCTGCGATTTTCAAAGCTGGCCTGGACTCCAAGACCCCGGATCTCTGGACCTCCGCCGACCTTGCGATCCTCAAGAATGGAATCTGGATCGGGCTCATGGCTGTGGCCTACCGCTGGCTCAACAAGAGGGATCCGGTCTATGGCCGCGGATCCGCCCCGAGCGAGCCCCCCGTGGTCGAGGCTTACAGCGTCATCCCACGGGCCCAGTAATGCCCGCCGCTCGTCCCCGAAGATCCAAGCGGCCCCAATTCAAAAGGCACCGGAAGCCCGCGACCACGAGCACCCACCGCCAGGCTAAACGAGTAGCCCACGCGATGAAGAAAAAATACTCTTAAAAGGCTATTGACTAGCCAAGTTACTCTAAGTAACCTTAGCAATTCTACCCCGATTTGTTAGCTAAGGAGAAGAAATGCCCAAATTGAAAGTAGGAGATCTAGTAGAAAATCTTTTGAATCCCGAGCTTGATTACAGGCGGGTAAATTTCGTATGGGGGAAGCAAATATCCCTGGACTTTGGTAGGGATGAGCTAACCGGGCCTTTCCCTGCCGAGAACTACCGCAAAATCGTCCCAGCGGCCCAGCAACTTCACCGGCTGCCGGCGGTCATGGAGCGCCTAAGCCTCTCGAGGACTAAAATCCTTAACGAAATCGCCGCCGGCCATATCCATCGGACCTACCTCCCCAGCACGGTCAATCCGTCAGGGAGAAGCCGGGTTATAGTGATTTCAGAGGCTGAAATCTCTCGGTATGTCGATGCATTGGAAGCGGCCTCTAAATGACGCCCAAACCCGAGATAGCGATTTTGGGAGCGCCCTACGAGCAACCCCGATTTGATAGTGGCTCCCTTGTGATTGCGATCCGCGAAGCTCTGCGAGTTTCAAACGCCGACGCGCTAAATGAGACAACAGCGACCTTCCAACGCCGGGGAATCTATCACGTAGCCCGCCAGCTAGCCCAGGGCCTTGCCACCGCCGACCCAGATCATTTTCACCCTTCCGCGTTTATGCAAGAGTGTGGATTTGGGATATGAGAGAGACCCCGATCCAAGAAGGTTTCCTCACCTTGCCCCAGGCCGCCGATTATCTAGGGGTAGCTCAGGTCACGGTGCGACGGTGGGCCCTGGGCGGCCGCATTGCGTCCGAGAAAACTCTAGGTGGTCACTTCCGGTTTTTGGCCAAAGACCTCGACACCTACATCCAAGAGCAAGGGATGGCCGACGCATGATGCAACCGGGAGTGAAATTCTTTAACATTTTCGCCATGGATGAAAGAGGCTCCGTCCACGCCAACGCTTCGCTTATCAACGAAAAGATGGCCGGGGCCCTGATTGAGGACCTTCTCAAAAATATGAGCTACCAGGCCCCCCGGCTTAACATCCAGGTCGCTTGCACGGCGGTCACAAAATGAGTGAAATCGCCCCTAGTATTGAAGCATTACGCCAGGATCTCAAGGGCCACAGGAGCCCGCCCTCTTATCGAATAGAATACAGAGGCAGCATCCTGTCGCCCCCAAAAGAGCGGGCTCTCCTTTGCGAGTGCGGCAATAGATCCAGGAATTACGTCGCATATGAGCGACACGTGGCGCCCTTTCTCAAGGCCGTTTTTTGGGTGAATTACCTGGGCCTCGACATGGAAGAAATGTGTAAACCATGACCAAAAGGATCGGCAATATTGTCATTATCGAGGTCGAGGAATCCCAACAATGTGACGATTGTGGCAAGATTGTCGAACTTCGCCCTTATGGCCCTGATGGCTCCAAGATCTGCCACCCCTGTAGCCAAAAAGCTCCCAGATGGCACAAAGCGAAGAATGGGCGAATTTATGTTCGGGGTGAAACCGTGAAGCTCTGCTCTGTGCCAGGTTGCGCCAACAAGCCCAGCGGCTCGATTTGCAATATGCACCGGCTGCGATTGCGTGCCACCGGGAACTTCGGCCCCGCCGGCTACATCATTGATCCGCGCAGGACCGTGGCCGAGCGGGTTTACCCCCGCCTTATCCTGGCTGGGGTCTCTGTGGAGTGGGACTGCTGGGAATGGTCTGGCGCCCAAAGGCGGGGCTATGGCACCGTCAGGGTAGGCAAGAAGATCCACTACGTCCACCGGTGGGTGTACGAGGACATGATCCACCCGATACCAGAGGGTCTCTTACTCGACCACACGTGTCTAAACCGGATCTGTGCCAACCCGTACCACCTCGACCCGGTCACCGACGCCGAGAATAAGCGCCGTGGCGGGCATTGGCACGGGGAAAGGCACGCAGCATGAGCGAGTACGCATTATTCGACGCAGAGCCCCCTAAACCCCGCACAGGGCCCGAGAGACACCTCCTAACGTCCAGGGGCAAGGTGGAGGCCGAGCGGGCGGCCAAGGTCGAGGGCCAAAGAGTCGCCGCGACTGCGGCTACCACTCCCTACAAAGACCGATTCGAGAACGCCGTCAAGTACTTCACGCAAGGCAATCCGCCGGCGACTTTCACGGTGGACGACGTTATTGCCATGATCGGGCTGCCGGCTTTCAATGGCAAAAATACGAGTAACGCTGTCGGCGCGCTCATGGCGCAGATGGCGAAAAAGGGGCTAATCCGCCCCGTTGGATGGCAGGAAAGCACGAGGAAAGGCAACCATGCCCGACCGGTGAGAGTATGGATAGGAGCCAAGACATGAAAGAATTTATGTTAGATCACAAGGCGCTGACAGCGGCGATAATCCTGGCCGGCCTCGGGGCCCTCGCCTACGGCGCGAGCAAATTCTTTATCATTGAGCCCACCGCCGCCAGCGGGGCGATCAGCGAATGAAAAGGCTGAAATCCGCCCTGTGGTGGCTCAAGACGTGGGCGCGGACATTCAAGGCCCGCCCCGACGATATAGAGATCGATCAGCTGGAAGCCACGCGGGCGATCCTTTCCAGGGAGATCGAGACCGTGGGGGCCTTCGGCAATAACCTCGCAGAGATGACGGGAGACGGGCCTCTAGCCTTCGCCGCCGACTTCGAGCGCCAAGCGGCGCTGGAACTGTGTAGTTTTGTCAAGGCCCGCAAAAGCTCGATCCGCGTCGCCTTTGTTGCGGCAGACGCCGCCCAATGGGACAGCCTCGCCCGCGTCGCATTCTGGGAGACAGAGGACCGATTCGACCCTAATGCCCTGGATTCCGCTATCGGCGGGCTCCGCTCGATGGCCGGCGCTATGCGGTTGGAGGCCACCCGATGAACAAGCCCGGACTCGAATATGAAGAACCAGAGACCGCCGAAAATCTCGCCCAGCGTTATGAAGTAGAAGCGGCTCAAGAGCTGCGGCAAGCCGCGACCCACTGGGAGGCTACGACGGTGGCCGCATTCATGGACGGTGAAACCGCCGGCTGGACCAAGGAGGCCGCAGATATGTTTTTCGCCCGGGCCCAGCACCCCTATTTCGTCAAGGATGCGACCAGGGTCTCTGATCGGCTGCGAAGGATGGCCGCCCGAGTGACACGTCTGGCCGAAAGGCCTATCGATGGCCAAATTACGGACTAAGCCCAGGGGCACGCTCTCCCTGATCTTCCACGCCTACGCCGTAGCGGTCGAGCCGGTAGCTGAAAGGAGCTACCGGAACCGCTGCCCTGACTGCGGGCTGAATTTTATCGGCACAGGGCGGATCGAGGCCGCCTACCAGTACCTCGATCACTACACACACTCGTGCCCCGGGAATCCAAGCCATGATCCCGCCGGCCGACCGTAGGCACGAGCCCGTGGATCTGCGCCCGGATGAAAATATCCGAGAATGCAAAGACTGCGGCTGCTGGACCTATCGGGAGGACTACTGCCCCCGTCATAGGCCAAGACCTGAGGAAAAATGACTCTGTCCATAATCCTCTTTGTGGTTTTGTTCGCCATAGTCACAGGCTTCGCTATGGGCCGTCTGTGGCCTAAATGAGCCTCCAAGCCATGAATCAGGTCATGTTCACCCGCCGGCCCTGGTGGACGACCTCAGACCAGCTCGTCGCCATGCTGATCGCTAGCTACGTGGACTCCAATGGCACCTGCTTCCCGGGGCTACGGCATATTGGCGAGGTCACGGGGCTACAGCGCCGCCAGATCCAGAGGATCCTTCGCGGACTGGAGGCCGATGGGACGATCATCACCAAAGAGAACTACAAGGACCACCGGCAGACCTCCAATATCTACGAATGGATGCTGGATTATGGCTGCCTGGCCAACCCTATGCGCCCGAGTCGGCCCCTGGCCGCCGTCCCTGACCTTTTCAGCCCCGAGATTCAGGAGGACCCGCTTCTCTCGGTCAAAATCAAGGCTGCTCTCGAAACCGGCTAGGAATTCCGCCGGCCAAAGCCCTGAGGAAACTCGGGGCTTTTTTATGTGCATTCTGTGGATAAGCCTGTGGATAAGCCTGTGGATAACTTGGGGTAGGGTGTCATAGAGACCACCCCCCCGTGTCATAGAGACCACCCTCGGGGGTGTCACCCAGTACGCACGGGTATTCTTTTATAATAATCTTTAAACAAAAAACAAAAGAAGGCGCGAGCAGTCGAATTTACAAAAGCGCAAAATGTGGATAACTCCGCCCTATTCTTGGGCGTTTTCCAAAAAAGGCATAGGTGGCCCGTAGAGCCTTGCTAGTTAAAGGATTAAGGCAATCACACCACCTGGGGGAAGATCGCCAGCCCTAGGCTGCCTTGGCGCCTTTATTCAAGCGGGCGAGATCGCTCTCTCTGATTGTCGAATCGGGCCGCGATGGCCATAATGGTCGGGGCGGCTAATTCCGCCACCTCCGCCACCCGTTTCTGCTCATACCCATCATCTAAGGCGGCGACAATGAGCACGTTACGTGTCTCTACCTTGATCGTATAAATATCCCGGGCATCTTGCGCGGCCCTTGCCGCCAGCCGTAATTTATTCAAGCCGTCCATCCTTGCCCCCGCCCCTTTTCATGGCTACATTTCACCTGTGAGAGATTATCATGTCGAGCTTTGAGGGCATCAATGTCAGGGGTAGGTGTCCAAATGGCCACCTGACTGAGACTAAGAGCGCCAAGCGCCGCACGACATGGGAAGGACCGTGTGCCGCCGAAGGTTGCGGGCTACCCGTCAAGGCCCGCCGCTACACGGGCGAGCCGGCTAAACAAAAAGAGGTCGTCCTTGCACCTAAAACCCCCGAGCAATACCCGATAGTGAGGATTAAAGGCTATGGATCCAACGAGCGAAAACCCGACGTCGAGCGGCCCCGAGACGCCGCCGGACATTTCATTAAAACCCCCATTCAGCGAATCAGCACTGATTCAGGAGACGCCGGCGATCCCGCCCCCATCGTCCCCACCGAAACGCAGCCACAAAAAGAAGTCAGCGAAGAAAGGCAAAGCCCCGAGATTCAAACAATCCACCGCGGCCCTGGATTCCTCAAACGAGTCAAGCGAAAACCGCGACCCGAGCGGCCCGACAGCTGGAGCCTCATCGAAGGAATCTACTAAACCCGCGTCCTTTTTCGACAAGCCGGTTTACACTGCCGCGCAGAAAAAAGAGATGGTCAAGCGGGCCGCCCCTTATCTACAGATCGGCTCAGTCTTAGCAGCTCAGCGCATCCTCCGGGATCCGGTCGAGCTCGCGCACGGACTTTTTATTATGACCGAAAAAGAGAGTGAGGCTATTGCCAAACCGGCGATATCTATTCTAGCCCGCCACCAAATAGGAGCCGAAGTGCTGGGGGATACAGACACCTCCGACGCGATCAGTTTGGCTCTAGCCTTTGTGGAATATGTGAGCAATAATCTCAAAGATCGCAAAATCCTGCGGGCCCAGTACGCCCCAGCCTACGCTCCCGCAGAAGAAACCGATCCAGGCCAAGAAGTGAGATCCACGCCGCCAGCTCCCGCCACGGACGCATGGCCCCAATATCCCGACTCTGAAATGAGTCTCCGTCGGGGAGAGAATGCAGAGCAGGACGCCTCAATAATCGGGCCCGAGTCGCAGATGAATTATCTGTCGAAATTTCTCCCAGCGGGTCTCTCATGAGCGGACCTATTCTCACCGTGCTGAATGTTTCACGCGAAACCTTCCCGATTTCCCACGTGAAACTTATCGAGGCCGCCACTCAAGAGATCATTCTTGAATGCAATTGCTACGGATACTCGCCACCGGGTTGTTTAATTTGCCCTGGTGATTGCCCTATACATAGGCCCGCCAGTGGCTGACAAAAAAGACAGATTCCCCCACCTGACGGCCCTAGATAAACGCCTTTTTCCTGACCGCCTCCGCGCCCAAGATGACCGCATGAAGATCACCCAAGAGTTAAATATCCCGGTCCACGTCATCCAAGGGGAGGATGGCAGCCGCCAGATCGTGCGGGACTTCGAGGACCAGGTCTGTGATCCCGCCAAAGGGGAGAACTGTAAGTGCTGTGTCCTTTGGAGGGTGGCCCTCCAGGCCATGCGCGACGATGTGGTGGCCCATGATCGGGGAGGGCACACTCGCGCCAATAGGGACATGGCTTGCAACGTCTGCCAGATGGCCGGCGGGGCCTTCGACAACCCAAAGAGGTCCTAATGGAGTATGAGAAACACTTCGAGTCCATGGATGACATTGTCGAGCTCTACCCGGCGCGCCCTTCGATCATCTCAGCCTTTGGCAAGAAAGGCAGCGGCAAAAGCACCTGGATCTCGGCTCTGTATGACTCCTGGCCTTATGACAAAATCGCCATCGATGTCAATGGCGACATCGATACCGGCTCTGCCCCCGCCATCCTCATCTCCGACCCGTTGCCCGATTATTTCCCGCTTTTCAGCGACAAAGAGCCCAAAAACCTCCACTACAAGGCTGATCCTGGGAGCCCCACTTATCGGGAAGATCTGGACCACGCGCTTTCCCTAGTACTTTTCCCGCAAGATAAGCGGGTCCTGGTGAACCTGGACGAAATAGGGGAATTCACCACCGGCAACGCTACTGGGCCCAACCTGCGCCGGCTTCTCATGCAGTCGCGGCACTACAACGCCAGCGCCCTCCTGGCTGGCCCGCGGCCCATGGATATCGACCCGCTCATCATCGGCCAGTCGGATCTGATCGCCGTCTATGACCTACCCAATCCCGCCGACCAAGAACGCATAGCCAAAATTATTGGATACCCGCCGGCTCGATTTCGAGAGGCTGTGCTGGAAATGAGATCCCTGGGCCCCCATCACTACATCCTTTATACGACCGCGGCCTTGAGTAAAACGGGCCGCGCAGAGCTAGCAATTTGCGACCCGATAGAGTTAGATTAGGGAAATAGATCCCATCCGGGCAAAAGCCCGCCCTTTGCAGCGGGGCGGGTTTTTTGTTGCCTATTGACAATGGGGGAGATGGGGCTAGATTTGGCCCGTGGCAAAGAGTTAGCGAAGTCCACGGCCAATAACTCTCAGCATGACACAGCTGCGAACCAGGTCCCTAAAACCGCCCCTCTCCAGAAGGGCGGTTTTTTGTTGTGGGAAATTAGCCTGGGCTAATACCTCAAACTCACTTGACAGCGCTTAGGGGAGCCCTGAGGGTTGGAACCCGGGCACAGCCCACAACCTAGGAGGAAGTAATGCCAAAAGCCAACCAACTTCTCACTACCGCCGTGATCGCGCTCCTTGTGGTCATCGGGTACGAGAAATTCAAGAAATCGCGCTAAGGCGCCCCTAACCCCATGAAAAAAGCTACTTTTTGGCTTACCGTCGCCGGCGTTGCGATCCTCGCAAACTTCGGCCTGGAGCTCGTCGCTCAGAGATTCCCTTCGGTCGGCCTCGCCAAATTCACCGCCTACACTCATAAAGGAGTAAGTTAATGGCCTCTAAAACCGCCCCAATCCCAACCCAGACAATGCAGGGCGTGGAGGTCCCACAGTCCTCTGTGAACCCGATGGCCTTCTTCGCGGGCACCCGTAGAAATCGCCTCCAACAGGCGAACCAGGCTTGGCAAGGCCTCGGCTACACCGACACCATCCGCATCCTGCGCGCCGGCGTCATCTCCGAAATTATGATTCAGCTCACAGGGACCGTCACCGTTACCCTGGCAGCCGGCACCGTGGCCACCACAGGCCGCTGGCCCTATGATCTGATCCGTAACTGTCGCTTTACGGCCAACGGTCAGACCAACCTCATCAACGTCTCAGGCGACAAGCTCAAGGCGTACGAGGTCATCCACCGCACAGATTTCAGCGATAAAGGGACCGCCCAATACGGCCCCGGCGCGTCCCCTGGAGTAGCCACCTCCCAAGGCACCCTGGCGATGAACTCCGAAGTTTGGGGTTTAGGAACCGGCGTGACCGGTATCCCTGGCGCTCCGACCGCCTATGCCTTCAATTTGGCATGGATCGTCCCGATTGCCTACGACCAGGAAACCCTGGCCGGCGCGATCTTCGCACAGACTTCCAGCACAGCCCTTGAATTAAATATCGACTGGGCCCCACAGACGGACCTTTTTGTGACCACCGGCGCGGCCACTGTCGCAATCGCGGCCACGTTGAAAGTCCTCGTTACTTCTTATTCGATCCCGACCGACGGCAAGGGCGGCATTTTCGTCCCCGACCTCTCGGCCTTCCACGCAGTCCAGCAGACTAAGGTAACCCCAACCCAAGGCTTAAACGAGATCATTCTCTCGGGCCAAGGCGTGGGCCGCCAACTCCTGCGGATCTACTGCCAGGGCTGGAATAACGCCACGCAAACCCAAATCGCCGTGACGGATGCCACGATTGGCCAATTTGGGCTTCGCTACGGCAACAACGACACGCCAGAGAACCTCATGAGCGGAACTATCGCCCGTCAGATTGCCGAGCGTACGTTTAACTCCGACATTGCAGCACTTAGAGGCTATCTCTGTATTGATTTCGTCTCACAATTCGCTTTCCGCGACTCCATCGACGAGGGCATGGCCTCAGAAATCCGGTTACTGCTCGAATACCTTGCAGCCCTACCAGGCAACGCCTCGGTCGAGTACGTTCAGGAGACTCTGGCCTCAGGCGTAGCCGCCTAAGCTGGGGGCTAGAAATGAACTCAGAGAACGCGGTCCGGGAATTCCTGGACAGATCTAGCATCTACCGCTCGACCGGCCTCATTCCACGTGGGGCCGGCTCGACCGGCAGCCTCCCATCCTCTAGCTACACGGCAGAGGACCAGGGAGCCGCACCGTGGCACCCTGATTCCCCGATGTTCTGGGTGGCAGTTTTCGGCACCCTGGTCATCGTCGGGGTCGTCGGTTTCAGCGGCAAGGGCCGAGTCGGGCCACTCAAAGCAGGATTCAAGGCCGGCGGGGAATAATCCGATGGCCACAGATGGGAAGTCCCAGAGCGCCTCGACCTTTGTCCTCGGCGTGCTGATCTGGGCCCTGACCATTAATTTTCTGCGCGGCGGGCCTAACCAAGCAAAAGGTTGGCTCAAGGCGAAATTTATCAATGAACCCATGGCAAAAGGAGTCTCAAGATGACCGGGTCGGGGGCTTTATTGGTCATCTTGGGGTTGCTGGTCCTGACCCAGGTTACAAAGGGCCAAGCCTTGCAGCGGCTGGGGGTGATCGACTAGATGAAATGGAAACCACTTGCAGCGGGCATCCTTGCCCTCATTGTCCTCGAAGTCTTAGTCACCACTCCCGCCGCCAGCGGGGTATCTAGCCTTTTCGCCCTCCCCGGCGCCTGGGCCGCCAAACTCATCGACCCGACCATCCCTCTATTAAGCTCCAAAAGCCTATCCGGCGGAAATCCAGGGATGGGCGTCCTAACGCTAGTCCCGGCCCTGCCCGACGAGCCCCTTTTACCCACGTCCCCCGCCCAAGATCTCCTACTGAAAGGAATCGCCCCATAATGCCAAAGAAAATTCTCCCAATGATCGGCGGCCTGATCGCCTTGTATCTCGTCGTGGTTTACTCCAAAGGCGCTGCCGCCTTTATCAGCTCTAGCACCGGTGGAGCCACTAACGTCATTACGGCATTGCAGGGCCGTAGCCGCACAGCCTAAGATCACCTTCAAACAGTATTTCGAAAGGACTCCAATGGCGCGAAAATTCAAAAGCAGCGATGTCTTGAACACTCAGACGATTTTCGGCGTCGGCGGCCTAGAGCTCGACATGGTAGGTCGTCTGAATCAGATGATCTCCAACCAAAACCTCGGCCACACCGGCAGTTTCCGCGGCGGCGCCGGGGCCTTTGAGGGCGGCCACACTGACGTGGTAATGCCGGCCCAGCAGAATTTCCAAAGCCCTGCCCTACTCCGTTCGATGGGTAATACCGTCAATCACAGGGCGGGAATGAATCAAGGGCTGCCAAACACCCAGCCACCGGTGGGATTTCCTAACCCAATGCTAAATTTACTCCTACCGGCTAACCGCTAATGACAGACAAAGCGGTCACTCCTAAACCTAAGGTCGAGGGCAAGGGTCCCAAAGGCCTTGCCAAACTCATCAAGAAAAACCCCGTCGGCGTCGGGCTCGCTGCGGCCGCCGCGGTCGTCGTCGTCGTCGCGCTCAAAAAGAAAGGGTCTCTCACCGGCTCGGCATCCACAGCCACAGATCCCACAGCTGGCGCAATAAGCGGCGGCCCCGTGGACATGACGCCTTACCAAAACTCCCTAGACAATGCCCTGGCGGGCCTTGACACGCGCTTCGCCAATATCCCCGTCGGCCCCGCCGGCCCAAAGGGGGAAACTGGGGAAACTGGGGAAACTGGCGCAGTCGGTCCCTCCGGCGTCACGAAACACCTACCGACGCCGAAGGTCAAGAACCCCATAAAGAAGCCCAAGCCGGTCCCCACTACCAAAAAACCCAAAACAGGGCGCACCGTGAAGATAGCCAAGCCGGCCATCAAACCGAAACCCGTGGCCAAGAAGCCCACGTCGCCCTTCAAACCTCACGCGCCAGAGCAACGCAAGGCCAACCAGCGAGAGGGCAAGGGCTCAACCCCGGCCTCCCGCCGTCCATCCCCTGCCATCAATACGCGCCAAGGGGTCCTGAACAAACTCAAGGCCCAGGGCCTTAAGTGAAGGGACTCTCTCCCGCCGTCATCCATGCCATTGTCGTCAAGGCGGGGTTTTCGGGCGAGGCCGCTATCACCGCCACCGCTATCGTCCTAGCCGAATCCGGGGGCCGTCCCAACGCCATCGGGGACATCAACAACCCAGGGCCTGGGGCGAAAAGCGTCGGACTTTTCCAGATCAACTACCTTCCCTCTCGCGACTCCAAGGCGTCCTGGCGGGATCCGGTCGCCAACCTCGACCCACTGACCAACGCCCGCAACGCCTACAGAATCTCCAACCACGGGACCAATTTCAGGCCGTGGACGACCTTCGTCGCAGGGATCTACAAGCGATTCCTTGCCACCGTCAGAGCCGCCGTCCCCGCCCCCGTTGTGAAACCCCCACCGGCGCCGTTGCCAGCCCCTACGGCCCCTCCAGCACTCTCTGACGCGGACGCCCAAAAGGTGGCCGCCCTCACGCTGCGGATCATGCGGACCTTGCGCGAGATCGAAGAAATACTGAAAAAATGAGTGCCCTCAGCCCTTCGCAGATTTTCGCCCTCAACCGGAAGGCCGGCTTCGACGTGGCCTCAGCCACTATCGCCACCGCCATAGCCCTAGCCGAATCCGGTGGCCGTCCCAACGCCATCGGGGACATCGATAACCCGGGACCTGGGGCGAAAAGCGTCGGCCTTTTCCAGATCAACTACCTTCCCTCCCGTGACGCCAAAGTCCCCTGGCGCGATCCGCAAGGCAATCTCAACCCATTCACCAACGCCCAGAATGCCTTCAAGATATCCAACAACGGAAAGAATTTCGGGCCCTGGGCCACGTTTACCTCAGGCTCCTATAAGAGCCATCTCGGTGCAGCATCTAAGGCGGCAAAAAGTGCCACAGCGATAGCAACCGCATCCCCTGCCGCCAAAGAAAGCGGCGGTTTCGACTGGGGGGCTGCCTCGATCTGGGGCCCACTGCCCGCCTGGATAGCCGACGTCACGGGCAAGAAGCTCCCCGCCCCGGTCCATGCCTCCACCGGCGAAGTCGCCGCCGCGGTCAAAAATTTCAACCCTCTGGGTGGCGTCGCTAAAATCATCACGCAAGCGCTCCTAGTTCTGGCAGGTCTGGGCTTAGTCGTCCTGGGCCTAGCACGAGCCACCGGCGTGGAGAAGGTGGCCACCAAGGCCGCCACGAAAGGGAGCCTGGAATAATGGAGTATCTAGCCCTGCCCGGCGCCATCGTCGCCCTACTCACTATCGGGATCATCCTTTTCAAGGGATTCAAGGCCGTGGCCCGCGGCATTGTCGCCGTCGATTCACTCATCAAATCCATAGAGGCCAACACTGCCGCCCAAACAGGCCTAGTGAAGGCCCAGGTCAAGATCGCGCACACGGTCGAGCGATTCCGCAAGGCCACCAAGGCCGAGATCGATGGAGTAAAGGGGCAGATTGAAGACCTAGACTCTCGACTTGACAGCTACGAGCAGATACTCTCACCCATAGATATCAAGAAAGCGGGTTGAACAATGCCACCACTAGGCGAGGACGACAAGCCTTTTCTTTTCCGCTTTCTCAATCTCACCAAAGGCACGGAATTTCGAGTAGTCGATAAGACCACGAAATTAGCCAAGAGCGCCCCCGCCGTCGGTGGCACGATGACGGCGGTTTTCGACCCCGTCCCTTCCAATTACTGGTGGGAGATCGAGCGGGAGGTTTCAGAAACCGACTCGACCAATATCACCCCAGTGAAACTCTACGTCGGCAGCCCCGACATTGCAGGCAGCTTCCGCGATGGTTCAGCCACCGGGCAGAGCTCTGTGGCTGATAATTCCAGCGTCCTGCGAATAGGTCCGGGTGAGATTCTCTCAGCTGTGTGGACCAACGCCAACGCCGGCGACATCGGAACCCTTCTCATCCAATACCAAGTTCTAACGAAGGATTAGAGGCCAATCATGGGATTTGACTCTCCGATCGTCGTCCTGCCGACTTCGATCGCCCCGGCCAGCCAGATATTTTCAGGGACCGTGAATTCCCGGGCTCTGCCATTTACCACCCCGGGAAGCTGTCGAGTCCGGCGGGTGGCATTGAGCAACGGGACTGGAGCGGCCGCGCTGCTCCAAGCCAGCTTCACCCCGGCGATCTCATCGGCCGGCTTCGCCTATGCGGCCGACGACACAGGGAATACAGTCAAGGTCATCAATACCGCCACCAACGCGGTCGTGGCCTCGATCCCCATCGCTTTGCTGGTCGGCGCCGGGGGTCCGAATCAAATGGCAATGACCCCCGACAAAAAATATGTCTATGTCCCAGCCATGGGCGGCGATACCGTTCATGTCATCAGCACCGCCACTAATACCGTCGTTGCCACCGTGGTCCTTGCCGTCGGGGCTAACCCGACCGGCGTGGCGATCACTCCTGATGGTGTTTATGCCTATGTCACCAACTACGGCAACGGCACGATTTCGGTCATCACAGTAGCCACAAACGTCCTCTTGACAACCTTTGCCACTTCGGCTAGGCCGGGTTCGCCGCGCATCCTCCCTAATGGATCCAAGCTCTACCACAATGATCCATCGACCGGCGCCGTCACAGTCGTTAATACAGCCACCAACACCGTGATCGCCACCATAGCCCTTGCCGGCATGGGCGGCGGGTCCTTGGTCATCAATCCCGCCGGCACAGTTGTCTATTCCAGCAATTACACCGCCAATACTGTGAGTGTGATATCAACTGAAACCGACATGGTCACCGCGACCATCGGCGGCTTCTCTCAGCCAATTAGTATTGCCCTCTCGATTGATGGACAATCTCTTTTTGTCGCCAACAACAGCATCGGCCCTGCGCGGACCATCTCGGTAATTTCCACCGCCACCAACGCCCTAGTTCGGACGATTGTGCATACCGGCAACAACATCGGGTTGAGAGCCCTTGCCCCAACGCCTGACGGGTTGACACTTTTTTGCGCGAATGGCAACAATGCAGCTTTTGCGTTGACTATTGCATCAGGGGTATTCGTCGCCGTGACCGGCACGGGCGCGGTCGGTATCCGCGATATAACCACCATCCCCGTCGCCTCCGCCATGAACTTGGGCTCGGCGATGGCCATCAATGCGCATCAGGCGATTAACACGACCGTCGCGAACGAGGTTCCCTTCGACCTGCCCGCCGGGGCGGGCCTGGGGATACTCTGCGACGTAGCCGGCATCGTGTATTGGTCAGTCGAGATCGAAAACCTCTCCTAAACCCCAACCCAATCCAACTGAAAAGGAATGACTCAATGAAAAACACGCTCCGGCTATTTGCCACCCATGTCGCCCCGTCCGATTCGGACGTGATCGGCACAGCCACAAGCACCGATCCAACCCTGCTCATCGAGGCCAGTTTCGGCCTGGACGCAGTGCTGCCATTGTTCAATTTCTACGACAACGGACGCGCCCAGGACCTCCTGGCGATCCTCCTGGCCAAGGCCGCCGAGCTTGCCACCGCCGCCGGCGGGGTACTGACCAACGACCTTGCCACAGCTGTCGCTGCCGCCCAGGCTGTAGTGATAGACCCCGCTTCTCCCGTAGAGCCCTTCTCTCCCGTCTTTGTCACGGATCCCGCCGCCAGTGACCTCTCCGCCCCCGTCGTCGCGGGCACTCCCAGTTCCATCCACGCAGTCCCGGCCGGCCCCGTATTCCCGACCTCCATCCTCGCTGCCGACTAATGACTAGGGCTTCGAAAGTGAGGGCCGCCATAGGCACGTATTTCCGCGCCTATGGCGTCCTTTTCCTTGCCA
>Ga0307377_10004632_pt1 | contig 14977 bp, 12 predicted proteins | sample TR3MG_FD_202535 | JGI IMG/M metagenome (GOLD analysis project Ga0307377, IMG submission 202535) | Soil microbial communities from Risofladan, Vaasa, Finland - TR-3 | ecosystem: Environmental > Terrestrial > Soil > Coastal area > Acid sulfate soil | place: Finland: Risofladan, Vaasa | collected... | reverse complement strand
AACAGCAAGAGGGATCATCTCCGGTGTGTTATGTTCTGTGCCGAATGTAATTACGAATCCTTTCTCATGGAAAAACTCCACGAAGCTTTTTAGTGCAGCCGGGTCGTTTCTCCCTGGAATAAGCTCGATGCATTCAACCTTGAGTTTTTTCAGAGATTCCCATAGCTTCTGAGGATCAGATTCAAATTCAGTGTATTTCCCCGCAGGATCATCAAGCAGAACAGGGTAGCAAGGTATACCTCCGGCTTTAATGATTATCCTGATGATTTTTTCCAGTTCGAGGAACGATTTTTCATCTTCCTCTACGAATGCCGCACCTCCGCTCTTAAGGAGATTGGACCGGATCTCATTCTCGAAAGATGCCGGATTTTCAAGCCCGGTTTTTGATTTTTTTCCGCCATAGAGCGATTCTATAAACTCAAGCTGTTTTTCGGGTGTTGCAAAATTTTTAACGGCAAGCATTCTAAGTGCTTTTGCGATATGCCTTTCACGAACCAGATCATGTGCATATTCTTTCCTGATACTCTTATATGAAAGTCTCAGGGCAGGATCGTGTTTCTCAATTAACTGATTCAGTTTATCAATCATAGCCTTTATCTGCTGCTGGCTCTCACTGATAACGCTCTTAAGCTGCCTTTTTAGCATGAAACCTGTATGGAAAGGATAATCAAGTCCTTTTCCACTGAAATAGATACGACCAGGATTATTAGGGTCATTTATTCTGATCCCTTTTTTCTGCTCTTCTTTCTGCAATCCGATAAATTCAATATTGAAAAGAGGAAATATCCTGTTCCTGACACAACCTTTGTGAAATGCATCGTAACCATTGGTTACATAAAAGTCGTTAATACCCAGGACGGATATATCTTCATTTTTTGCCATACTAAAAATGTTTTCCATATCAGAAAAGGCACTGAAGGAATATGGGGTATGGATATGTCCGTTAACCTCACGAAATTCAGGAAGTGAACTGCCCTTCATTTCTCTGGCAAGAACATCAAGAGTCGGGAAATCCGATAGGAAATGCTTCATGAGTGATTATTAGCTAAATTTCTAATTTGAGTTTGGCAATCATCTCATTTATTTTCGACATTTCTTCATCGGAGAGACTGAAATAGACAGCTTTGACATTATCGAGTACCTGCCTGGGATTCCTTGCTCCGGCAAGCACACATGTAATTCCAGGTTGTTCCTTTGTCCAGTTGAGAACAAGCTGTGGAAGTGTCACTTCTCTGTTATCAGAAATTATTTTCAGTTTCTCTGTAAATTCTATTATTCTTGAAAGATTGGGTTCTCTGTAATATGGAGTATCTGGCCGGCTGTCGCCTTCTCCAAAATTGTGATCTTTTTTAAATTTTCCGGTAAGTAATCCTCTCTGGAGAGGGCTATAGGCAAGTATTCCTATATCATGGTTTATGCAGAAGGGAACAACCTCCTTCTCTATACTTCTGTTTACCATGCTGTAAGGGACCTGGTTTGAGGCGATATGGAGAGTCCCAACGGCTTCATCCATTTGTTCAACGGAATAATTGGAAACAGCACCGGCCCTGATCTTGCCTTTTTTGATCAGTATTTCAAGTGCCTCCATAGTTTCTGAAATAGGAGTAGTGGCATCAGGCCAGTGAATCTGGTAAAGATCGATATAGTCTGTTCCCAGTCTCCTCAGGCTGCTGTCACAATCTGCAAATACTCTCTCTTTTGATGAATATGCATAGATATCAACATCTTTCCCATTGTTGTCTTTCGATGCAAAATAGAACTTGCCTTTCTTCTCATCCCATACCATCCCAAATTTAGTCAGGATCTGTGTTTTATCCCTTTTCCCTTTAACTGCCTTTGCAACAAGCTCTTCACTCAGTCCAAATCCATAAACTGCGGCTGTGTCAATTGTTGTCATGCCATGGTCTATTGCAGTTTCAATCGCTTTTATTGCATCATTTGCATCAGCACCGCCCCAGAGCCATCCACCTATGGCCCATGCACCAAAAGCAATTTCTGAAACTTTAATGTCCGATGTACCTAATTTCCTGTATTCCATAATTATTTTTTATTGTGTTAAATAAAAGCCTCTACAGCCTTCCCCCCTTTACCATTTAATCACCTCATCAGGCACTTCAAGTAAGGACCCGTATATCCAGTCTGCTTCCCCGAGTGCGTCCGCAGTGAAAGAGGTTGTTATGGCAAGACATCTGCAACCGGCTGTTTTTCCTGATCTGATACCACTTACGGCGTCTTCAACAACAAGACATTCCTCTGGTTTAAGACCAAGACTTTCAGCTGCCTTGATGTAAATATCCGGAAATGGTTTTTTATTTACAACATCTTCGCCAGTAATAATTGAATTGAAAGTTTCAGGAGGGAGGCCTATTTCAGAAAGGTTTATCTCCATCTTTATTTTATCAGCGCTGGTTGCAAGAGCCATTTTTAGACCATTTTTTCTGCATCTTGTGATAAACTCAGAGGTCCCGGGAAGAGGAAATAGATTTTTCCTGGCTATTTCACCGAATATCTCATAAGTCCTGGCTTTTACCTGTGGCAGATCAACATTGATACCATATTTTTCAGCAACTCCACCCAGGTATCTGTTCTCACCGGTGCCGACAAAAGGTTGAAAATCTTCAGGTTTTGCATTAACTCCAAGTTCTTTGAACATCATTATTGCAGCTTTTGCAATATATCGCTCTGAATCCACAAGGACACCATCCATATCAAAAAGAACCCCCCTGATCATCTGAAGATTCTTTCAATTTCGAAAGCCCGTGCTTTTGTAAGGGGACTTTTCTTTTTGTTAAGATTAACAATCAGTGTCATTCTGGCGGCATTTTCCAGTACTTCGGTTTTATCAAAGGCCTGCAGGAGATTATTCCCGGTTGTAAGAATGCCGTGATTTTCAAGAAGCAGGATATCAGATTTTTCACTGTGATCGGCTGCAGTTTTTGCCAGATCTGCTGTTCCCATGAGGGCATAAGGCACAGTAACAGGTGTCCCAAGTATTGCACACGCCTCTGCTGTGAGTGTTGTATCAATAGTTGCTTTCATTGCTGTAAATGCTGAAGCACAAACCGGATGGGCATGAACGATTGCTTTTACTTCGGTATTTCTTTTGTAAATAGCAAGATGCATACCGGATTCTATTGATGGTTTAAGATCAGGAGTGAGATTTTCTCCCATAATACTCAATATGCCTACCTCTTTCCATTTCATCCTGCCTTTATCAGTTGCAGAGGGAGTAATAGCGATCATATCACTATTTATCCTAAGGCTTATATTCCCTCCTGAAGTTGAAGTAAGTCCCTGTCTGTAGAGCCGCCTCATAAACCTTGCAACCTCTTTCCGCTCCTTTTTGTATTTACTGCTGAATTCCATATTTATTGGATGAGATCTATGACACCATTCAGAACATATTTTGGTCTGTAAGGGAAGTTGTCAATATCATTACTTGATGTTATGCCGCTCAGAACAAGAAGAGTATCAATTTCAGATTCAAGACCACAGATTACATCTGTATCCATTCTGTCGCCTATAACAATAGCATCTTCTCTTTTAATGCCGAGCCTTTTAAGTGCACTTCTCATCATCAGCGGGTTAGGCTTCCCTACGAAATAGGCATCCTTGCCTGTTACAATTTCAATAGGAGCTATCAGTGCCTTGGTGGAAGGAACAATACCTTTCTCAACAGGACCACTGATGTCAGAGTTAGTGCCAATTAGCTTAGCTCCTTTAAGAACAAGATTTATTGCCTGTTCTATTTTTTCAAAATTGTAGCTACGCGGGTCACCTACAACTACATAATCGGGATTTACATTATTAACAGTGTAACCTACACTGTACATAGCATGTATCAGGCCGGCATCACCAATAATATAAGCACTGCCATTTGGATTCTGACTTGCAAGAAAGTATGCAGTGGCAAGTGCACTTGTATAAAAATGTTCCTCCTTTACATTTATCCCCAGTCTTTTAAGTTTCTCGTGAAGCTCTTTTGGTGTACGTTCAGGGGAGTTGGTGAGGAATAAATAATTTTTTTGTTCCGATTCAAGCCATGCAACGAAATCGGTTACCCCTGGCAGCAATACATTGCCATGGTATATTACACCATCCATGTCTATTATGAATCCTTTCTTTGATTTAATTTTCTCTATAACCTCTTCCATAATAAGTTAATTATCGAATCAAAGATATCAAAAACCCTTTAAACTCCCTCTTTATTGAGTTGAATCAACTTTCTGTCGGAGAAGTCATTTTTGACCAGGTGTCCGTTTAGTGGAATTATTTTTTCATGTATTGCATCAAGTATCCATTCCGGTTGAGGAAAGAAAAATTCCTCCATTTCAAAAGCAGGAGTGATCCAGTTCCTTGATCCTACCACAACAGGAGGGGCATCAAGGTGGTCAAATGCAAGTTCGGTAATTGACTGAGCCATTTCCTTAAGGAATGATCCGCGTGTTGATGCATCGCTTGCAAGAACAATTTTTCCTGTTTTCTTGACCGATTCTATAACCGGCTCATAATTAAACGGCACCAGTGATCGTGAATCAATAACCTCAGCGCTTAATCCATATTTTTCCTGCAGAGTATCAGCAACCTTAATCACGGTGTAGAGTGTAGCTCCTATCGAAAGAATAGTTATATCTTTTCCTTTTCTTTTAATGTCAGGTTCACCCAGAGGTATTTCATAATAACCCTCAGGAACACCGCCTTCATGGAACATTTCGCCAATATCATATATTCGCTGACTTTCAAAAAACACGACAGGATCAGTTCCCTGAAGAGCTGAGTTCATAAGACCTTTGGCATCATAAGGTGTTGCAGGAAAGACAACTTTAAGACCCGGGATATGAGCTGTGAGAGCTGTCCAGTCCTGTGAATGCTGGGCTCCATATTTACTGCCAACAGAAACCCTTAGTACGACAGGCATTTTAATAATATTACCACTCATAGCCTGCCATTTTGGAAGCTGGTTGAAAACCTCATCTCCCGACCGGCCAAGGAAGTCGCAATACATTATTTCTGCGATTACGCGACCGCCACACATGCCATAGCCTATGGCTGTGCCTACTATGGCCCCTTCAGAAATAGGAGAATTGAAAAGACGATGATACGGTAAAGCCTCAGTCAGCCCCCTGTAAACCGCAAATGCGCCTCCCCAGTCACGATTCTCCTCTCCCCATGCTGCAAGAGTAGGGTCTTTGTAAAAGCGATCAATTATTGCTTCGAATATTCCGTCGCGGAACTGGAAAAGCTTCGCCTTTGATACTGGCTTGCCATCTTTGTCTTTGTAAAAGCGCTCTTTTGTTTTGATTGATCTGACCCTGGGATTTTCCTCAAGAGGTATAAGGACTTCAGGTGGTCCATCCTCCATCTTGTCGGCAGGGGTATTTGAGAACATCATCCTTCCTATCCTGTCGGGATCGCCTGTCATATCAAGTCTCGGGGAGATTGTATCGTCAATACTGAGCTTAAGAATATGAGAAAGAATTTCCTTCGCTTCTGAGCTTATCTCATCGAGTATCTCCTGCTTTGCTATTCCTGCAGCGATCAGTGTTTTACCATATGTCAGTATAGAGTCTTCCTGTTGCCATGCTTCAATCTCCTCTTTTGACCTGTATGATGATGCGTCAGATGGTGAGTGTCCGCTTATCCTGTATGTAAGTGTGTCAAGAAGTACAGGCCCTCTTTTCTCATATAGCACTTCCTTCTTTCTTGTAAATGCATCAATAACAGCCAGCGGATTATATCCGTCGACACGTTCGGCATGCATCGCTTCCGGATTGACTCCTGCACCTATCCTGGCCAGTATATCGTATCCCATTGTTTCTCCCATGGTTTGTCCGCCCATCCCATAGAGGTTATTCATAAAGTTGAATATTAATGGCAGACCTCCTTTATATTCTCCGCTCCAGAGAGTCTTGTACTGGTCCATGGTGGAGAAGCATATTCCCTCCCAAACGGGTCCGCAACCCATTGAAGCATCACCTATGTTACACACTACTATTCCGGGTTTCCTGTTTATCTTCTTATAAAGAGCAGCTCCTACTGATATATCTCCTGAGCCTCCAACAATTGCGTTGTTCGGATATATCCCGAATGGTGTGAAAAAAGCGTGCATTGAGCCGCCGAGGCCTTTGTTGAATCCATTCTCACGGGCAAATATCTCAGCAAGAGCACCATAAAGAAGGAAGTTGATGGCAAGCAGCTTTGTGTTTCCGCTGAATCCCTTTTCGACAACTTTGAGCGCTGCTCCTCCAAAATAATTCTTCATAATATTGTACAGGGTATCATCATCAAGTTTGTGGATAGCTGATAATCCCTTGGCAAGTATCTCCCCGTGGCTGCGATGTGAACCGAAAATGTAATCATTAACATCCAGGTTATATGCCATTCCAACAGCAGAAGCTTCCTGTCCTATTGAAAGATGAGCAGGTCCGGGGTGGTTATATGGAATACCGTTATATTCATTTGTGGTTTTTATCAGGTTAAGCATAGTCTCAAATTCCCTGATTACAACCATATCATGATATATCCTTATTAAGTCTTCGGATGTGAAATTTTTCTTTTCTTCTTCTATAGTCTTATTATACTGGTTAACCGGTATCTTGCCGAACTCTATGAATTTTGGCTCTCTTACTACTCTCGGATTAATGTTTTGACTCTTAGGCATTTTATTATTTTTTTTGTCTTGTTGTTTTTTATTTTTACTGCCCCCTTTAGGGGATGGAGGGCTGTCAAAACTGAAATTTCTCGATCTGTTCCTTAATCTCCTTCAGAAACAAAGTCGCAGGTCCTCCATCAATAGCCCTGTGGTCGTATGTAAGTGAGAGCCCTATGTAGGGGACAAATCCAAATACGTTATTGCCCAGGCTGGCAGGTCTGTTTATTATTGTACAGATCCCAAGGATTGCTGCCTGAGGCAGGTTTATCACCGGAGTGAACATCTCAACCCCGTAATTACCCAGGTTAGATACTGTAAATGAGGCTGATGTGCTCTGAAGAAGTTCAGGATTGATACTGCCCTTTTTGCATGAATCGGCTACTGACTTCAGTTCCCGGGAAAGCGTGGTAAGATCCATAGCGCTGGCATTTATTATTGCCGGTACCATCAGTCCGCGGGGCGTGTCGACAGCAATTCCAAGGTGTACTCGTGTAAAGGTTTTTATACGATCGTCGAGGAAATGACTGTTTGCCTCCGGAAACTTCTCCAGGGCTCTTAACACGCACCAGCAGATCATGTCGTTAAGTGTGATATCCTGTTGTTTATTGTCCGTAGCCCTAATATTTTTTATTTTCTGACGGGCATCCAGAAGGCGGCGGACATCGGCACTCATGTGATGGGTAAGCTGGGCGGAATTCTGCAAAGATGCATGCATAGCTTTTGCTATAAGCTTTCTGACATTGGTTAACGGCAGTTCTGTATATTCGGCTCCGGCTTCAGCAACAGGTTTTTGATTAAGAGTCCCGTCGGAAACCGATTTTTCAATATCAGATGCAATCACCCTTCCGTTTGGACCTGAGCCTTTGATCAGGCTGATGTTGATTCCCTTCTCCTTTGCCATCCTCCTGGCTCGTGGTGATATCCTGATTTTTCCTTCTGTTGGTAAATCTGAGACAACTTCTTCCTTTTGTATTGCAGCCTCTACAGCTTGTACAGCCTCTACAGCTTCTACAGCCTCTACAGCTTCTACAGCCTCTACAGCTTTAGTAACGACAGTGCCAAAGGCAGTAATGTTTTCTCCTTTTGTGCCGATCACTGCCACATTTACCAGAACAGGTACTTCATCTCCCTCATTGTAAAATATATCAAGAAGAATCCCGTCGGATGGAGATTCAAGGTCAAAGGCTGCTTTATCCGTTTCATAGGAGAGTAGTATATCTCCTGCTGAAACTTCTTCTCCCTTGCTTTTAAACCATTTTGTAATTATACAGGTTTCTACCGATTGTCCCTGTCTTGGCATTATTACTGCAGTAGCCATTTGAACTTGTTATAATAAGTAAATCAAATAATTTCAGAGAATTACTGATATATCTAATAATCAGTAACTACAAAAATACTTTATTTAACATGTATTTACAAGTGAAAATTACTATATTTACACTAAATTTATGAATTTTGATGCTTCTGCACAGGACAATACCCCAATACAGAAGGCTTTATGAGGTGCTCAGAAAGCATATCCTGGATGGTATTTACAAGGAAGGTGACATGTTGCCATCTGAAAATGAGCTGTGTAGTCTTTATGGCATGACCCGTCCGACCGTACGGCAGGCACTCAGCACACTTGCCGGCGATGGTTTTATTAGAAAGCATCAGGGAAAAGGCAGTATAGTGCATAGCCTTCCCAGGGACATTGGAATACTGTCTGTTTCAGGTACAACTTCTGCAGTAGGCGACCGAAACCTGAAGACAAGAATTATTACGAAACCCCGGCTCATTCCATGGCCCGTAAACTTTATGTTCCCCCTGTCAGCGCTTGAGAATGAATCGGGTTGTATATATATGGAGAGGCTTAGGTTACTGGACGATGTTCCGATATTCTATGATATCAGTTATATCGGAAATATAAATCTTCCGAGAATAACTGCAAGGCAGTTTGAAAACAGGTCTTTGTTTCAGGTACTCCGTGATCATTACCGTGTGGAGATAAAAGGAGGGGATCAAAGGATAAAAGCAATACCTGCTTCAATAAAGATCAGCAGGTTTCTGAAACTGTTAAAGAAACAGCCTGTCCTTCATCTTGAAAGGAAGATGGAGACAAATGTATCAGGCTTGTTTGTTTATTCTTCTATCTTCTGCAATACAGAGAAGTACTCTATTTTCGGTAGATTCTGAAAAAATATTATTTTTATGCTTTCAAGTTGCATTTAATAGTATAATGATAAACAAACCAAACCAGATTATGAAAGAACAGAAAAAACAATGGTCACGTCGTCAGTTCATTAACCTGACGATCGGAAGTGCAGCCGGTCTGGCTGTTATCCCGCATCTCACATCCTGTAAGCCGGCACCGGCAGGTACCGATATTAAACTCGGGTTCATTGGACTGGGCCGTCAGGCAATGTTCCTGCTGAACGGATTTATGCAGGTTCCGGGTGTTGTAGTAGTTGCAGGATGCGATGTTTATGGAATTAAACGCAAACGATTTGAAAAAAGGGTTTCGGAGTTCTATTCCAAAGCCGGTAAGGAGGCAAAGGTTGAAACTTATGAGAAGTTCGAAGATCTTTTGGCAAGGACTGACATCAATGCAGTGGTTATTGCTATTCCGGATCATTCCCATGCAAGGATCGCTATTGCTGCATGCCGTGCCGGTAAAGATGTATACCTAGAAAAACCTATGACATTTACAATTTATGAAGGTCAGCAGCTTAAAAAAGTAGTCCGTGAAAACAACAGAATTTTTGGATTAGGTAGTCAGCAGCGTTCCAGTGCAGAATTCCAGCATGCTGTTAAGCTTGTTCAGGAAGGTGCAATAGGTAAGATAACAAAGGTTAATGCTTATGTGGGTGCTCCTCCCATACCATACAATCTTCCTGAAGAGCCGATACCTGCAGATCTGAACTGGGATATGTGGCTGGGATCACTCCCTATGCCTATCCATTTTAACAATGAGCTTGATCCTCCTATTTCCCTCGATCCGCCTGAAGATGAGAAAATATGGGGTGCATGGAGATGGTATAAAGAGATGGGTGGAGGATTCACCACTGACTGGGGCGCACATATGTTCGACATTGCACAGTGGGGCCTTGGAATGGATAAAAGTGGACCGGTTGAGATTTCACCTATTGGCGACGGAACAGAGTTTATTTCTTGGAAATATGCAAATGGGGTTATAATGACCTCTGAGCCTTTCGATGAGAAGCTGACCAAAGGCGTGAAATTCTGGGGAGAAGATGGCTGGATAGAAGTATCGAGAGGCTATTTCAATGCATCCGATCCTAAGTTTAATCCGCCTGCTTCAGCAACCGCAAACGACGGACCATATGAGACCAGGATTCCTCACCAGGTGAATTTCATTGAAGCTGTAAAATCACGTAAAGACCCTGTTGTTCCGGTTGAAATAGGACACAGCAGTTGTACAGTATGTACTCTCGGTAATATAGCTTGTGATCTTAAGAGAACCATCAAATGGAATCCGGAAACAGAGACATTTGTTGATGATACCGACGGTGCTGCAACAAAGCTCCTGCACTACGGATACAGGGAGGGTTATAAATTGATGTAATAATCAATTTTTCAATAGTTAATGAAAGAACCACTGATTCAAGTGGTTCTTTTTTTTACCAAAGAGTTGCACTGAGGATCAACGGAGTTTCATGGATTCTTATTTTGTACATTTGTATTATTCTGCGAATTACGCAGTGTAACCAGTTAGTTATAAGACTGTGAAAATCAGTGTTTTAAAAATATTAAAATTATGAAATCATTTATACGCTCATCGAAATACATTTTTGTTTATCTGTTAATTGTACTAAGTTCATTGTTCTTGATCGTTTCATGCTCGGGGCGAAAAAATAAGCTTTTCACTATATCTGCACCGGCAGCGAACATGTATACTTCTATTAACAAAGATGGAGTAACTGTTATCCCGAACGGGCGTCTCCTTACACCGGCAGGAAAGAGCCTGACTGTTGCACCTCACCCTTTCGGACTGGCATTGAGCAGCAATGATGATATAGCTGTAACCGCCAATTCAGGGACAAACCCTCTCTCAATATCAATTATACGGAATCTGCTGACATCCCCTGAAATTATTCAGGTGCCACCTGGTGTAAGCACTGATAAGGGAGTTCTTGAATCAGTTTTCATGGGACTTGCAATATCTCCTGATAATGAAAAAGTATATGTCTCGGGAGGCCAGGCAAACAGGATATTCATCTTTGACCTGCTCACAGGAGAAAAAACAGATTCTGTTGATTGCTCATTCTCAGAAGATGGAATTATATGTCCTGATGGATATATTGGTGATATGGCTATAAAATCTGACGGCAGCTTGATTTATGCTGTGGACCAGGTAAACTTCAGGTTGCTCATTGTTGATACCAGAAATCTTAAAGTGATACGGTCCGTTGGAGTTGGCAGATATCCTTTCGGAGTCGTGATTACACCTGATGAGAAAAAAGTATATGTTGCAAATGTTGGAATGTTCCAGTACAGCAAGATAGGCACAATAGAAGAGAAGAAGGATATAAATGGTGCTCTGAGTTTTCCTGCATTCGCATATGGATCTAAAGAGATGAAGAATGGGATCGTTACGGATTCTCTTGTTGTTCCTGGTTTGGGAGATCCGAACAGTGAGATGTCATTTTCTGTATGGGCTGTTTCGGTTGAGAAAATCAATGCTCCTGAAGTTGTTGCAAAGATAAAAACGGGAAACCTTGTAGGACAGATGGTTGAAGGGATTCCTGCTGTCGGAGGCTCAAGTCCCAACTCGCTGGCAGTAACAGACAGGTACCTGTTTGTCAGCAATGGGAATAACGATAACATAACAGTGATCGATATTGAGAATGATACAATTGTGAAGGAGATATTTATTAAACCACATGAGGCGGTGAGGCAGTTCAGGGGTGTTATTCCGTTCGGGCTCGCAGTCGATCCTGATTACAAGAGGCTTTTTGTTGCTGAATCAGGGATCAATGCAATAGGAGTTATTGATATTAAATCACTTGAAGTCAAAGGTCATATTCCTGCCGGATGGTTTCCTTCTAAACTCAAAGTGACATCTGACGGAAAGTCCCTTATCGTTACAAATGCAAAAGGATACGGAAGCGGTCCTAATGGTGGAAGGGATGTACCTGTCGGCCCCGAAGGAACCTATATTGGCAACCTGATGAAAGGTACAGTGTCAATCATTGAGATACCGGATAATACTGAACTGAAAAAGATGACTTACAGGGTTATTGAAAATAACTTCACGATTGAGGATGCTGAAACAATTGCTTCAGTCAGAAAGGATAATCCGATCCCACTTTTTGGAGGTCAGAAGGATTCTCCAATAAAGCATCTTATATTCATTTCAAAAGAGAACAGAACATATGATGAGGTTTTTGGCCAGGTTGAAAAGGGAGAGGGCGATCCTTCAATAGCCCGGTATGGATACAATGCTTCATTTTACAACAAAAGAGAAACGAACAGAATACAGAATGCCACAATAATGAGCAACCACCTTAAGCTTGCGTCTGAATTTGCAATTGCCGACAATTTCTATGTCGATTCCGATGTTTCAGCAGATGGTCACAGGTGGCTTGTAAATACTTATCCGAATGAATGGGTGGAAACTGTAACTGCCGCGAGTTATGGTGGCAACCGTAGTTATAATCCGGTTTCAAAGGCTCCCGGAAGCCTTGCAATGACTGGTTCAGCAGGAGCTATCTACCCCGAAGATTATAATGAGGCAGGTTCAATGTGGGAACACCTTGACAGAAATGGCATAGATTTTTTCAATTTCGGATTCAGTGTTATGTTCGAACCGGGCTTTTATGACGATTCCTATAAGTATACAGGGATAAAGCATTTTGCAAATTTCCCATTGCCTGCAGCACTTTTTGAAAGAACTTCAAAACAGTTCCCTACTTATAATATGTCAATTCCTGATCAGTTCAGGGTAAGCCAGTTTATAAAGGAGTTCAACGACAGGTGGGGTGAGGGGAAAGATTCTCTTCCTCAGGTTGTTACAGTAATTCTTCCTAATGATCATGGAGCAGATGAGAGACCCGGCTATGGCTATCCGTTCAGGGAGAGTTACATGGTTGATAATGATTTCGCAGTTGGAAGGATAGTGGAATTCCTTTCCAGAACTCAATACTGGAAAAATATGGCTATAGTAATAACTGAAGATGATGCCCAGAATGGCGTTGATCATATAGATGCACACAGGAGCATCTTAATGGTAATCTCACCTTATGCCAGAAAGAATTATGTAAGTAAGGTACATTATAGTTTCGGCAGCATTTTTAAAACCTTCTGGAATATATTGGGACTCCCATATCTTAATCAGTATGATGCGGGTGCAACAGATCTTTCAGATATGTTTACAGCTCAGCCTGATCTTAAACCTTATACAGCAGTCCCTCCTGATCTGAGAATATTTGATCCGGAGAAAGCACTTGATCCTCTGGATGAGGATTTTGACTGGAATATACTAAAGGATACACCTGTTCTTGATAATCCTGAAGATATGGTTGTGGATCAGAAGGAAAAGCCTGAATACCGGCTGGAGGATCAGAAGAGGAAATAAAAAAAGGGACATGCAATAACATGTCCCTGTCTATTGATTGGAGTAAGATTATTCTACTTTTTTAACTTTGATGGCTACCGGTCCTTTTTCTCTCTGTTCAATTTCAAATTCAACAGTCTGACCTGCCTCAAGTTCGGTATTCGGAACCTCTAAACCAGATCGGTGGATAAAGATATCCTTGGCATCTTCTGTCTGAAGGAATCCGTAACCCTTTACCCTGTCATACCATTTAACAGTACCTTTCATAGTTTTAGATCTTTTTCATTTCCTACCTGTAGTTATCTCTTCTTTCACCACCTCTTCGGTCGTTATTTCCACCTCTGAAATTGCTTTTTCTGTCAGCTCTTTCAATAGATTCATTAACGATGATGTTTCTACCGCTAACTTCAGCTCCATTTAGTTCTTCAATAGCTTTTTTTGCTTCTGCATCATTCGGCATCTCAACGAAGCCAAATCCTTTGCTTTTTCCGGAGTATTTGTCGATGATGATTTTGGCAGAAGATACTTCTCCATACTCTTCAAATACTTCCCTTAATTCTTCTTCCTTCATTTTAAAATGAAGACTTCCTACGTAAATGTTCATAATTCAAAAAAATTAAAGTATTTATAAAACAGTTCAAAGGTCATATTTATTTTTGAGAACTCAAAACTAAATTCTCATAATTAATTGTATTTAAATTACTTTTTGATGTTTGCACATGCTCATAAGTCATTTAAATCGCCTCTTTTTATTCTGTATACAGTTACTTGAACAAATGTATTTTGATTTTGTTCGATAACTGATATCCCCATCTTCCTGCCTCTTAGTCCCAATCACCCTTTCCTGGACCTGATATAGATGTGCTTTATATGGTCTTTCCCTGAGTCTCTTTCATCTATTTCAAAATCAAGTGATTTAATCAAAGGAGTTAGTTTTGGGAATCCAAAATTCCTGGGATCAAAATCTGGTTGCTTTTTAAGAATAAGGTTACCCACGTCCCCCAGGTAAGCCCAGCCGTTTTCATCAGCAAGATCAGTTATCGATGACGATATTATTCTCCTGACAGCATTTGCAGCTGAATGTACTCCGTTTTCCTCCTTAGCCTTTTTCCTGACAGTAGGCTTGCCTCTCTTTTTTGTCCCGGATGATGATTCAATAACCTGTACCGGGGGATTTATTATCTCGAGATAAATAAATTTGTCGCATGCAACAATAAAAGGTGACGGAGTTTTTCTTTCACCTATTCCGATCACTTTCATTCCAGCTTCCCGAAGCCTGGTGGCCAGTCTTGTAAAATCACTGTCACTTGAAACCAGACAGAAACCATCCACCTTCCCGGAATAGAGAATATCCATCGCATCTATTATCATTGCTGAATCGGTCGAGTTCTTACCCTTGGTATAGCTATATTGCTGGACAGGTGTAATTGCATTTTCGAGTAGTACTGACTTCCATCCTGATACTGTTGGTTTTGTCCAGTCACCGTAGATCCTTTTAAAAGTTGGTGTTCCGTACTTTGCAATCTCCTCAAGCATTCCTCTTACATTGCTGTAAGGTATATTGTCAGCATCAATTAGTACTGCAAGTCTCAGGTCATTTAAAGCATTCATTGTTATATTTTATATTGTTTATCAGTTTGTATTCCAAAATCTCAGCATGATAACTCCATGCCCAGGCACTATAGAGGTATATTCATCACTGAAATTGCCCAGATTTTTTTGTCTCCAGAGATCCCTTACCTTCTGCTTCCCGGTCAGTTCAAGATCAT
>Ga0307377_10004631_pt1 | contig 14978 bp, 13 predicted proteins | sample TR3MG_FD_202535 | JGI IMG/M metagenome (GOLD analysis project Ga0307377, IMG submission 202535) | Soil microbial communities from Risofladan, Vaasa, Finland - TR-3 | ecosystem: Environmental > Terrestrial > Soil > Coastal area > Acid sulfate soil | place: Finland: Risofladan, Vaasa | collected... | reverse complement strand
ACAGGAGCAGGCGGATGTGAAATTTATGTTAATAATGAAGATGCCTCCGTTGTCTGGAAGGCTATTTTTGAGGCGGGTAGCGAATTTAATATTAAGCCTATAGGTCTGGGCGCCAGAGATACATTGCGCCTTGAAATGGGTTTTGCCCTGTACGGGAATGATATTAATGATCAGACATCACCAATTGAAGCGGGGCTTGGATGGATTACGAAATTCATTGATTATAAAGATTTTATAGATAAAGATTTGTTGTTGAAACAGAAAGAGGAGGGTGTTGAAAAAAAACTGAAAGGATTTGTAATGCTTGATCGGGGTATCCCACGGCAACATTATGAAGTTGCTAATGACAAAGGTGAACTTATTGGTGAAGTAACTTCAGGAACCATGTCACCAATGATGAAACAGGGAATAGGTATGGCATATCTCAGTAAGGGTTACTGGAAACCTGACACCGAAATATTTATTCGGATAAGGAATAAGGATCTTAAAGCAAAAGTTGTGAATTTGCCTATATATAAAAGTATCTGATCGACAGTTATTTATGGAAAAAAGAAAGCTAGAAACCTGTTTTTCACCAGCAATGTATAAACGGGAGGAACACATTAATTCAATTATTGTAATAATTGATATTTTTCGTGCCTCATCCTCCATATGTACCGCATTTGCTAATGGCGCAACTGCAATTATTCCTGTTGAAGATATATCAGAAGCAAAAGATTACAAGGCGAGAGGTTATCTGGTTGCTGCTGAGCGTGATGGATATGTGCTGGATTTTGCTGATTTTGGTAATTCTCCTTTTAATTTCACCAAAGAGAAGGTTAAAGGAAAAACCATTGTTTACAGTACAACTAATGGTACAGGTATTATAAATCTTTCATCATCAGCGTATAAGACAGTTGTAGGATCTTTCCTGAATATTGGTTCACTTACTCAATGGCTGACCAAACAGGATAGAGATGTCTTGTTATTCTGTGCGGGATGGAAAAACCGGTTCAATATTGAAGATACGGTTTGCGCAGGGGCGATGGCAGAATTACTCTTATCCAGTGAATTATTTACAACCATTTGCGACTCAACTCATGCTTCATTGGATTTATGGTCCTTAGCCAGCTCAGATCTTCAAGGTTATATTGAAAAAGCGGCACAAAGATCTCGTTTAAGAGAAAAAAATTTAGACGATTGTATCGAATTTTGTCTTCAACCTGATTTTACTGAAAAAATACCTGTAATGAAAAATGGGATTCTTGTTGATAATATTTTATAAATATGTAATCTTAGTGTTAATTAATTAACAATAACTTCTTTTTTTTTATATTTTTGCAAAATCATAAAACAAGATTTTACTAATATTAATTGTAATATAATCATAATGAAAAAACATAACTTTTATGCGGGTCCATCCATTCTTCCCCGGTACACAATTGATAAGTCAATTGAAGGAATAAAAGATTTTGCCGGATCAGGCTTGTCGATTCTTGAAATCTCTCATCGTAGCAAGGAATTTATAGCTTGTATGAACGATACTGTAGCCCTATTTAAAGAATTGCTCGAGATACCTGCCGGTTATCAGGTTTTATTTTTAGGTGGAGGTGCCAGCTTACAGTTTGCTATGGTTCCAATGAACCTGATGAATAATAAAGCTGCTTATCTTAATACTGGGCAGTGGGCTTCAAAAGCAATAAAAGAAGCAAAGGTTTTTGGAGAGGTAGTAGAGGTAGCATCTTCTAAAGAAACGCTATTTAATTATATACCTAAGGGTTATGCAATCCCTTCCGATGCAGATTATTTCCATATTACCACTAACAATACGATATATGGAACTGAGATAAAGAAAGATTTGGATGTTTCAATCCCACTTGTTGCAGATATGTCATCTGACATTTTCAGTCGTCCTGTTGATGTATCAAAATATTCAATTATTTATGGTGGAGCTCAGAAAAACCTTGCACCGGCTGGTGTTACTTTTGTAATAGTCAGGGAAGATGTACTTGGGAAGGTTACACGCCCACTTCCCTCAATGCTCGATTATTCGGTCCATATTAAAGGAGGGTCGATGTTTAACACTCCTCCGGTGTTTGCTGTTTTTGCTGCACAGCAGACTTTGAAATGGTTGAAAGAGCTTGGTGGTGTAAAAGCTATACAGAAGAAAAATATTGAGAAGGCAACAATTCTTTATGATGAGATTGACAGAAATAAATTATTTATTCCTACAATAGCAGATATAGAAGACAGGTCTTTAATGAATATCTGCTTTGTAATGGCGGAAGAATATAAAGAACTGGAAACCCCATTTTCTGAGTTTGCTAAATCTATAGGGTTGTTGGGAATCGGTGGCCATCGCTCCGTTGGTGGGTTCCGGGCTTCTACATATAACGCCCTTCCAAAAGAAAGCGTAGAAGCGTTGGTTGGTGCCATGAAAGAGTTTGAATCGAAAAATTAATTAATCATTGTATTAAAAAATGCAGGGGTACCTGTAACTTTTAATGCGAATTAAATCATTAATATGAAAATCCTTGTTGCTACTGAAAAATCGTTTGCTCCAGCGGCTATATCACAAATAAGTAAAGTTATAGATGTTGCAGGTTATGAACTAGTGTTACTTGAAAATTATAAGAATATTTCGGAATTGCTTACTGTAGTTTCTGAAGCGGATGCATTAATCGTTAGAAGTGATAAGGTAACCTCAGAGGTATTAAATGCGGCAAAGAAACTTAAAATAGTTGTTCGTGCTGGTGCAGGTTATGATAACCTTGATCTTGCTGCATGTTCTGCTAATAATGTTGTAGCAATGAATACTCCAGGGCAAAACTCAAATGCAGTTGCCGAACTGGCATTCGAAATGATGCTTTATCAGGTGCGGACAGGGTTCAGTGGCAAATCCGGAAGTGAACTAAGAGGAAAAACTATTGGGATACATGCGTTTGGAAATGTCGGAAAATATGTTGCTGAGATATCAAAAGGATTCGGAATGGGTGTATATGCTTTTGACCCTTATGTTAATGAGGACGAGATAAAAAGCAGGGGCGTGAAAGTATGTAGATCACCTGAAGAATTATATTCGAAATGCCAGTATGTATCATTGCATGTTCCTGCAAATGATAAAACTAAAAAATCAATAGGGTATGACTTGTTAAATAGAATGCCTAAAGAGGCAGTTCTTATTAATACAGCAAGAAAAGAGGTTATAGATGAGGAGGAGCTTCTTAAGATTTTTGCGGAGCGTCCGGACTTCGTTTATCTCTCAGATGTTGAGCCTGATTGCAAGAATATATTCGAAGAAAAATACACTGGCAGATTTATTTTTACAGCTAAAAAGATGGGCGCTCAAACAGAGGAGGCCAATATTAATTCAGGCGTCGCAGCAGCTAAGCAGATCGTTGACTTTTTCAAGACAGGGAATGAGAAGTTTAAAGTAAATAATTAGTATTTAATACAATATAAATAGATGGCAGTTGTTAAACCTTTTAAGGGGCTAAGGCCTTTGCGTACTTTAGCCAAAGATTTGGCTTGTTTACCATATGATGTTATGAACACTGAAGAGGCCAGAAAGATGGCAAAGGGTAAAGAGTGTTCATTGCTTCACATAACAAGATCAGAAATTGATCTTCCGGCTGATACAGATACTCACTCTGAAGAGGTATATGACAAATCAGTTGAAAACTTCAGTAATTGGCAGAAAAAGGGTTGGCTGAAACAGGATGAAACGGCCAGATTTTATATCTATGCCCAGACAATGAAAGGGCGTACACAATATGGAATAGTTGGGTGTGCTTCTGTTGAGGATTATCTTAATGGGATAATAAAAAAACATGAACTTACCAGGCCTGATAAAGAACAGGACCGGATGATACATGTTCGTGTTAATAACGCTAATATTGAACCAGTATTCTTTGCTTATCCAGCAGTTAAAGAGATTGATGATATAATAAATAAGATTGTCAGTAGTGAGGAGCCGGAATATGATTTTGTTGCTGAAGATGGTTTTGGTCACCATTTCTGGGTAATAAAGGATTCTGAAATCAACAAACTTATTGAAAGATTATTTGCTGATAAGGTTCCCTGTACATATGTTGCTGATGGCCACCATAGGACAGCCGCAGCGGCGCTGGTAGGAAAAGAGAAGATGGAGAATAATCCATCTCATAATGGAACTGAAGAATATAATTTCTTTCTTGCTGTTCATTTTCCTGATAATCAATTAGGAATAATAGATTATAATAGAACCATAAAAGACCTTAATGGACTTTCTTCAGAGGAACTAATAGCTAAGTTAAACCGTAGTTTTAGTATTCAGGAAAAAGGAAATAAAGTTTATAAGCCGAAAAGTCTTCATAATTTTTCAATGTATCTGGACGGGAAATGGTATAGTCTTACAGCAAAAGAGGGCACATATAATGACAATGACCCAATAGGTGTACTTGATGTAACAATTCTTACGGATCATATACTTAGTCCCATACTTGATATTCAGGACTTAAGAAGATCGAAACGAATCGATTTTATTGGAGGAATCAGGGGACTGGGAGAACTTAAGAAGAGGGTCGATAGGGGTGAAATGAAAGTTGCATTCGCGCTTTATCCTGTATCTATGGAACAGCTTATCACTATTGCTGATTCAGGTAATATTATGCCACCGAAGACAACATGGTTTGAACCAAAACTCAGAAGTGGTTTAGTAATTCACCTGTTAAGCTAATCAAAAAATAAGTTACTAAGCTCCTGTGATCATCTGCGTAATTATTAAAATTATTAGAACTTAAACAGCGTTGCAAAGAGTTACACAGAGTTTTACAGAGAAATAATTCTGGTAATTATTCTGTTAACCATCCTGTTTTTCTATTTTTGTTATACTTACGATTCAAATGATGTCCGATATAGCAACAAATATTAATCTACTTAAACAACAGGTACCGTTACCAGTTAAGCTTGTTGCTGTTTCTAAAACAAGACCAGTAAGTGATATATTAATCGCTTATGAAAACGGACAGAGGCTTTTTGGCGAAAACAGGGTTCAGGAACTATTAAGCAAGAAAGATTTTGTTCCTAAGGAAATAGAATGGCACCTTATAGGTCATCTTCAGAGAAATAAAGTTAAGCTGATTGTACCATATGTCAGTATGATACAATCTGTCGATTCATTTAAGTTGTTGAATACTATAAACACAGAAGCTAGTAAAATTTCAAAGGTTGTTGATTGCCTGTTGCAGATTCATATAGCTACGGAGGATACAAAATTCGGATTCAGTATGATAGAACTGAGTGATTTGGCTGAATCTCAGGAGTTTGATAATTTAAGTAATATAAGGATCTGCGGAGTAATGGGTATGGCAACCTATACATCTGACTTCGATCAGGTTAGAAGGGAGTTCAGCTTCCTTACAGATTGTTTTAAGACTCTTAAAAGCCGGTATTTCACCAGGATTGCCCATTTTCAGGAGATTTCAATGGGGATGTCAGGTGATTATGAAATAGCGCTCCAGGAAGGAAGTACGATAATTAGGATTGGAAGCCTTATTTTTGGAGGACGAAATTAAAATTAAATGATCAATTCAAATGGAAAGACTTACCACAAATTACCTGGGACTTACACTTAAAAGTCCACTTATTGTTAGTAGTAGCAGATTGACTTCTACATTAGATAATCTGAAGGATGCAGAAGATAATGGGGCTGGAGCTGTAGTGCTAAAATCACTCTTTGAAGAACAGATTAACTATCATATCAATGCACTACCAGCCTCTCATGGCTATCCCGAAGCTGATGAATATATTTCATATTATACAAAATCAAATTCAGTCAATGAGTATCTCACTCTTATAAAAAACGCAAAAAAGACTCTGACAATACCTGTTATTCCAAGCATAAACTGTATTTCATCGAAGGGATGGACTGACTTTGCAAGGAATATAGCTGACTCAGGGGCTGATGCCATTGAGATAAATGTGTTCTTTTTACCGCTCGATAGAAAAAAGTCGGCTGCTGATTCTGAAAAGATCTATTTTGAGTTAATAGAAAAGCTTAAGGATACTATATCAATCCCTATTGTACTTAAAATTGGATCCAGATTTTCCAATATTCTTTATATGATAGATCAGTTTTATATGAGAGGCATTAATGGAGTTGTAATGTTCAACAGGTTTTATGAACCGGATATTGATATTAACAGAATGGAAATTGTTCCGGCATCGGTATTTAGTAGTGCGGAAGAAAGACGATATGTACTCAGGTGGATCGCAATGGCCAGTGCACAGGATATTAAAATAGATATTTCTGCTTCGACTGGTGTCCAAAGTGGTGAAGATGCTGTTAAATACCTTCTTGCAGGGGCTGATACAGTGCAGGTCTGTTCGGTATTATATCAAAAAGGAATACCATATTTAAAGACAATGAACACTCAGATTAGGGAGTGGATGGAAAAGAATAACTTCAAAAATATTACTGATTACAGGGGTAAACTAAACTGGCTTAACTATGATAAGCCAACTGTTTTTGAAAGAACACAGTTTATGAAGTATTTTGCTTCAGTGGATTAGATATTTTTGTATAATCCCTTTATCGCTAATTGCTAAAACTTGTGCATTCTTTATTGCGAAAATATGTACATTGTTATTTACCGATTACATTGCACCAGAGATCAGTATATTGTCATCTTTTTTGAGTATAGAGGCAAGTCCTTTAAGTTTTTTTTCCGATCTTATCATCTTTAAAATATTTAAGGTAAAGTTATAAATAACAATTTTTACTTGAAGCTGTTTTTGAAAAATAAAAATATTATACTAATTTAGACGAGAATTAGGTTTGAAAATTAAATATTTTTAATCATGAATAAAAAATATGGAATTAGTTCACGGATTTTAATGGTAGTATTACTGTTTGTCACTGTTATTGCCGGCTGTAAGTCGGGAGGCAGCAAGGCCCGGGAGGAAGAGTTAACTGTAAATATTCCAGAGAATAATGAAGCTGTATATAAAGATATTAAGCAGGCAGAAAGAATATTTAATGCTTTGCCATCTCCGCTTGAATCAGCTATGCTCATTAAATCAGCTGGTGCCAGATTTGATGAAGGTTTGCTAAATTCGGTCGATAATGTTAGTAATTATGTTACTAATAAGGATATGGCACTTAATCTTGGGATTTATACCTGCGATTTAAGTTTTGCCAGCATGTATGAGCAGACACAGCTTATTATTAATTATATGAATGCAGCCAAAAGAATGGCTGATGGTCTGGGTATACTTAAAGCAATTGAACAGTCAACGATTGACAGGCTTGAGGAAAATATAAATAACACTGAAGTTATTATGGAGATTGTTAGTGAGACTTTCATGAACTCAAATTCATATCTGGAAGATAATGGTCAACCAGCAATTGCAGCTATGGTACTTGTTGGAGGGTGGTTTGAAGGATTATATATATCTACTCAACTTGTTGATATGGATGACTTTAATGGCAATAAGCTTGTTAGTCGTATCATTGATCAGAAACTTTCAATTGGGATCCTTTATAGCTTGTTAGAGGGCAGTAAAGGAAATCCTGCTGTTGATGAACTTATGGCTCAGGTTAACAAACTGAAAACAGTTTTTGATAAAATTTCCATAACATCATCTCCCATCAGACCTGAGTTTGATAAGTCATCCAATACTACTGTCCTTAAATCAGAAGTAAAGACTGATATGACACCTGCAGTTTTTAAGGAACTTGCTGTAGCGGTAGGAGAGATAAGAAATTCATTTGTAAAATAACTAAGCTATTAAGCTATGAGAATTTATAGACTAATTCCAATCCTTGCATTGTTTTTAATTGCAACCACTGGAAATGTTGATGGCCAGTGCAAAGCTTTTGCTAAGAAGATATGTCTTCCAGAATTAGGAACATATACACATGATGGGAACTATCATGCTGCAGTACTTGTTGAAGGAGAAGAGGCCGAACTCTACAAAACATTCTACTCTGACATGGATTATCGAGTAGCTATATGTGGTGAAGATAAATTACCCAATGTCGAGTTCAGGGTACTTGATTCCAATAAAAATGTTCTATATTCAAATAAGGATGCCGATTTTGCCAGAACATGGGATTTCAAACTCCAGTCAAGTCAACAACTTAAACTGGTTGTAAAGGTTTCCTCGTTTAATCAGCCAGGAGATGTTCCTGCAAGTGGCTGTGTATCAATAATGTTCGGATTCAAAATAAAGAAGTAAAATCATCAGAAAATATTTAATAGAAAAGATGTGTTGCGGCACATCTTTTCTATTTTATACCAGTTTTCTAGAAAGATACTTCCCGGTATATGATTTTTTACATTTTGCAAGTGCTTCAGGTATTCCTTCAAAAATAATATAACCTCCTTCATCTCCCCCCTCCGGACCAAGGTCGATTACCCAGTCAGAACTCTTTATTACCTCTTGATTGTGTTCTATAAGTATCACAGAATGACCATGATCGACCAGGGCATTTATAGATTTAAGCAGTTTGTTTATGTCATGAAAATGTAAACCTGTTGTAGGCTCATCAAAGATGAATAAAATATGTCCATTGCTGTATTCATGACTCAGAAAATATGCTAGTTTAACTCTCTGGCTTTCACCTCCTGACAGTGTACTTGATGATTGTCCCATTTTTATATAGCCCAGTCCGACATCACAAAGTGGTGTCAATTTTTCCAGAATTCTCTTTTCAATCTTTCCCGGATGTGAGCTGAAGAAGTTTATAGCATCATCTATTGTCATATCGAGCATATCATAAATGTTTTTTCCATAGTATTTTACCTCAAGTATATCTTTTTTAAATCTCATGCCTTTACAGTTTTCACAGGTCAATTCCACATCTGCCATAAACTGCATTTCGACTTTAATTATCCCCTCACCCTGACACTCTTCACATCGACCTCCATCAACGTTAAATGAAAAATGTGATGCTTTATAGTTGTTCTGAACTGAGGCTTGCAACTCAGAATATAGTCGTCTTATCTCATCGTATGCTTTGAGATAGGTAACCGCATTTGATCTGCTCGATTTGCCTATTGGATTCTGGTCGACCATCTCAATTCCTGTTAAACATGACATATCTCCGGAAATTTCACGGAATTGACCAGGCTTTTTATTATTTCCATTTATCCTGTTAGAAAGGATTTTATACAATATTTCAGAGACAAGGCTCGATTTTCCGGATCCGCTCACTCCGGTGACTGCGGTTATTGTGTGTAGGGGAAATTTTACATCAAACCCTTTAAGGTTGTTTTCTCTTGCGCCCTTGATTTCAATATAACTATTCCATTTTCTTCTTGACCGGGGGATGGGAACTTGTAATCGGCCACTTAGGTAGCCGGCTGTAAGAGACTTATTTGCAGCGCTAACATCAAGGCCTCCCTGATAGATGACTTCTCCACCCAGTCGGCCTGCCTCAGGACCCATATCAATTATTTGGTCAGCAGATCTGATGATTTCTTCCTCATGCTCAACAACAAGAACCGTATTGCCAAGATCTCTTAACTCTTTTAATATTTCAATAAGAAGATTAGTGTCACGGGGATGCAGGCCGATGCTTGGTTCATCCAGAATATACATAGAGCCAACAAGGTTACTCCCAAGTGATGTTGATAGGTTTATTCTCTGCGATTCTCCACCTGATAATGTTGAAGAAAGCCTGTCGAGTGTAAGATAGGGAAGACCTACATCAATAAGGAATCTTAACCTTACAGTAATTTCCTTTATCAGCCTCTCAGCAATTTTAAGATCTTCAGAATTTAATTTTAAATTCAAAAATATATTATATAATTCTCCTGCAGGTATTGAAACTAGATTCTGAATCGTATGACCATCAATCTTCACATAACCTGCTTCTTTTCTTAAACGGGAGCCCTTACATTCAGGACATGTTGTTTTGCCACGGTAACGGCTTAGTAATACCCTATATTGGATCTTGAATTTTTTCTCTTCAAGGTGTTGGAAGAAGCGGTCAATTCCATTGAAATATTTATTGCCTTTCCATAAAAGGTTCCTTTGATCATCTGTTAATTGATATATTGGTTTATGAATGGGGAAATTAAATAATCCAGCATTTGCAATCAGTCTCTCTTTCCATTTCTTCATTGTCTCTCCCCTCCAGCAAATAATTGCATCTTCGTAAACAGAAAGGTTCTGATTTGGTATTACAAGATTTTCATCAATTCCAATGATTTTGCTGTAACCTTCACAAACAGGACATGCACCAAGAGGATTATTGAAGCTGAATAAATACTCCGTAGGATCTTCAAAAAAGATACCATCCTCTTCAAATTTATTCGAGAAACTTTCCCTTGTAGTACTATTGTCATCGAGGATAACCACCTGACAGTACCCTTTTCCAGTCTGAAATGCCGTTTGTGCAGAGTCTGCTGCTCTACTGAAATTATCGGCAGAATGATCTATTATAAGCCTATCAATTACTATATTTATTTGTTGCCCGGCTTTATAACCCTTTATTGATCCTGGTTCGTCAACCTTAATGAATTCTCCATCAGATTCAAGACGACTAAATCCTTGCTTTATCAAAAACGAAAAATATTCTGATATATCAATATTTTTTGGTATTTCGGCAGATGCTGTTATAATAACTTTTGTTTCCTCCGGAAGAGATGCAAGAAAATCAACTATGTCATCAACACTGTGTTTTTTAACCTCTTTTTCTGATATAGGTGAATAAGTTCTTCCAATTTTTGAAAAAAGAAGTCGCAGATAATCATAAATCTCTGTCGATGTGCCGACTGTAGATCGGGGATTGCGTGAGTTTACTTTTTGCTCAATGGCAATAGCGGGAGGTATACCACTAATGAAATCAACTTCTGGTTTGTTCATTTTTCCCAGAAATTGTCTGGCATATGCGGAAAGACTTTCAACATACCTTCTTTGTCCTTCGGCATAAAGTGTGTCGAAAGCCAGCGATGATTTCCCGGAACCCGATACCCCGGTTATTACAACTAATTTGTCACGGGGGATTGTCAGACTGATATTTCTAAGATTATGTACCCTGGCTCCCTTTATTTCAATGTTCCCCTGCATATCAGATCCTTTATCTTATGTTAAAATTGAATTAAAAACCCAAAAGTAATACTTTCAAGTTAAAAAAATGTTTTCTTTGTATTACGAATTCTAACTAATAAAAGGAGGACTGCCTATAGATAATCTCTACTCTGTTTAATTAAAAGAGTGAGTTATGAATAAAATCAATTCCGATTATGAACTGATAATGAGGTTTGTAAAGGGTGAGCAGTCGTGCTTTGAAGAACTAATCCATCGCCATAAGAATAAAGTATTTGCATATATAAGTCTTTATATACGCGATCAGGCACTCGCTGAAGATATTTTTCAGGATACCTTCCTTAAAGTTATTCAATCTGTTAAAAATGACAAGTATTACGATAATGGGAAATTTATTTCATGGGTAATGCGTATCGCCCATAATCTTATTATTGACCATTTTAGGAGGATTAAACAGATGAATACAATTTCGAACGACAATTATGAATCTGATCTGTTTAATTCAACAAGATTTGCTGAAGATAGTGTTGAAGATGATATGGTTAATAGACAGATACAAAAAGATGTCAGAAAAATAATAAACCAACTTCCTGACGATCAGAGGGAAGTTGTTATACTCAGGCATTATGCGGACTTAAGTTTTAAAGAAATAGCCGGGATAACCAATGTAAGCATAAATACAGCTCTTGGTCGTATGAGGTATGCTCTTATTAATATGAGGAAAATAATGGAGGAGAATAAAATCAGCCTGACGGTAAATTAAGGGCACAAAGGCATAGCGGCGTAACGGCGCAACGGTGAAGAGGTGATAAATTGCAGGATATAATTGATCTTTGTAAAGTTGCCGTAGTAATACCCATTTTAGAGGGATGCAATCCGCTTGCAGATGGTAGAGAAACTTACTACAAAAGATAACATTGGGTAAAATCAAGGAATTTCCATAAAATATATAATAATTTTTGCTTCAGAGCGTTTTTAAATAAATTAAAAACATGAAGCCTATGGATAAAAATTCTACTCCTTTTATTTCATATCACAATATCGAGCTTAAAGATTTAGATCTCATTGAGGATGCATGGGGTTTAAACTCTGAATTTTGTGATATGATTAATTTTCTCCGGCAAATAAAAGTTGTGCCAGGGAAGATGTTGACAAATAGACTGATCACAAAGGTCAGGCAACAAGACTGATTTTTTTTGTGATATGCGAATAAAAATGAGACTCATATACTTGCGATTCAGGTGAGGTTTGTTTTTATTGGTTGATAAAATAAATGGAATGGCAGGCAGCAATGCCTGCCGTTTCTGTTCTCAACCTGCTGGTACCAAGATGGACTGGAATAAAAGTATTTTCAATAGCAATTTTAACCTCTTCATTACTAAAATCACCTTCCGGGCCGATAAGGATTATTGCATCTCCTTTTTTTGAATATACCTCAGATATTTTATTTCTGGCGATTGATTCATTGCAATGAGCAATCATCTTTATTCCATTAAAATTTTTGCTGACAAAATCATTAAAAATACAAGCGTCGTTCAAAACAGTTTTATTAGTTTTTAGTGATTGCTTCATTGCGGAGATTATCAGATTGTTAGATCTCTCCATTCTAATTCCGGGCTTTTCGGTATTCCTGCAAATCAGCGGTGTAATCTCATCAATCCCAATCTCAACACTCTTTTCAATAAACCATTCAAGCCGGTCAGAATTTTTGAGAGGCGAGATTGCGATATGAAGTCTGTAATCTCTTTTTTCGAACTCCCTGGTTACTCCTGTAATTGTTATGCTACATTTTTTCTGGTCAGCATTGTTTATTATGCCTTCGTAAAGATTCCCCTTACCGTCAATTAGTCTGACACAAGTACCCTTAGTTATTCTCAGGACTCTGATAATATGCCTGGATTCTTTTTCGTCTAAAGTATACGTATCACTGGTAATAGCGGGGGCATAAAATATCTGCATAAAATCAGTTTTTACAAAAATAGATAAATTGAGCTAAAGTTTGAGTAGAATTTTAAAAACCTTTGTGTTACTTAGCATCATAGCAGAAATTACCACAAGGTCAAGAAGGTTTACAACGGTTTGAATTTAAAGTACTTTTAGACAAGCGTGTATGAAGATAGGTCTTTTGTCAGATACACATGGATGGATTCATCCGAGATTATTTGACCATTTTGCATTGTGTGATGAGATATGGCATGCTGGTGACATTGGTGATATTGAGACAGCTGATGCCCTTGCTTCTTTTAAAACACTAAAAGCGGTTTTTGGTAACATCGACGACACAATAGTTAGAACTGCTTATCAAGAGCATCTGAAATTTAAAGCGGAGGGGGTTAAGGCCTGGATCACTCATATTGGAGGAACTCCAGGTCATTATGATCAAAGAGTTAGAAGCGATTTATATGAAAGTCCACCTGATATTTTCATCTGCGGGCATTCCCATATTGCAAAGGTTATTTATGATAAGAAGGGTGAATTTTTATATGTAAATCCGGGAGCAGCAGGATATAAAGGTTTTCATAAATATATGACAGCTATCAGATTTCAAATTGATGGGAATCGTATTCATGATATGGAACTAATAGAACTTGGGGAAAGAGGCAGGGTAGTTATCAGTTAGACGGTTCCTCTTCCTCATTAACCATTGTTATTCTCCTTAAGAAACGGCTAAGACGATCTTCAACAGAAATCATATATGTATAAGGCTCCCTTACTGATGAGTCCGGATGTTTCCTGTCCTTCAATTTAGTATTGGCAATGATTGTGTTAAAACTGTTATTACCGGCTTGTGTCATCATAACACCTCTGATATATGAGAAATAGTACCATGTCGATTCATCTGCTTTCAGATAGATGTCGATTATGTCGCCGGATCTTCTTCGCTGAATTTCAATATTGCCGTCAACATAAATATTTATAGGCTGTGCCCCAATAAACCCAATACCAATTTTACCACTCGATCGAAATGAAGATGTTGATTCATTCCAAAACAATTTCACATCATTAAGAAGAAGCTCGTAGTTGAATTCCTTTGGAAGGCTTCGTGAAGAGCCAAACAAATCCATCTCCTCTTTAATCTCTGTAGCAACCTTTACTCCCAGAAGGTCCTTCATCCCCTTGTTGTTAAGATCGGTATTTAAATTTACGGGTTTCAATGATGGCATCATCCTGATTTCATCTGCCATCACAGTAAGCGCTTCGGGTGAAAAATGGAAGTCAAGAGCCAGGATTGCATTAATGTTAACATTTCCTGAATCAAGTTTATGTATTACATTACCCGAACTTTTAAAATTAACCAGAGAATATTTTGCTCCGAAATTAAGATTTCCTTCTCCTGATAATATGCAATAATTCTTGTCGAACCCTATAAAATTCCCGGGAAGACTTTGGTCAGCCAGTTTTTCAAGGGATGAAATTAAATATCTGCCTTTAGCTTTTTCATAGTATAGATAGCCGGTCGCATTAATAAGGGCGATATCAGCCCAGGATTTTTGTGCAGAAAGGAATGCAGGATAGATATGTGCAGAATCTGTATTTATATAGGAACCGGAAAAAACAAGATTATCATTCATATCTCTGGGTTTGTCACTTATCGGTATCAATACATTTTTTGGATCAATAGATGACTTAAACTTAATGGTATAACTCTCAATTGTACTGCAATCATGAATGATGCCTGCAGCTCCGGTATAGGAAAGAAGATCTGCCCGGGCGGAAAGAGTTACATCTCCTGCATAAGAAAATACGGGGCTAAGCATAAAATTCTGACTTGCGGGGATATAACCTTTGGCTGTAGTGGTTAATGTATCAACTTCAAACTCAGGGAAATTTATCTGTTGTATTTCTTTGTTTTCATTTACATAATCATAGATTGCACTTCCGGTATACCTTTTGGTTGATTCAATGTCAATCTTTGCTGAATGGAGGATGTGCCTGTTATTAATAGCAACTAATGCATTTTG
>Ga0307377_10004628_pt1 | contig 14981 bp, 24 predicted proteins | sample TR3MG_FD_202535 | JGI IMG/M metagenome (GOLD analysis project Ga0307377, IMG submission 202535) | Soil microbial communities from Risofladan, Vaasa, Finland - TR-3 | ecosystem: Environmental > Terrestrial > Soil > Coastal area > Acid sulfate soil | place: Finland: Risofladan, Vaasa | collected... | reverse complement strand
ACTGACATGGCTCTGTGCTACTTAGACTACGTCGAAGAAGAGGAAACCGACCCGACATATCTGGATGTGAATCCGGTCGAGTACGCGATCTCCAATCCGCGCCGGTCGAGTTCGCACCCGACGATGGGCGGGAGCCGGGTGCATCAGGACTTCGGCGCGCAGACAGCCGACCGGGAGATTCGCCTGCGCACGGATTGGATGGAGGCGGCGACGCTGGAGGACTTCCAGGAGAAGTTTGCGGTCATTGGCGAGGTTTGGAAGTGGGCTGACTTCGAGGACAACGGCTATCTCGTGTTCTTCCGCTCACTGGTGGCGGAGCGCATTCGCGGGCACGATGCCTACCAGGTGGAGATGACTTTCGACGTGATCGAGGTGTTGTGATGGCCGATCATCGGGAAGAGTGGGAGGCCCTGTTCCGCAAGTGGTTCGAGCGGCTGCTGCCCGATCCCGACTGGACACTGAGGTTCATCCCGGACGACGAGTGCGCCAGCGACGCGGGGGTAACACATCGCTTCCGCTACCGCGAGGCGACCTTCCGCTTCAGACCCAGTCTCGAGCCCACAGACATGGTGGCCTGTCACGAAGTCTGCCATGTGCTGGTGGCTCGGATCTACGTCAACGCGAAGCAACTAATCGAATCCGCCGGTGACCCCCAGGGCATGGGCGGCGTGGCGCTGGAGGGGGCCACGGAGGAGATGGTCGAGGACTTGGCCCGGGCGTTCGTGCGGGCCTACGGAGAGTCACATGGCTAAGCAAGTCACGAAATACGAGAGCGACGGCATAACCCCCGCCCAGGCCTCCTATGACGAGGGCAGCGTGTTGGACGGCGCGGCGACCACGGCGCGGCGCATCTGGTGGAAGAACACGTCTACCGCCTCCGAGATCCTGGAGAGCTGCCGCCTCCGCCGCGTACAGGCGGGCGCGAATGATGGTTTAGACTTCCTACAGATCGCCCCCGACAGCCCGGCGAGCGCGCCCGGCGCGCCCAGCCTGGAATTGCAGGCCGGCTCGGAGCTGGAGGTGGGCGATTACGACTACCGGGTGACCCTCGTCACCGCCAACGGCGAGACGACCGGAGGGACGCTGGCGGAGATCGCCACCACCGAGGGCAATGAGCGGGTGAACCTGACCAGTATTCCGACCGGCCCCAGCGGAGTGACGGCGCGGCGCATCTACCGCACCGCGGTGGGCGGGTCGCAGCTCAAACTGGTGGCAGAGATCGCCGACAACGGCACGACCGAGTACTTGGACCAGATCCCTGATGCGACCCTGGGTGCGAATGTGCCGACCCTCAACACATCCGGCAGCGCCGGGAGTTGGGGCACGGCCAACATCACTATCGGGGACATGGCGGTAGGCGATTGGGCCGCCTGCTGGACGCGCTACAACGTGTCGGGCGGCACCAGTCAGGTGGGCAACCCTAGACGGGCCTACACGCAGTTCGAGGAGGCGTGATGGCTGGGCTCACCGACCAGCTCGAGCTCGTCGTCACAGTCATCCCGAAGGTGACTGACCGCGTGCGCCTGGACGTGCAGGTGTTCCACGACCGGGTGACCGATGCGGTGCTGCTGGAGGTCGACGTGACTCCGAAGGTCGCAGACAGCGTGCTTCTGCTCGCCCACGTGGTGAACCAGGAGTTTGAGGCCGCAGCCCAAGCGAAAGTGCTGGCGCCCGCGGCGGAGGTGACGTTCCTGTAAGGCAGTGCGCCGGAGCGCATGAATGGCGATCATAGTCAAGCCGACAACCTGTGAGATCGATTCCAGCCTGGGGAGCCTGGCGGATTCGCTCGACCTGTCGCTGGTCGAGGAGGATTCCGCTGCACCGGCCACGCCTGTCGCGCAGGCCTGGCGCATCCTCGACCAGGGCGACCTGATCCGCGTGCGCCTGGGGCTGAACGGATCCGGGCTAGTCGACTACGGGATCTTCCGGGTGGACGAGTGCGCGCTGGAGCCGACCGAATCCTCCTGGCGGGCGCGCATTCACGGGCGGGACAAGGCGGCGTTGCTGGTCGAGGAGCGGGCGCAGGAGACTTATGGCTTCGGGACCTGGCCGGAGGACGAACCGAAGGAGTATACCTACCCCTCGGTGCGCAGCCTGGCGAAGAGCATCGCGGCGCGCGTCGGACTCGGCCTGATCTGGGATGCGCCGAATTACACGTTCACCTCGTTCGCGCTGCATCCGGAGGAGTCCGCGAGCCAGGCGATCTCGCGGCTACTGGAGCCGCTACGGGCCAGCCGCCGCCACTACGCCGACGCCTGGGTGGACGGCGAGAACCTGGTGGTGCGGCGGCGCGGCAACGGTCAGAACGCCGGCGCCGTTGACTGCTCCCTGGGCCAGGTCAGCAGTATCCGGCGGGCGCGGCAGCCCGCGGTCGGCGCGATCAAGGTCCTCGGCGCGACCTACGTCTATGTCACCATCTATGAGCACGGGACGAAGCAGTCGCAGGCAGGGGCGGGTGAGACCGGCGATGGGGAGCCGCAGGCGAGCGTGCGGATCGTGGAGGACTCGCCGACCCACCGCGTGGTCGAGACCGGCATCGTGCAGGCGAACGATGAGTTCGTCATCATCACCAGGGAGACCGAAGACCTGACCTTCGAGGATGTGATGGTCCCTGTGATCCCGGGCTTAAGCGCCACCCGCTGGCTGGGCCGCGTGGTGCTGAAGAGCGAGGGATTGGAGGAGCGCGATCTCCACACCGACGAGCCGACGACCTCTCGCAAGAAGACCGCCTTCGGCTACGATGACGACTGGCGGCTGGTGCTGCGGGACGAGCGCACCGAGGATTATCAGAGCGACGGCAGCCTGAAGAAAGTGGGCCACGTCGTCACCCGCTTCGAGCAGATCACGCCGACCGATGTGCGCACCGTCACCACGGAGTTCAAGGTCGCCGCGGATGGCACGGAGACGGTGAAGAAGGGATTCCCGAAATGGGAGCAGTCGGCGGGCACGCTCCAGTCCAGTATCCGACAGGCGCCGGATCCGGACGGCAGGTGGGACGAAAAGCCGGACGGCAGCGCCCCCGACAATGTCAAGAAGACCGAATTCAGTTCGCAGTACGATGCCATCGCGCATGGCGGCGGCAGCATGCCTCGCCTCTACCGCAATGAGAACCTCATAGGCAGCGCCATCTGCCAGACCATCGCCAACGACCTGGCCGCCGAGAGCGGCAAGTGGCTCTACAGCGTCAACCTGTTCTGGCCGCGGCCGTTCTCCTACCGCAAAGGGCAGAAAGTCACGCTCGCCAATCTCCCCGGCGACTGCCCTGATCTGGTCGACGCAATCATCATGGGCGTGCGCACCCACTACGACGAGGGTGAGGGCGTGTGGGCACACGACCTGCAGTTCGAGGCGTGGAGGGATATCTGATGTCGCGCCTCGGCAGAGCGGTCCAGGACATCCTGCGCTCCGAACGGACGATGGGGAGCGGAAGGGTCGAGTCCGTGGTGCGGGCAGGGGAGATCAAGCTCGAGGGGAGATCGGAGAGAGTACTGGTGGCTGGAAACATGATGCCGAGGATCGGTGCAATCATCCCGTGGGTGCTAGTGAGTGCGGGACTGCTCGTGGCGAGCCACAACGTTCCGATGACGTATCCCGCTCCAGTATCTGCGGCCGCCGAACTGCGCTTTGTGGGCCGGGAGGCGATCATCATCGATGCGCTGCTGACCGGCGATCCCTACTGGCAGCGACCCTACTGCGGGGAGGACAGCGCGGGGGCCGGCTGGATCACGCTGCTGGAAGCGCCGGTCGATGGCGATGCCTCCAAACTGCACTTCTATCGCGGCGATCCTTTGGACTTGACATTGCCGGAGAACTGGGCCTCGGCCACGCACCTGGATTATGCGTCGATCCTACGCGGCCCCAGGGATGGGGTGCCCTTCGCGATTGACGACGCGGACAGGCTCTTCGGGGTGATCTCGCGGGGCCGGCTCTACGGGCAGACGGAGAGCACGGCGGATAACTGCCAGGGGGTGTCCGGGCAGATCGATGCGCCGGCCGGAACGCTTGATCTGGATATGCCGGTGGACTTGGGGCTGCCCTACCCCAGCGGCATCGCCCCTAACGAGGCGATCATCGGGGATGTGGCCGTCGGCCCGGATGGCACGATCTGGTTCGCCGGCGTGGCGCAGCAGTGGGTGCCGTACCCGACTTTGCAGTTGCTCTATGGCGACGAACTCCTGGTGGGCAACTACAAGTACGCCGTCGCCTATCGGAGCGGCTCGGGAGAAACGCTGATCGGGGATTACGCGTCGATCACCACGCGGGCGACGGCCGTCAAGCCATCCACGCCATCCAATCTGGCGAAAGTCGCGGGCGGCAGCTTCGAGGCAGGCACGCACTACTTCAAGGTGACCTATTGGGGGGATGCCGAGAACGGAGATGGCGAGACCGATGGCAGCACGGCCGCTTCGATCACTGTAAGCGAGGGCGAGGCGCCGTGCGCCATCGCCATGCGGCTGTCGCTGGGTCTGCCCAATGGGGGCCGGCGGGTCTACCACGCGACCGCCTCTGGCGGGCCTTATGCCCTGGCGCTGGAAATCGCCGACGCCACCACGCAGGATGTGACCGTGACCGCGCCCGGCACAGGGGCTGCGATACCAGGGACCAATACGCTGCTGGCGCGGCGGGTGCGAGTGCGCCATGCGACGTGGGCGGGTGACGGCACGATCTCGAAGAGGGTCTATCGCACGCAGGCCGGGGGCGCCACGTATGGCTATGTAGGCCAGATCCCCGGGGCGGGCGACGGGACCTGGGATGACAAGACCAGCGACAGCATCGGCGACCCTCCAGCCGGCGGACCGAAAGGATGGCAATACGCGCCGGTGGTTTGCTCTTCCAACGCGCCGACGACGTGGGGCAGCGGCGCGACCTGGGTCTGCCTGGGGGAATGGGGGGAGCATGCGTGTGGTGATATCGCGCAGGCGCTGGCCCTCGATGGCTGGCAGCTCGCGCTGTATGAGATCGACAACAAGATCGTCGCCTATTACCGCACCGGAGGCGACTGGCAGGGACCGATGGACCTGGCGGCCGAGGCGGGATCGACCTACCTGCTTGGGCGCGCGGTGGCCGAGAATGGCGCGGCGGCGCTCTCCTATCTGCGCGTCGAGTCGCACCCCTGGCCCGATGCGGAAGACGACCACCTGTGGTGGGGCGTCATGCGGCTGGAGATCAGCGAGGGCGCGCTCAGCATCGTCCAGCAGACTGAGGCGGAGGCCGAGGACGAGGAATGGGGATTCGACGGCGCAGGTGCGCCGATGATCGGGAGCGTGGAGGAGAGTCTCGTCGCCCTCGGCGGCGTGGCCTGGGATAGTTCTGCACAGACCTACGTCACAGGCCGACTCCGTCTCGCCGACGATGGGCTGGAAGAGGCGGCCGATGACGTGCCATGGGAGTTGACCTGGCGGGGCCGTTGCTATTCCCCGCGCATCCATCGCGGGACCATCGCCTGGCTGGTACACGAATGGGGCGATGGGGAGCCGTTGCAGATCATGGAGTGGAGGCCGGAGTAGTGAGCCGCCTCTATCGGGCGATCAAGGCGCTGGCGGGCAAGGGCGACCGGGCGGCGATCGGGACGGTCCAGCGACTGGCCGGGCCGGGGCGGTACATGGTGCTGGTGGCGGGCACTGAGTACGAAGTGCCGGCGGTCGGAGGCGCAAGCGCCTTCGATGGGCAGGCGGTGGCCTGTCTGATGAGCGGCGAGACGGGCAAGCCGCTCGGGATGCTGGGAGTGGTGAGTCCGTAGCGGCGAACGCGGTGACGCGGAGTCGCAGAGAGGTGATGAAGATGAACGCATGGCGAGAGATAGTGACGGCGGAGGCGGTGGGCAGCGATGCGCTCGAGGTGGTACTGCCGCCCCGGGACCTGGGCGGGCGGCCGCACCGGGTGATCACGGTCGACGTGGCGGACGGCGAGAGTCAGTGCGGGCTGGCCGACGCGACAATCGAGACCGGCCCGACTGCAGCGGGGCCATGGTTCGCGGAGAGCCTGGGCACCAGCGGCATCGCGACGTTGGGCGCGGGCGAGAGCGGGGTGCTGTCCATGGCCTTCTACGGCCGCTTCCTGCGCGTGAGCGCGCAGGCGGCGATCGAGGCGGAGAAGCACTGCGACCTCACGGTGTATCTGGACGCGGAGGAGTAGTCGGGCAGGGCCAAATCACACCAGGAGAAGTGGCTGTGGAAGAGACCATACTGACGAAAGTGCTGGAGGGCGGACTGTCCGGCCTGCTGATGGCGCTGGTGATGTATGTGGTGGTGCGGCCGCTTATCGGGTCGCTGACTTCGCAGAATGCCTCGGCCCAGAAGCAGTTGACTGACACACTCGAGACTGCGGCGGCAGATCGCCAAGCCTCGGCAGAGGAACGTCAGGTCATCTGTCAGCGGCACCACGAGTTCCACGAGCAGATGCGGACCGCGATGGCGGCCTTGGTCCAGTCAACGGATGCGCTGCTGCGGCGGGCGAACGGAGGCGGTCGATGAGACCCATCACGAAGATCGTAGGCCACCAGACGGGGACGGCGACCGGCACACTGGAGAGCATTCGCAACTACCACCGGAACGTGCTGGGATGGTCGAACATCGGATACCACTTCTTGATCGAACGGGATGCTGTCGTCCGAAAAGGGCGTCCGCAATCCGAGGTGGGCGCACATTGCGCTGGCGACAATGTCGACAGCCTGGGCGTGTGCTGCGTCGGGGCCGGCGACGCGTTTCCCATCGGCCGGGGCTATATGACGCGGGACATGTTCATGGCCTTGCTGCGCCTCCTGGCTGAGTTGCGACAGGCCTACCCGATGATCACCGAGATCTGGGGCCACCGCGAACGGCCCTCCGGCAAGTCCCAGGGCAAGACCTGCCCTGGATACGAGGCGAGCGTGCTGAGGGCGATACTGCTGTAGGGAACTACAGGGAAGGAGCAGAGATCATGAGCTGGCTGAGCAAGATGTTCTCGGGCGCAGTGGACGACTTCAAGCGCCGCATGCGGGAATGGTGTCGGACTCCCGCCGCGGTCACCGCGGTCCTGGCCTATCCGCCGCTCGCGGAGAAGCTGGCGGCTCTGCCTCCCGAGGCGCAGGCCGAAGTGCGGGCGGCCGTCCCCCTGGTGCTGGAGGCGATGGCGGACAAGTGGTTCGGAGGCTGACTGGTGGAGGAGACCAATGCCAGCGACATGGCAAGCGGGTGACACCCGCCCGCCGATCAGATTCACGATCAGCGAGGACGGCGAGCCGCTCGATCCCGACGGGCTGACTATCAGCTTCCGCTTCGGCCCCAAGGGGCAGGCCGCGGTGTTCGAGCGCGCCTGCGAGGTGGACGATGCCGACGCGGGCACCTGCCACTGCGACTGGCAGGAAGGCGACCTCGATGAGAGCGGCGACTATGAGGGGCAGCTCGTGCTGGCCTACCCCCCGGCAGAGGGCGAGGAAGAGGGCACGCAGCGACTGAGCGCGCCCTTCCCCATCACGGTCGCCCGCAGCATGCCGGCGCCGATCGAGGGGCCGGAGGTCTAGGTGGCGATCGAGGTCATAGTCCAGGGCGCTGAGGGCACGACGAGCGAGGCGGTCCAGCAGCAGGCCGTTATCGTCGGCGCTCCCACGGTGGCCGTCTCGTTCTCCGAGCAGCCTCTGGCGGTGGAGGTTCAGGGCGGCGGGGTCGAGGTCACCATCCTTGCCCCGGGTTACAGCGAACCCATGGTGGCGCCGCAGCATCTCAACGATCTGCTCGACGTGCAGGCCGCCCCTGCGGATGGCAGCCTGCTGCAATACAGCGAGTCGGAGACCCGGTGGATCGCTGGCTGCCGACTCGTTTTCCGGCCCGCCCTGCGGGCCTATCTGATCACAGAGCTGGGAGGCTAAGATGGCTGACTACAGGTTGGTGATTGAGGAGTTCGCGCCGTTCCAACGGCAGGTGCTCGACAAGGATCTGAACGATCCGCCCGCTGTGCCGGCCGAGGGCGACCGCTACATCGTCGGTGGAACGCCCACCGGCCTCTGGACTGACCACGCCCAGTCCATCGCCTGGTACGACGGCGCGGCCTGGCAGTTCGACACGCCCGAGGAGGGCTGGTTCGTCTACGTCGCCGACGAGGCGACCTTCTATCTCTACGCCAGCGCGGCCTGGGGCGAATATGCCGGCGGCGGCGACATGCTCAAGTCTGTCTACGATACTGGTGGCGCCGATGGCATCGTGGACAAGGCCGAGGCGCTCGACGATGGCGCACATACTGCCACCGCCGAGGACGTCGAGGCCGCCGTCGCGTGGGACCTGCGCTATGTCGCTGCGCGCAAGTGCGTCATGCTCACTCTGCCTGAACCCGAGTAGGGAGTGGCCGTAATAGGAGACGTTTGTGACTGACCATCGTCTGCCAGATATGGCGACGTTTGAGTGGCAGCGGCCGGTGCTGTCGTGGCTCAACGATCCGCCGGAATCGCCCGCCGAGGGGGATCGCTACCTGATCGGCGCTGTACCCACCGGCGACTGGACCGCCCACGCCGACGAGATCGCCGAATGGAGCGGCGCGGCCTGGGACTATACGCCGCCAACCGCGGGCATGGTCGTGTGGGACCTGGACGAGGGAGAACTGTGGCGGTATGGCGGGACCTGGGAACTCGTTCCGGATCATGATCAGCAGCACGTGATCGACGGCACGGATCACACTACCGCCGGCCTGACTGTGGGGCACGTGCTCACCGCTACCGGGCCAACAACCTTCGGGTTCCAGGCCCCTACGGGCGGAGGTGTTTCTGCTCACTCTGAGTTGACCGAATTGGATTATGCCTCAGCAGGTCATACGGGATTTCAGCCGGCCGGCAATTACCAACCCCTGGATGCGACGCTGTCCTCCATCGCCGCCCTTGGAACAGCCGCGAGCAAAATGCTCTACACGACGGAAATAGACACTTGGGCAGAAGTAGTCGTTAGCGATGCCGCGGGCAACAGCTCTATCGTCAGACGAACTTCCTCTGGGTACATAGTTTGTAACTATCTCAATACGACTGCTGGCGTCACTGCCACCGTGCCCTCGCATGTCTGGGTGGAGACTGGCTCTGATGGCTACCACAGAAAACAGACCCCCGCCGTCTTCATAGAGAACATAGGATTGGGACCAACGGATTCCCCGACTTTCGCCACCCTGACTCTATCTGGAAACTTGCGCGTGAACGGCACCTACATCGGCGTCAACGGTGACACCGATTTGATAAAGCTCGCCACCAACATCCTGATCGTCAATGGAACTCTTGAGCTGCCTGCTGGTCAGTCACTCGCAATGGAAGGTGCATACATCGTCTCAGGCACCAACGTAGGATTGAAGATCCTCACCGCCGCCAACCAGAAGCTATCACTCTTCGGGGTGACTCCGATTGTGCAGCCCACTCATGTTGACGATCCAACCACCCCGGCTTCAGTAGGAGGCAATCGAAATACAATCGTAGCCATGCTGCTGCGCCTCGAGCAGCTAGGAGCCTTTGCGAGTTGATAGGAGGCAGAGATGCCACTGACCGAGAACGGACGGAGAGTCGTGGAAGCCTGCGACCAGGCGAAGTGTATCGTGGAGGGCGAGGTCGAAAGGTACAACAACATCTTGAAAGCGGTGAGGGAGTGGGACGAAGGGCGGGCCAGCTTCTTAGTAGCGGAGGCGATCACCGACGCGGAGGTTATCGCCGCGGCCCGCCTGCGGGCGAACGCACAGCGACTTGTCATCATCGCGGCGGCAACCGCGCTGCCGACGATCTGAGGAGGTCTAGGACATGGTAACATTGCCGGTCGGGCTGGAGCGCAGGTTGTCGGATACGTTCGGGGACGTGCTGCTGGATGCGCCGCAGCGCGAACTAACCGTGCGAGTCGGACTCATCCGCGAACTGGAGACGACCACCGCCGGCGGAGAGACGGAAGCGACGGCGCTGCGGCTCAAGGTGCTCTCGCTGCCAGACGATGGGCAAGAGATCGAAACCGCGGAGGCGAAGTTGCTCGTGGCGGCCGTGGAGGAGAACGCGCGGCGGTACAATCAGATGGTCACCGATCATCTGCGAGACTTCCTGGCGGAGGTGCGGGAACAACTCAAGGCGGCGAAGGCGGCAACGGCCGATATTGCCGAATGACAGGTGACCCATGATTGTCACGCTGACCCCGCTGTAGTTGGTCGGGAATCGCCGCTCTGGTACAATGCTATGGCTTGCACACCCCGCAGGGCGTGTAGCCGCGGGCCTGGGCGTCAGCCGCGGAGATGGCCGAGCTGCTCTTCACCAGGTAGCGGCAGGCCGCCCGGTGGTACTTGGCGCCGCTTTCGGTGATGAACACGCTCTCCTGAGCCCGATCCTGCGCCACAGGCGCCTCGCTGCTGGGCGCTTCGGGGGCAGGGGCAGGTGCTACCGCCCCCGACCTCTCAACCGCCGCTTCCGGGGCGTCCTGAGGGGCCGGGGAGCAGCCGGGGAGGAGGGCGAGGGCCGCGAGCACAGCCAGCAAAATCATCCTATTCACCCCGTCGCTCCTTGTCCACCTCCATCCGCTTCTCGTGTGGACAGATGACGAGCATGGTCGGTCACTGGCGCCGGCGACTGCGGTAGTGAGAGCGCACGAAAGTGCCGTCCTTCCGGAAGTAGCTGCGGACGTGCACGTCGCCGATACCGCTGGTGTTGGTTGACACGCTCGGGTAGGTCGCCTGCTGGGGGCCGGTCCAGACGCCCGGCTTACCTGCGGGGGCTGGCGGGGGGATAGTGAGATTGACCCCGGCATGGTCGAGCACGCCGCGGTACAACGTGTACCCCTCGGTCCCCTGGTAGAACCAGATTTGCCATTCGCCGAAGTCGGCCACCGTGCGAGGCGTGCCGCGGGCGCGCACGATGCCTGCCGCGTCGGCGCCTGGAAGAACCGGCTCTGGCTTCTGTGGCCGTCCCAGATCAACGGGGATAGGCACATCGAAGGGGCACCAGCCGACCATGTGGCCGGCCTCCAGCGTGATTGTGGAGAGCCCGTACAGCCACTGCTCCCGACCGTCGGGGAGACTGCTGATCCGCCTGGGCTTGCCCATGATGCGCTGCACATCCTCGGGTGTCGAGCCGAAGCCGAGGAAGTCAGGTGAGACCGCACCAGGCAGTAAGGTACATTCGGCAGCCGTCTCCTCCTGGACTGGTGGGTCAGTAGCCTCCTCAGCGGCCATACAGGGAGTGCCCAGATAGAGAGTGCTGATCAGACAGATGAGACAGAATCGGACCATCGTTCCCCCTTCCTGCCCACGCTGTCTGTTTACCGAGACAGCCAGGCATCCCCTCATGTCCGCTTTTTGCCCCCGGCCAGCCTCTCTTTGGGCGCTGTGGGCCACACCTGCTGGCTCGACAGCACCTTCCCTGTGCGCCTGTCGATACGAACGACCAGCTCGACCACGTCGGTGAGCTTGTCAGTGCGTGGCGCAGAGCCATAGGGCGCGGAATCCTCGGCGACCGCGTCGGCCTGCGCATAGCCAGCCGCTGCCAGCCATTCGGCCGGATCGTCGCCCAGGGTGGTGGCCAACCGTTCGACAACCGCCTTTTCAGGGACGATACCATGCTCCATTTGGGACAGATAGGAGGGACTGATACCCAGCCGCCCCGCGCGTTCTACCTGCGAATCGCCGACCCGAAGCCGGTTCTCCCGCAGCCACTCCCCCCATTTTGGACTGAACTTGCGCCTGGATCTCACCCGTTCAGTATACCAAAAAAAGGCTGCCTGGGTAAAGAAATTGCTTGACATGGTGGCGGAGGTGTGGTAAATGTAGGCGTAGGAAAGCGGGATGGAGAGTGTAGGGCATGGGCACGACAGCCGAAAAAAGAAGGAAATCCCTAGATAAAATGACGCTCCGGCAGTACCGGCGGTTCCTGGAGGTCACGCTCGATGAACTCGCGCTGGAACTGGGCGAGGGATACAGCACCAGCCGCTTGAGCCTGATGGAGCGTGGTCTCTACCCCAGTTCAGCAGACCAGGAGCGGGCACTTCGGGAGGCGATCCAGCGCATTGCGGCCCGCAGGCGGGAGGCCAAGTGACCACCCAGCACGGCGCACAGCGAATGATCGGGGCGGGCCCGGACCAGGGCACAGCGGAGAACGTGCAGCAGCATTCACAGCCAGCCCGCCCCTGGCACGGTCGGCGGTTAATCCCCCCTCAGGCCGTCGGCCGTGCCCCCCTCTCGGAGGTCAGGTGAGATGACAGATTTCCTGATCGGCACGGATGACCTAGTGGTTTTCGACACGGGATCTGATCGGCCCGTCGCATTCGTGCGGGCATGGGCGGGCACGCTTCGGGAGGCGCTGCTGGCGTGGGGATTCCGGTTGGTGCGGGCTGGCGACATAGGTTCGAGTTCCCTCCCTCCCACGACAGGGCCAGCGGGGGCCGGCCGGCCAACACGGCCGGCCCCCACCGAATGCGAGGGGCGCTGACATGGACAAGTGGGCTGACTACGGCGGCGGCGAGCGGCGCGGCAGACGGGAGAGTTCCCGAGAGGCCGCGCTCGGCGTGCTGTGGCTGCTGATCGCAGTCGCTCTGGGTCTCTGCGCCTGGGGCGTGAGAGGGCTGTGGCGGGCGCCCGTTGGTGGCGCGGCGGTGGAGCACACCATCACCGCGGAGTGCGTGTCTGCCGAGGATATGGCGAGGGAGTATGGCTGGTTTGATGGCGACGGCTATCGGGACTGGAGGGAGTACCAGTACCTGATTCAGCAGGCGAACGGCTGGGGCGGACGGTGGCCCCTGCTGCGCGCCGGCGATCGTATTTCGGTTCCAGACTACCGAGAACGAAAGGAGCTGATACGGAGATGAAACACAGAGACGCAACCGCCCCGAGCGGTGAACTCGGAGCGGCGCAGACGACCAATCGTGCAGGCCCCATGATAATCCGCCACGGCGGGACTGTCAATGGGGCGAGGAGGAATCATGGCTGACACCAAGGCGCTGGCGCCGATGGAGCGGCCAGCATTCGATCTAGCGAAGTATAGTCCCGACCAGTACAACGTGCTCGCACCCGTCTCGATGGTCGGCCGGGATGTTGACTACATGCAAGTATCCGGTGCGCTGGTCAAGCTGGACCCGGACCCGAACAAGGGCGACTGCTATGCCGCGCCGGGTACGAGATGGGAACGCAATGAGCAGACCGGCGAACTGCTGCCGATCATGGTGGCGCCGGCGAAGCCCGGACTGATGAAGCTGGCGGCCGCCATGGGCATCGTCTGGCGGGTCGAGCAGATCAAGCCGCGCAGTCACCAGCTCGTCGCCGACATGGCTCAGGCGGTCGGACCGGCCGGTTGCAAGGAACTGTTCGAGCAGGTCCGCTACGACGTGGCCTACCGGGCGCAGATCGCTGTGCGCGATGGCCTCGGCTGGCGGTTCCTCGAAGCGACCTACGAATGGGAGCTGGAGAGCCAGACCCGCAAGGTCAAACGCGATGCACGCAAGAAAGTCGCCGACGCCATCAAGTACAAGAAGGCGGCCGTGGACGAGGAGCAGTACGTCGCCGACCGGGTCGATCAGATCATCAGTGATCGGTTCGCGCTGGCCGAGAGCAAGGCGATCTTGCGGGCGATTCGGGCGACGGGGATCCGCCAGCACTACGAACGCCACGAGTTCGGCAAACCGTTCGTCGTCCAGCGCGTCGACCTGCGCCCCGATACTACCGACCCAGCGGTCCGCGCGGCCATTGCTGCGAAGGCCGTGCAGAGTGGCTCGGAGATATTTGGCGGCGGACAGTCGTCTGCGGCGCCGGTTGTGCACGTGCAGCCAACCGAGGTGCCAGACTTCGACACGGCCGAGCGGGAGGGCAAGATCGAGCGGGTCGCGCCCGGGCCAGACGAAGCGCTCGATGTAGGGGTGCTGCCAGAGGCGCAGCCAGCGAGCGACGAGTGGCCAGCGGACGACGCTCCCGGTCCCTGGGCCGAGCAGCCCGCATCCAACGGCGCCCCCAACCGCGAGATGTTGCTCAAGCGAGTCTACGCGCTCTACGCGAAAGCCCAGCAGGCTGGCATCGCCGAGAAGCTGCCGGTCATGCAGCGCGATGCCGATGCGAGCGCGCTCGCCGACTGGTGCGCGGCGGCCGAGGAGGCATTGAAGACGAAGGGCGGGCCCCAATGACCCCGACCCGCAAGCGCAACGGCCAACTCGCCTGCGGCTGCCACCCGTACCACGAGCATGGGCCTGAGGGATTCCGACTCTGCCCCGAAGGCAAAGTGCTGTACGGCGCGATGCTAGAACTGCGCCCCTGGACCCCCGAGGGGCATGCCGCGCATGATGCCTACGTCGAGCACATCGGATTGAGGGCCGAGCAGCCGGCGGAGGTGGCGGGATGATCATAGCCCACAGTGCCGATAGTCATGTCGGTCCCTCCGGTTCGCAACTCGACCCGGAGACGGGCCTAAATGCCCGCATGATGGACCGGGCGCGCTGCCTGCAATTTGTGATCGAGGACAGCATCCACCGCGGAGCCGAACTGATTCTCTTCGCCGGCGATTTCTGGGCCGGCCCGGGCGAGATCGGGCTGGGCTGCCGGCCGACCCCCACGCAGGTTCACCTGGTGCGCGAGGCGCTGCGGATAGCTACCGGTGAGGGGCTCCCGGTTGTGGCTGTCCTCGGCAATCACGACGCGGCAAAGGGCAGCAACGAGTGGCACGCCTTCGAGCTGCTCGCGGACATGCCGGGGCTGACCCTCGTGGACAAGCCCTGCCTGCTGAACGTCTGGCGACATCATCATGTAGAGATTGGCCACGACGGCGAGGCCTTCGAGTATGGCTCCCATAGCGTCGAGCCGTTGGAGATGTCGCCGACGGATGGCGCCGATCTGCAGTTGCAACTCGCCTGCCTGCCATTTCCGAATGCCAACCTGCTGCTCCGCGACGAGGAGATCCGCAAATTGGATCCGGGCGAGCGCAACCTGCGCATCCGGGAACTGATGATGGACTGCGCGAGGGGGCTGGCGGCGCAGCGCATCGAGGGCGTGCCGTGCGTGCTGCTGGGCCACTTCGCGGTTGATGTGGC
>Ga0307377_10004626_pt1 | contig 14982 bp, 13 predicted proteins | sample TR3MG_FD_202535 | JGI IMG/M metagenome (GOLD analysis project Ga0307377, IMG submission 202535) | Soil microbial communities from Risofladan, Vaasa, Finland - TR-3 | ecosystem: Environmental > Terrestrial > Soil > Coastal area > Acid sulfate soil | place: Finland: Risofladan, Vaasa | collected... | reverse complement strand
TCCCCATCATCGGCATCGTCGAGAACATGAGCACCCACATCTGCTCCAACTGCGGCCACGAAGAACATATTTTCGGCGCCGGCGGGGCGGAAAAGATGTGCAAGGATTTCAACACCGAATTTCTCGGTGCCTTGCCGCTGGACATCCATATCCGCGAGCAGACCGATTCGGGCAAGCCCAGCGTGGTGTCCGACCCCGAAGGTCGCATCGCCGAGATCTACCGCCGCATCGCGCGCCGTGTCGCAGTCAAGATCTCGGAGCAGGCGAAGGATATGAGCTCGAAGTTTCCGAACATCGTGATACAAAATACATAGGTTGTCTGCGGCCAGCGTGCTTTCAGCGGGGGAAAAACTCTTATCTTACGAACAAGGGGGGATGCATCCCCCCTTGTATACCCCCCCTGCAAAGTAACGCATGCAAATGTGATGATCTTCTTGGTTCTTCTCCTCTTCCGACCTTCTGCCGACGACAAATAAATTTATGACAATCAAATCGGACAAGTGGATCCGCCGCATGGCGCTGGAGCACAGGATGATCGAGCCGTTCGAGCCGGGACAGGTGCGCGCGGCGAACGGGCACAAGATCGTGTCCTACGGCACCTCGAGCTACGGCTACGACATCCGCTGCTCGGACGATTTCAAGATTTTCACCAACATCAATTCGACCATCGTCGACCCGAAGAATTTCGACGAGAAGTCCTTCGTCGATTTCAAGGGTGACGTCTGCATCATCCCGCCCAATTCCTTCGCCCTCGCGCGTACGGTGGAGTATTTCCGCATTCCGAGGAATGTGCTTACAGTGTGCCTGGGAAAAAGCACCTACGCCCGCTGCGGCATCATCGTCAACGTCACGCCGTTCGAGCCGGAATGGGAGGGTTACGTGACGCTGGAGTTTTCCAACACCACGCCGCTGCCGGCGAAGATCTACGCCAACGAAGGCGTGGCGCAGGTGGTGTTCTTCGAGTCCGACGAGGTGTGCGAAACCTCGTACAAGGATCGGGGCGGGAAGTACCAGGGGCAGCAGGGCGTGACCCTGCCGAAGATCTGAGAACTTGCGGTGGTGGTGCCGCTTAAGCGGGCGGAACTTCTTCCGCCGCCACGACCGTAATTTCCACGTCTCCGAGCGCGACGATCTGACCGACGCGGATCTTGCACGTCTTGCGCAGTTCGATGCTGCCACCCACCGATACGGTGCCGCCGGCGACCAACGCCTTGCCCGCACCGCCGCTGTCGCACAGGCCGGTCAGCTTGAGCAGCTGGTTCAGTTGGACAAACTCCCGGTTCAGGGGGAATTTGATTTTCTGCATGGCGTCCTTTCAGTGCTCCAGCCACGCCAGCCAGCCGCGTGCTGTGCCGATCGCTGCGGTCGCGAATCTCGGCTGATGGCGCCATCGTGCGCTTCGCGCAACTGACAATATGACCGGCGTCCTCCGCCGGGCGGCGCTGGTGGCGGGCGCCGGTAATTACCTCGGCGCCACATAGATGTAGATCGCGGGTAGCGCCGTGCTTTCAACGGCCTGGCGCGAACGGGGTTATCCCGCTTGCCCCGCTCGCGCGCTGCCTTTAACGGGACGTCATGGGCACGACACGTTTACCGTCGCGTACGCCCCTGCATTGCCGCTGTTTGCGTCGTTCACGCTGCCGCTGCCGCCGCTGGTGATGCTGCAATATGCGCCAGGGCCGCTGCCAGTCGATAGGACATAGCTCACCCCGCTACCCGTGGGATAAGACGCGGCAATTGCGTTGGTGGTCGTGGTTCCAACTACCGCGCCATTTGTGCCGGTCGCAAGATTCACGTTTTGCTGCACGAATCCGCTCGCGACCTGATTGCCTTTCGCGTCCATGACCTGCAGCGACAAGCCATAACCCGGGCTGGGGTAGGTGGTGCCCCAGGTCGTCGAAACATTGAGCAGCAAGGGAATCGGCGGGCCAGGATTAGCCGTAGAGGCACTCGCGTCGCAGGTCACGTAGACCGTCGGGTAGGCGCCGGCTTTGCCGCTGTTGGCGTCGTTGATGCTGCCGCTGCCACCGGTGATGGTGCAGTTCGCCGGGCCGACGGAGAGGCTATAGGTGGCGGCGCCGCCGGTCGGATAAGACACGGCGATGTTGTCCGTCGTGGTGGTTCTTATCCCGGTCGAGCTGGGCGCAGTGGATTCCGATTTGACTCCGCTCGCAACCAAGTTGCCGCTCGAATCGTAAATGTTGAGACCGAGAGCCAGGCTGTCCACGGTGTTTCCGGCGTTGGCCCAGGATACGGCCACGTTCAGCAGCAGAGGGATCGGGGACGCGGTGCTGCTCTGGTTATTTTTTCTGGTCAGCACTCCGGTGCGGCTGAAAGCGAGCGTGCCCGCTGCCGTGCCGTCCATGCTCACCGTGCCATTGGCGTTGGCCAGATCGATCGAAATGCTAATGGTCTTGCCCACGCTGGCGCTAGTATCGGTCCAGGTCGCAGTCCCTTGTCCGTTCGCTATGGTCCAGGTCCCTTGGAACGATTGGTTGGAGCCATCGGTAATGCCGTAGAACGTGCCGTCCGGCGCGGCAACGATATATGCGGTGCCGCCGGTATCACCATTGGCCATTGCCGCGGCGTTCGGCGTGTAAGTCGCATACCAGCCGCCCAGATATTGGCTATTGGTCACCGCGCTCGCGCTTGTGGCGACAATTTTGTTGAACGTGATTGTGCCGTTCTGCGCGCCGCTGCTCTTGAAGACTGTGACCGTAGCAGTGTTGGAATCGACCGGGAAGGTTCCGGTGCCGTAGCCGCCGCCGCTGGAACTGGCCTGAACGCTTACGCCACTACCGGAAGTCGTGGCGCCGGCCCAGCTTCCGGCGAGCAGGCTCCCGTCGTCGGTGAAGCCGGTCAAGGTTCCGCCAGGTTGGAAATAGATGGTCCCCCCACCGCCGCAGGTGCAATTTCCCGTCCACACGGTCCCTACGATGCCGTCGCTGTTCACACCCTGGGTGAGGGCGGCTTGTGCGGTCGCTGCCGGAACTACGGTGAACTTGTTCGCGCCGAATGCAGAATTGATCGCGGTCTGCAGCTGCGAGACTACGCTGGTGATGCTGGAAGTCGTCGTGACCCCAGCTCCTGTCAAAGCCGTAGTCAGCGTGCTGGTCGTGGCGCTATCGGTCGGCATGGTCAATACGCCGGAAGCGCCGCTACCGCTGGTGCCGGCGGTGATGGTGCTGAGTGTTTGCAGGAACTGGGCGATGGCGGTCGGTCCCGGATCGGTAGGAGCGCTGGCGCCCGCGACCAGGTTTACTGGCGTAACTGTTGTAGTACCGTCGGTCGAGGGCTGTAGCGCGGGCGTTGTGCCGAGAGTAACCCCTGCCGCCATGAATGCGACGGTATCGCCGGAAGCGTAGTTGAACTGACCCTGTGCATCGGTGGTGCAGGGCGCGTTGGCGACGCAGCCGCCGGAACCGGAACTGGTTACGTACGTTGCGCCTGCGACCGGTGCGTCGGTGAAGGTGCCGACCAAGTTCGCCGTTGGCACTGTCGCAGTGGGGGTGCTCGCCGTTCCACCGCCCCCGCCGCCGCCGCAACCGGCAAGGACGAGCACGCCGGTTAGGGAGACAGTCATCAAAATGGCCCTGACGCGAAATTTCGAGTCGTGTTTCATTCTTACCCTCCTCTTGGTTGTTAGTTTCTCGAAGTCGCGCGACGTGAACTCTGCTGAACTCAAGGCGCGCAGCGCAAGCTAGTACATGCGCCAAATCTTGTCTAGCGACAATTCACGATAAACGCCAACAATTCACGAAGCATTTTCTCTTGCGGTCAACGCGTCGGCGAAGACTACCGCTTAGCGTTGCAATATCTGATTGGGGAAAACCCCTAGTGCGGCTTCGGCGCGCCGTGCGCTGGCCCCCGGCGTCCCGGTATGCGGGCGCCCGGGCGGATGCGCACTGGGCTGCTGCAATCCGGCCGCTGCCGCGGGAGTCGCGATCAAGCATTGCGCGCGATCACTTCGGGCGTATAATCCGGCCGAAATTACCCTGGGTTCTGACGCCGCAGTGAAAAGCATGACCAGCAGTCCCGATCGCCGCACCGCAGACGAGTGCTTCGTCCTGCGCGCACCGATGTCCTAGTGGAAACACAGGTACCGATGCACGCCGGTCCGTCGCGGAGTGCGGAAGAACACGGTCCTGTTCGAGGGAAAAGTCCCTTTGGGCGTTTTGCGGCGGGTTCGGGCGGATGCCTGCGGCGCAGTTCCTTGGCAAAATTTTCCCAGGCTCGAATCCGGGCCGAAATCCCCTTCATACCGTTACCCCGGCTTCAATCTTTGCCGTCCGCACTAGCGCGACTAAAGTCCAATTGAGCCCCGTGCCTGCGGTGCAGGCGCTGATACTTTCCGAATTACGGAGAATCGAATGAAATTCCGCTTTCCCATCGTCATCATCGACGAAGATTTCCGCTCCGAGAACACCAGCGGACTGGGCATTCGCGCGCTGGCCAAGGCGATGGAGGACGAGGGCATGGAGGTGCTGGGGGTGACGAGCTACGGCGACCTGTCGCAGTTCGCGCAGCAGCAAAGCCGCGCATCGGCCTTCATCCTGTCGATCGACGACGAGGAATTCACGCCCGGGCCGGAACTCGATCCGGCGGTGCTGAACCTGCGCACCTTCATCGACGAGATCCGCTTTCGCAACGCCGACATCCCGATTTACCTCTACGGCGAGACGCGCACCTCGCGCCACGTCCCGAACGATATCCTGCGCGAGCTGCACGGTTTCATCCACATGTTCGAGGACACCCCGGAGTTCGTCGCCCGCCATATCATCCGCGAGGCGCGCGCCTACCTCGACGGCCTGTCGCCGCCGTTCTTCCGCGCACTGGTGCACTACGCGCAGGACGGCTCGTATTCCTGGCACTGTCCGGGGCACTCGGGCGGGGTGGCGTTCCTGAAAAGCCCGGTGGGGCAGATGTTCCACCAGTTTTTCGGGGAGAACATGCTGCGCGCGGACGTCTGTAACGCCGTGGACGAGCTCGGCCAGTTGCTCGATCACACCGGGCCGGTCGCCGCCTCGGAGCGCAATGCAGCGCGCATTTTCGGCGCCGACCATTGCTTCTTCGTCACCAACGGCACTTCGACCTCGAACAAGATGGTGTGGCACGCCAACGTCGCGCCCGACGACATCGTCGTGGTCGACCGCAATTGCCATGTGTCGATCCTGCACGCGATCACCATGACCGGCGCGATTCCGGTGTTCCTCACGCCGAAGCGCAACCATCTGGGCATCATCGGCCCGATTCCGCTGGAGGAATTCAGCCCGGAGAATATCCGGAGAAAAATTGAGGCCAATCCTTTCGCGCGCGCGGCGAAGCGCAAGAAGCCGCGCATCCTCACCATCACGCAGAGCACTTACGACGGCGTGGTCTACAACGTCGAGATGCTGAAGCAGACGCTGAATTCATCCATCGACACGCTGCACTTCGACGAGGCCTGGCTGCCGCACGCGACCTTCCACGAGTTCTACAAGGATATGCACGCGATCGGCCGCGACCGGCCGCGCACCAAGGATTCGATCATTTTCGCCACCCACTCCACGCACAAGCTGCTCGCCGGCATTTCGCAAGCCTCGCAGATCCTGGTGCAGGAATCGCAGACGCAGAAACTCGACCGGCACGCGTTCAACGAGGCCTATCTGATGCACACTTCGACCTCGCCGCAGTACGCGATCATCGCGTCCTGCGACGTCGCGGCGGCGATGATGGAGCCCCCCGGCGGCACAGCGCTGGTGGAGGAATCGATACTCGAGGCGCTCAACTTCCGCCGCGCCATGCGCAAGGTCGGCGCCGAATGGGGCAAGGACTGGTGGTTCAAGGTGTGGGGGCCGGAGAAGATCGTCGCCGAGGGCGTAGGCTCGCGCGAGGACTGGGTGCTCAAGACCAACGACAAGTGGCACGGATTCGGCGATCTCGCGCCCGGGTTCAACATGCTCGATCCGATCAAGGCCACGGTCATCACGCCCGGCCTGGACGTGTCGGGCAAGTTCGCCAAGACCGGGATACCGGCGGCGATCGTCACCAAGTATCTGGCCGAGCACGGCGTCATCGTCGAGAAGACCGGGCTGTACTCGTTCTTCATCATGTTCACCATCGGCATCACCAAGGGGCGGTGGAATACGCTGGTGACTGCGCTACAGCAGTTCAAGGACGACTACGACAAGAACCAGCCGGTGTGGCGCGCCGTGCCGGAGTTCTGCCAGAAGCATCCGCGCTACGAAAGGATGGGCCTGCGCGATCTGTGCGAGCAGATCCACGGCATGTACAAGGCGCACGACGTGGCGCGCGTGACCACCGAAATGTACCTGTCCGACATGCAGCCGGCGATGAAGCCCTCGGACGCGTTCGCCGCCATGGCGCACCACGAGATCGACCGGGTGGAAATCGACAAGCTCGAAGGGCGCGTCACCAGTGTGCTCGTCACGCCCTATCCGCCCGGCATTCCGCTGCTGATCCCGGGAGAGCGCTTCAATGCCACGATCGTGCGTTACCTGCAGTTTGCGCGCGACTTCAACAACAGGTTCCCGGGATTCGAGACCGACATCCACGGCCTGGTGAAAAACGAGGACGGCCGCTATTACGTCGATTGCGTGCGGCAGACGCAGCTGTCCGCGGCACGTCCGCGCGCACAGGAGTAGGCGCTTACCTCAGCAGGCGAAAAAAAAGCCCGGTTGCCCGGGCTTTTTCACTCAAACGGGTCTGTTACTCGATCGGCTTGATGTTGACAGCCTGGTCGCCTTTCTGGCCGGCCGTGATGTCGAAGCTCACTTTCTGGTTTTCCTGGAGGCTCTTGAAGCCGTTGCCCTGGATTGCCGAGAAGTGTGCGAAAAGGTCCTTGCCGCCGCCGTCGGGGGTGATAAAGCCGAAACCCTTGGCGTCGTTGAACCATTTGACGGTACCTGTACTCATGTCTTTCATTCCTAGATAAAAATTAAAATAGGCTTGCGCCCGAATGCGAGAACTTCAAGGAGGAATACGACGACCTGAGGAGTACCGCGAACGCGGCTACGACGGACCAGCAATTCCACTACTTTACATTCCTGCGAGGGGATTATACCACGATGGGCGCCGGGCACCCAAAAGAATTTGGCTGGCTGCCCGGGTGTGGCTGCCGGCGGTCGACGGCTCAGGCCAGGCGTTCGTAGCGAACGAAATCGTAGCGGAAGGGGACACCGGCTTCGCTATCGTGGATTTCGCGTCCGGCTTCGCGCCACTGGTCATGGGCGTACTGCGGGAAGCTGGCGTCGCCTTCGAAATCGGCGTGGATTTCAGTGAACTCCAGGCAGTGCGCGCGCGGCAGCGACTCGCGGTACAGCTCGGCGCCGCCGATGACGAAAATTTCGCGGGCGCCGCGACAGGCGTCGATCGCCGCGTCCAGGGAATGCACGATGTCGCAGCCGGGCGCGCTGTAAGCGCGGTTGCGCGTGATCACCAGGTTGCGCCGCCCCGGCAGCGGCCTGCCGATGGATTCGTACGTCTTGCGGCCCATCACCACCGGATGGCCCATGGTCAGCGCTTTGAAGCGCTTGAGATCGGCAGGCAAGTGCCAGGGCAGGGCATTGTTCCTGCCGATGACGCGGTTCGCCGCCATCGCGGCGATGAGGCAGATCCGCGGCGCTGGCGCCGCAGCCGCCTCAGACGGCGATCGGTGCCCTGATGGCGGGATGCGGGTCATAGGCTTCCAGGGTGAAATCCTCGTACTTGAAGCCGAAGATGTTTTTCACCGTAGGATTGATCCGCATCAGCGGGAATGCGCGCGGCGCGCGCGCGAGCTGCTCGCGCGCCTGGTCGAGGTGATTCAGGTACAGGTGCGCGTCGCCGAGGGTGTGCACGAACTCGCCCGGCTGCAGCGCGCAGACTTGCGCCACCATCAAGGCGAGCAGGGCGTAGGAAGCGATATTGAACGGCACGCCGAGGAACAGGTCGGCGCTTCTCTGGTACAACTGGCAGGAAAGCCTGCCCTCGGCAACATAGAACTGGAACAGTGCGTGGCAGGGCGGCAGTTTCATCCGGTCGATATCGGCCGGGTTCCAGGCGCTGACGATGTGGCGGCGCGAGTCCGGATTCCTTTTTATGCCGTCGATCAGCTGGGCGATCTGGTCGATGGAGCGGCCGTCGGGCGCTTTCCAGTGGCGCCACTGGTAACCGTAGACCGGGCCCAGGTCCCCGTCGGCGTCGGCCCACTCGTCCCAGATGCTCACGCCGTGCTGCTGCAGGTAGCGCACATTGGTGTCGCCCTGCAGGAACCACAGCAGTTCGTGGATGATGGATTTCAGATGCAGCTTCTTGGTGGTGAGCAAGGGGAAAGGCGTCAGCGGGAAACGCATCTGCCAGCCGAACACGGACAGCGTGCCGGTGCCGGTACGGTCGCTTTTGTTTGCGCCGTGTTCGATCACATGGCGCAGCAGGTCGAGGTACTGCTGTTCCGGATGGCTGGCGGTCATAGACTCTGAAAATCAGCCCTTGTCGGTCGGTCGGCCTGGTTCGCTGCACCACTCGCTCCAGGAACCCGGGTACAGCCTGGACCCGGAGAGACCGGCAACCTCCATCGCGAGCAGGTTGTGGCAGGCGGAGACGCCGGAACCGCAGGTATGCACGACTGCGTTCGGCGGCAGCGTGCCGAGCAGTGCGGTGTAGGCCTGGCGCAGCTCCGCCGCCGGCTTGAAGCAACCGCTCCTATCGAGGTTTTCCCGGAACCAGCGGTTGATTGAGCCGGGAATGCGCCCGCCCACAGGGTCCAGCGTTTCGTTCTCGCCGCGGTAGCGCTCGGCTGAGCGCGCGTCGAGCAGGATTCGGTCCGGCCGGCCGAGCGATTGCAGGACGTCTTCGGCGTCGACCGACACGGCGCGCGGCCGGCCGCCAAAGCGCGTCGGCGCTGCTTGGGGCGCGGCGTCGGTCACCGCATGCCCTTCCCTGGTCCATTTGGCGTAACCGCCGTCGAGCACGGCAACGTTGTCGTGTCCGAGCCAGCGCAGCATCCACCACAGCCGCGCGGCGTACACGCCCGTTTTGTCGTCGTAGGCAACGACCTGCTTGCTCGCGTCCACGCCCGCGGCCTCCAGCGTGCGCATGAACAGCTGCGGATCGGGCAGGGGATGGCGGCCGTTCCTGCCGGTGGCGGGCGCAGCAAGATCGCGGTCCAGATGCACAAAGCGCGCTCCGGGGATATGCGCCTTCGCGTAGTCCTGTGCGCCGGAGTCCGGCTTGGCGAGGTCGTGGCGGCAGTCGAACACCGTCCACGCGGGGTCGTCGAGGTGTGCTGCGAGTACGGCGGTGCTGACCAGCGTGGTGTGCGCCATCGATATCATTCCTCCCGTTTGTTTGTGTCAGCCAGTCGCGCGCAAGCGTCAGGCAGGCTTGCCCAGTTCGCGCCGCAGGTATTCGTGGAAATGCAGCATGCCGTCTTCCATCGGCGATTGATATGGGCCGGCCTGGCTCAGCCCCTGCTGCATCAGGGCCTTGCGGCCGCGATCCATGCGCAGCGCGATTTCGTCGTCCTCGATCGCGGTTTCCCAATAGGCCGCCTGCTCGGCCTCGACGAATTCGCGCTCGAACAGCGCCACGTCCTCGGGATAGTAGAACTCGACCACGTTGGTGGTCGATTGCGGCCCGCGCGGGTGCACGGTGCTTACCACCAGCACGTGCGGATACCACTCGACCATGATGTTCGGATAAAGCGTGAGCCAGATCGCGCCATGGGGAGGCGCCTCGCCCTGGTAGTAATCGAGCACCGCATGGTGCCAGCGCGCATAGGCCGCGCTGCCGGGCTTGGACAGGCGCTTGTTGATACCCACCGTCTGCACCGAGTGGCGCGGGCCGAACTGCCACTCGAGGTCGTCGCAAGTGACGAAGTTGCCCAGACCCGGATGGAAGGGCTCGACGTGATAATCCTCGAGGTAGACCTCGATAAAGGTTTTCCAGTTGTAATTGCACTCGTGGATATGCACGCGGTCCAGCATATAGCCTGAAAAATCCAGGTCCGCGCGCTCGCGCAGCGCACCCAGATCCTGGGCGACATTGCGCTTGCCGGTGAACAACAGCCCGTTCCAATTCTGCAGCGGGGTCTTGGGCAGGTTGAGGCAGGGATTGTCCGGAAAGTGGGGCGCGCCCAGCAATTCGCCGCGCGTGTCATAGGTCCAGCGGTGCAGCGGACAGACGATGTTGCGGGCGTTGCCGCGGCCTTCGAGCATGATGGCCTGGCGGTGGCGGCAGACGTTGGACAAGAGCTCTAACCCCTGCTCGTTGCGGATCAACAGCTTGGCGTGGTCCATCCATGGCAGGGTGTGATAGTCGCCCGCGTTGGGCACCATCAGCTCGTGACCGACGTAGCCCGGGCCGTTCTCGAACAGCAGCCTTTGCTCGAGCTCCAGCATCTGCTGGTCGAAATACCAGGAGACGGGGAGCTGCGGGCTGCTTTGTTTGAGTTTCAGGGGGCTTGCAATATCGGACATGAATTAACCTCGCTGGACCCGTGTGTCACAATAATTCAGTCGGCAAAAGGCCAATATTTCAGAATTTTACCGTGTTTTCGATTTGACTGGCAGGGTGAAGTTCAGCTATTTTCGCGTTTTATAAGGTTTTATCGCCATCATGCCCAAATCGCCCAAGCCAGCTGATGCCGCCGGCGAGTCACTCAGCTTCGAAGCCGCGCTGGCCGAGTTGGAAAAGCTGGTCGCCGGCATGGAGTCCGGGCAACTCTCCCTCGAGCAGTCCCTCGCTGCGCACAAGCGCGGGCTTGAACTTGCGCAGCATTGCCAGGCCAAGCTCGCGCAGGCTCAACAGCAAGTGCAGCTACTCGAAGCCAATACTCTCCAAGCCTTCCCTGGTGCCGAACAAGAGGATTGATTTTGTCGCCTGGATGGGGACGGTCCAGGCGCGCATGGAGGCGGCATTGCAGCGTTTCCTGCCGCCCTCCGCGGCCGTGCCCGAGCGTTTGCACCGGGCGATGCGCTACGCCGTGCTCGGCAGCGGGAAACGCGTGCGGCCTTTGCTTGCTTTCGCGGCGGGCGAGTTGACGCAAGCCGATCCGGCGCGGGTCGAGGTCGTGGCCGCAGCGGTCGAGATGATCCATGCCTATTCGCTGGTGCACGATGACCTGCCGTGCATGGACAATGACACGCTGCGTCGCGGCAGACCAACCTGCCACGTCGAATTCGACGAGCCCACTGCCTTGCTGGTGGGAGACGCGCTGCAACCGCTCGCATTTCAGCTTCTGACCGAACACGTGGTCGCGGACGATCCCGCAGCGCAACTCGATATGCTCAGAATCCTGGCGCTGGCGAGCGGCTCGCGCGGCATGGCCGGCGGCCAGGCAATAGACTTAGCCAGCGTCGGCAAGGCGCTCAGCCTGCCCGAACTCGAGTTCATGCATATTCACAAGACCGGAGCGCTGATCCGCGCTGCGATAGTGCTGGGCGCGCGCTGCGGTCGCAGTCCGGACGCGGGCGAACTCGAGCGGCTGGAGCGCTACGCCAGGACCGTGGGTTTGGCGTTCCAGGTGGTGGACGACGTACTCGATTGCGCCGCCAGCACCGCCACGCTGGGAAAGACCGCCGGCAAGGATGCCGCACAGGCGAAGCCGACTTATGTCAGCATACTGGGGTTGGCGCGTGCGCGTGCGCTGGCCGAGGAATTGCGCGCCGAAGCGCTCGCGGCGCTGGCGCCGCTCGGCGCGGCGGCCGCGCACCTGCGCGAACTGGCCGATTTTATCGTGCTGCGTGAATTTTAGAACCGAAGTCTCTTTGTAAAGTCGAACGTGGATAGCGAACACGCGCATGAACCGCAGGGCAAGCAGGAGTCCGACCCGGCGATGTACGAACTGCTGAAAACCATCAATAGTCCGGCCGAGCTGCGCGCGCTGGAACGGCGCCAGCTGCCGCAGCTGGCGGAGGAGTTGCGCGCCTACATCATCGAATCGGTGAGCCAGACCGGCGGCCATCTGTCCTCCAATCTGGGAACGGTGGAGCTGACCATCGCGCTGCACTATGTGTTCGACACGCCCAACGACCGTCTGGTGTGGGACGTCGGCCACCAGACCTACGCGCACAAGATCCTCACCGGCCGGCGCGAGGGCATGGCCAGGCTGCGCATGTACGGCGGCATTTCCGGCTTTCCCCGGCGCGCGGAAAGCGAATACGACACGTTCGGCACGGCCCACTCCAGCACTTCGATCTCGGCGGCGCTCGGCATGGCGCAGGCGGCCAAGCTGCGCGGGGATAACCGGCGCGCGGTCGCGATCATCGGCGACGGCGCGATGTCGGCCGGCATGGCGTTCGAGGCGATGAACAACGCCGGCGTGATGGATACGGACGTGCTGGTCGTGCTCAACGACAACGACATGTCGATCTCGCGCCCGGTGGGCGGGCTCAACAAATACCTGGCGCGGCTGCTCTCGGGCGGGCTGTACGGCGCGGCGCGCAAGGCGAGCGAGCGGGTGCTGGGCAAGGTGCCGTCCTTGTGGGAACTCGCCAAGCGCGTCGAGGAGCACGCCAAGGGCATGGTGGTGCCCTCCACCATGTTCGAGGAATTCGGGTTCAACTATATCGGCCCGATAGACGGCCACGACCTGGACTCGCTGGTCCCCACACTGAAGAATATCCGCGAGCTGAAAGGCCCCCAATTCCTGCACGTAGTGACCAGGAAGGGCCAGGGATACAAGCTGGCCGAGGCCGATCCAGTGCTCTACCACGGCGTGTCCAGGTTCAAGCCCGACGCCGGCATCGTCGGCGGAAAGCCCGGAGGCAAGCCTACCTATACGCAGATTTTCGGCGACTGGCTGTGCGACATGGCCGCGCTGGATGAGCGCTTGGTCGGCATAACGCCGGCGATGTGCGAAGGCTCGGGCCTGGTGCGCTTCGCGCAGGAATACCCGGCGCGCTGTTTCGACGTCGGCATCGCCGAGCAGCACGCGGTGACCTTTGCCGCGGGGCTCGCCTGCGAGGGCGTGAAGCCGGTGGTGGCGATCTATTCGACTTTTTTGCAGCGCGCCTACGACCAGCTGATCCACGACGTGGCGATTCAGAACCTGCCGGTCGTGTTCGCGCTCGATCGCGCCGGGCTGGTCGGCGCCGACGGCGCCACGCACAACGGCGCGTTCGATCTCGCCTACCTGCGTTGCATACCCAATCTCACGGTGATGGCGCCCGCTGACGAGAACGAGTGCCGGCAGATGCTCTATACCGCGTTCCAGATGAGCACGCCGGCGGCGGTGCGCTATCCGCGCGGCACCGGTCAGGGCGTCGAGGTGCGCAAGGCGATGCAGGCGCTGCCCATAGGCAAGGGCGAAGTGCGACGGCAGGGCACCAGGATCGCGATCCTTGCTTTCGGCAGCATGCTCGCGCCCGCATTCGCGGCCGCCGAGGAGTTGGACGCCACGGTGGCCAACATGCGCTTCGTCAAGCCGCTGGACCACGCCCTGGTCGAACAACTGGCGCGGGAGCACGAGCTGCTGGTCACGGTGGAGGAAGGCGCGGTGATGGGCGGCGCCGGCAGCGCCGTGGCGGAATACCTGGCCGCCGCGGGCCTGACGCGGCGGCTCCTGCATCTGGGCCTGCCGGACCGGTTTGTCGATCACGGCGATACTGCGGTGCTGCTGGCCGAGGTGGGGCTGGACAAGGCGGGGCTGCTCGCTTCCATCCGGGCGCGACTCGCCGTCTAAGAGGCTGTGGCGAAGGTCATTTTCGCCGCAGTCCGACTTAGGGGAGCACGAGGGGAGATCTCCCCTCGTCTCGTTGCAGACCCTGAACGCCGGCCGCGTCCGTGTATCGTGTTAAAATCTGTTCGTCGTTGCGGCGCCAGCGCCGCGACTGTCTCAGGAAGGGTTCTCCGATGAATACCCGTGATCCTCTAGCCATCGCCGACGTGCAAAGTTCGAAGGACACGCGCCGGCTCGCCATCGACCAGGTCGGTATCAAGGCCATCCGCCATCCGGTCAAGGTGAGCGTGCGTTCCGGCGGTGTGCAGCACACTATCGCCAATTTCAACATGTACGTGCGCCTGCCGCATCATTTCAAGGGCACGCACATGTCGCGCTTCGTCGAGATCCTCAACGCGCACGAGCGCGAGATCTCGGTCGAGACCTTCAAGCGCATGCTGGACGAGATGTTGGAAAAGCTCGAGGCGCAGTCCGGCCATATCGAGATGAATTTTCCCTATTTCGTCAATAAGGCGGCGCCGGTGTCCAAGGTCGAGAGCCTGATGGACTACGACGTCACCTTCATCGGCGACATCGACAATGGCAAACAGCGCTTCACCATGAAGGTGCTGGTGCCGGTGACCAGCTTGTGTCCGTGCTCGAAGAAGATCTCCGCCTACGGTGCGCACAACCAGCGCTCGCACGTGACGGTCACGGCGCGTACCAACGGCTTCGTCTGGATCGAGGATATCGTCGACGTGGTGGAGAAGCAGGCGTCTTGCGAACTCTACGGTTTGCTCAAGCGTCCGGACGAGAAGCTCGTGACCGAGCGCGCCTACGACAATCCCAAGTTCGTCGAGGACATGGTGCGCGACGTCGCCGCCGTGCTCAACAAGGACGAACGCATCGAGTGGTATGTGGTGGAATCGGAAAACTTCGAGTCGATTCACAACCACTCGGCCTACGCCCTGATAGAAAGCGACAAGAAAATAGCCGGCGCGTGACCGGCGGCGGGGCCGGGCGGAAACGCCCGCCAACGGGTCTTTCCGGTTTCAACAACGCCTGGTCTGCGTCGGGTGCCCCCGGCGTTCAAGGCGCCGGGCTGGAGCCCCCGCCGTAGCTCACCTCGATTCTCATCATGACGCCCACGTGCCGGCCGTCGATTTCCCCCGGAGCGAAGCGCAGGTCCCTGAAAGCCGCGACTGCGGTTTTTGAATAGGTGCGCCCGGCAGGGCGCACATACTTGGGGGTGGAAGTCCCCTACATGCCCGGCAAGGGGAAGTGTTAGCCGAACGGCAAGGGTGTCGCGGGCGACTGCGAATCTGAAGGAAGCTGAAGGCAAA
>Ga0307377_10004623_pt1 | contig 14991 bp, 11 predicted proteins | sample TR3MG_FD_202535 | JGI IMG/M metagenome (GOLD analysis project Ga0307377, IMG submission 202535) | Soil microbial communities from Risofladan, Vaasa, Finland - TR-3 | ecosystem: Environmental > Terrestrial > Soil > Coastal area > Acid sulfate soil | place: Finland: Risofladan, Vaasa | collected... | reverse complement strand
CTTCAACGACTTCGCCGGGTACAAGCTCTCGTTCCCCAAGGGGACGGTTGACAAGGGCGAGGGTGTTCAGCACGCGGCAGTGCGCGAGTTCTATGAAGAGACAGGCATGTCCGCGAAGCCGCTTGCTCTGCTTGGCGACTACGTGGGCAACACGTCCGTCACTCGGTACTTCGTGGGACACCTTACCGGCGGCGATCCGTCCAAGGCGGGACCGGAGACCGATGGGGTGTTCATCAAGACGCTCCACGAGGATTGGGACAAGGTTACGAAGCAGCCGTGGTACAGCGACCTACACTCACGGGATCAGAAGGCTCTCAAAGACGCGCACATGTGGTTCTTCGCGAGCGTGTACGGTTCCGCGACCACGATCCACGAGGCCAGTCTGGACGAGGCGCAGTCCGATATTCAGGTATCGTCTCCGCAGGCGAGTGGATCGAAGGGTCCGCAAACGGTCAAGCCGGGGACAGGGGATGAGACCCCGTTGCTTGGGTACAAGTTCGGCAACGCCACCAAGGACCCGTCCAAGGCGGGGTATGCGATCGCGTCTGACGTGGTGCTGGCCGTCAATAAGCACATGGCGGGCAAGAACCTTTGGGGCTTTGTTGACCAGAGCGTAGTCGTCGCCAAGCACGAGTACCCGAACGTGGGTGCCAAGGTGGATTACACCGGCACGTCCGGGCACAAGACTCTTTTGACAGTGGTGGCGTACAGTCTCTTCTCAGCGGATACAGCAGGGTCCGCGTTGGTTCAGTTGTGGGCGAAGAACGAAGACGGATCAGTGGTGAATGTTGCTGTCGGCGCGGTCGCCTCGTCTCCGGACGCGGGTAACTACGCCAAGTACATCGGCCCTCAGATGTTCAAGGACCCGATGAAGGTTGACACACTGTCAGCCGAAGCGCCCAAGCCTATCCCGGCGGTCACTGACCCGTCCGTGTGGAACAAGTTGACCTCGACCCCGCGCGTGTTGATTGACGCCGGGATGTTGAGCCAGATAAAGATGAAGTGGAAGGAAGACACCGGATTCGACAACCCTCTGGACGCGGTTCCCTTGCGCCTCGTTACCCAAACCATGAAGAACAAGGCCGGGAGCTACGTTGGCCCGGAATACTTTGGTGGGTTCGCGGGTATCGGCGGCGACAGCGTGGAGAAGGGTATCTGTGTTGGGTGGGTGCATCTGTTCAAGCCCACGGCAGACGGCACGCCAGACATAAAGGAATCGATCCTGTACATGATCGGTTTGAACTTCAAACACAACCGTCGCGTGTACCAGTACGACAAGGTCATGCACCACGACGTGATGGAAGCAGCCAGCGCAGGGTGGACGCCTGAGTACACCGCGCCGTCGCAGAGTCAGCAGGATTGGGTGGTGAAGTTCGCCAAGGGGACTACCAATTCGTACGGGGGTGTTGGGTCGTTCAAGGACATGTGCAAGCAGTCGGGCATGAAGGGTCACTCGAAGATCAACAAAATGAATCTTCGCATGTACGCGTGCCTGTTCATCCCGTTGCCGTGGTCGATCCGCAAGTACATCACGCACGCTCTCAAGCTGCATCATGCAGCCGTGAAGACGAAGAAGAAGATGGCCCCGTTCACGATGACGATCGGTGGAGCGCCGTCGACGTACGTGCCGTCCAACGTCGTAGTTCCGCCACCGAAGCCCGCACTGTTCGACCCGGAGCATGTGAAGTTCGTCGACAACCCGGATGCGTCCGCGCTTACGTCAACGGGCAAGACGGTTCCGGGTGGGTCCAAGCCGAACAAGCTGCTCAACGGTCCGAACGGGACCACTTGGTTCTATAAGACGACCCACGGGGACGACACGTTCCGCGCTGACATTGACCGTGCCGCGTATGAGATGGCTACGGCAGTCGGTCGCAAGGTGCTCCCGGTTGGTATCGTGACGTTCGAGGGCAAGAAGGGTTCAATCCAGCCGTACTTGTCTGACGCAAAGTCAGTCACGGTTGCAGCCGAAGACCTTGAGACCTCACAGATCGCCGACCTCTTGGGCCAGCACGTCCTTGACATGTTCGTGGGCGACCACGACGGTCACTCTGGCAACTGGTTGAAGGTGGGCGACAAGCTCGTACCGATTGACCGGGGACAGAGTTTCAAGTTCCTGTTCCAGAAGACCGCCGACTCACTCGATCCAAGTTGGGACGCGCCCGGTAACGTGGGGTCGAACTACGCCAAGGGCTTGCTCGTCAAGTGGGGTAAGAACGCGGTCGAGCTTCCGCAGATGGCGATCGTCGCAATGCGTATGACGATCTCCGGTATCCAAGCCCTGACGGACAAGCAGATCGAAACGATCCTTGGTCCGGTGTTCGAGGGACGGGATTCCAGTGCAGCGGAACGCAAGCACGTTGTGGCCGCGTTGAAGAAGCGTCGCGATACACTACTGACCGACTGGACCGAAGTGATGGAGAATCTCCGGTCCGACTTCGAGTGGCCGGGCATCGGCAAGGGCTCGAAGTCGTTCGTGTCTGAGCCGTCCGACATGAAGTTCGGTGCGAAGGAATCGCAGATCATTCAAGACGCGGTTGAAGCGAAGTGGCAGGGTAAGTGTTTGCAGCTTGACCGTGACGCGATCGAGAATCATCAAGTCATGGTGCGTGGCGTGAAGCAAGCGGATGGGTCGCTTGCGACGTTGATCCATTTCCGCCTGTCCGCGCTGTTTGCGAATGACATTGTGTCAAACCTTTTCAAGCGTGCAGGCGTGGACAAGAAGCAAGTGTCCGCAACCGCGTCGTCGGCGGGTAACTACATTTCGGGGACGCCCGAGCAGGGTTACGCGCAGGACATCGGCAAGGTGTTGAAGATTGACACTGAGAATCATCTGTTCGACAAAATCCGCAAAGCGATCGGCACACTCAATTATCATAACACCGGCGTGGGGTCCCCCGGGTCTGCGACCATCACGCCCGATGGTAAGTATAACGAAGACACGGTCAGCGCAGCGTTGGGACTTGAATCGGCGTTGAACGCGATTCAAGCGTTGGCCGAGAAAGACGAGAAGGGCACGTATCCGGTGACGGGTGACCCGAACCCCGAAGTTGTCAAGATGACGAAGTTGTATCTGGACTACTTGGCGGTCATCAAACACATCGCAGAGAACGTACAGAGTTTCATCGGTAAGCCGAGCGAGAAGCTCGCGCAGTTCACCATTTCGCAGGCGGTGAAGGGTACGGAGAAGGCCAAGGCGACAGCGGAAAAGCTCGACGACGGTTTGAAGGTTACGTACATCGCGTCGGGTGCTGAGTGGCCCGGTCTCAAAGCGGGATCGAATGGTGACTACCCCGCGATCAGTGGGTCAGGTACCACGGCATCGGGCTCCAACATTTCGCAGTTTGTTATCCGTGATCCCGGAACAGACGCGGTGGTACGCATCGCTCCGCCCCGAGGTACGCCCGGTGCGGCAGGAACCAAGGGATTCAATGGTATGGGGTGGGGGCTCGTGGCTTTGCCCCCGAGCGCCGTGTCGGTGGCCCACTTGACGAAGATAGTGGAAGCCGTAACGACCATCGCCATGCGACCAGCCTCAGAGAGCGATCGCAAGTTCCATTATTGGTTGACTCAAGCACTCGTGACGCAGAATGCCGGAACAGTTCATCCCGGAGTGAAGGGTTCCGTATCTGACCCGGTGTTGGTGACCGCGCAAGCGCAGTATCACTCCGGGGACGTTGACGATGCGGTATCCGCAGTGAAAGCGTACGTGGCTGATTACATGGACGTGAGTGTCGATCAGTTGGAGTCTCTGTCGGGGTACGACCTAGAACCTGACTACGATCGCAATTTCGGCTTCGCACGTGTGAAGCGCGTTGACGTTAGCTTGGCCGCGATCGAAGCGGCATTCAGCGCACGCAAGTTACGCCCGGCGCACCGAATCATCCACGGTGGTCTGTTGAAGGCGTTGGAACTCATCTCTAAGAACGGGGCATTGTTGGCTAACAACATGAAGCCGTTCGTGGGTGTTCCGTGGTCAAGTGGCAACGTCGGTACCAGCGTCCCCACGGATTTCTCGTACGGGGGAACGCAGGGCATATTCGGCACCATCCAGAAGGGGAAGTCAGGCGGCTCCGGGACGATGTATTTTGACTACTCGATCCTGTTGCGTCCGGACGTGTATATCGTGGGCTGGAATTCCGATGAGTTTGGGAAGGACGACCACGAGCGCATTCAGGCGATATTGCCCCCCTCTAAACTGACCGCGAAGATCGCCTTGCGGCTTATCAATGCGTCTTACACGCCGATGGAGTCGCCTGACCGGATGCTCATGCAGAAGACGCTGAAAGCAATCGCGGGTGACGGTCCTGACGCTGTGTCAACCGTGGACCGTGACCGGACGCTCATGCTGGTGAACGAGCATCTACAGTGCTTCCTCAACGCGGGTCGCACTGGCGACATCTCGGAGAGTTCACGGCCCCAAGTCAATTACAGGCACGACATTGACTTGCGGAAGTATCTGTGGACGGCAGTGGTGTCGTCGTACGAGATCACGAAGGTGAAGGAACTGTGCAAGAGCATAGGGTGGACGAGTTTCGCGCAGGGGCGGACGATCGATCAAGTGTTTGTTACGGGGTAGTTATGTTTCCGTGGGATGATCTGAGTCGAGGGTTCTGGTTGTATGACCGCGCACAGGACGCGCGGTACATGCTTGATGCCGTGATCCCTGCGAAGCACGCGCCGAGTACGTTATTCTTGCTGCCCGGTTGGTGGGCGGGCGATCTGCAACCCGGCAACGGTTTGGAGATTGTGTCGGTGGAGACACGGGTGGTGGCGTCAGCACTCGCGATTGCGTCGGAAAAGTACGCGCTTGCTCCGATTGAACCGTGGGAGCCTGAATATGCGATAGCGTCCACGTCCCGCGACGCAGCGGACTACAATCGGGGGCTGTACGTTCAGGGACTTCGTCGATTGGCAGAGCTTCTTCCGGAGTTCAGTGTCGTTCCATATCTCCGGTACATCCTCTCCCGCCCCCGCCCGGACTTCGAGAAAATCGAGCGGGAAAAGATTGCGGGACTACGTGAAGTCGGCGCTGTGGTCATGTACGATGGGCAGGGTCGAAAGGTCGACGCGCTCGTTATCGATGAGCGAGGCAATGCCGCCGTGGTGGATGATGACGGTTGGCTCGCCCCATACATGGCACAGTGGCATGAAGACCAGCGGTCCGACGTTACCAATTTCATCAAGTGGGTTTCAGAGCGTGCCCCGTACGGGGACATGACGCTTGGGACATCTTTCAGCGGAACCCGAGAAGGAACCGTGGAAGATATTGCAGTTGAGTTGATTCGCGGGTAGTATATGCTCGTGCTTTGACACACAGTCAACAGTTCATAAGGGAGAATCACATGCCACAGGGACAGGTCGCACAGGGCTCGCACTATCAGTTTGGTGCCCCCGCCGCACTCGCGGACGTTCTCATGTTCAAGGCGAAGGGTAACTCAGGCGGTCGCGTTGTGCTGACCTTCGAGGCCCCTGTCGCCACCAACAATCTGACCGTTTCGGTCGAGGTCTCAGACGACGGTACCACGTGGAACGCCACTACCGCCGGGGAGAACCTCACAGCCGTTGTGGCAGAGGTCATCAAGCCGAAGACAGCACGGACCTTCGAGGTCCTGCTTCGCGCAACCACTGACAAGTGGATGCGTATCCGTGCCTCTGGCTCGGATCGCGGCGGTGTCACGATCAAGGGCAATGAGTTCCTTGACCTCGTGAACATTCAGGACCAGCAGGGCGGTGGTTTCGGCGAGGACTAAACCTCTCGCTGTTGCAGCACACCATTTTTGTCCGTCTGAACTGGTGACGCAGTGTCAACCTTACTACCGGTCCCCTCGACATGCGGGGGGACCGGTTAGAAGGCTCAGAAACGCAGGGAGAAAGCCGTGCCTCAGAACACTCTCGGACAACGCGAACATTTCATCCGTACCCTCGACCTTGAAATTGCTGGTCGTGGGGAGCGTTCGCGCCCGGTCGATCAGAACTTGATTGCCGCGATCGAGCGTGTGGGCGACTACCGCTCTCCGCTTTTCTTCCTCGTGAAGAACGAGGGCGACAACCCATTCACGTTCCAGATCGAAGGTTCAGCCGACCCTCTCACGGAACCGTTTGCGAACGCCGCAGGCGCAGTGACGTTCACGGGTGATCCGGCGGACGGTGATACGGTTACTCTGGACGACGGAACCGACACAGTCACGTTTGAGTTCGACGACGATAACGTAGTCACGTCTGGCAACGTCCGCGTCGCAATCTCTTCCGGCAACGCACGCGCCGACATGGATCGCCATCAAACGATGCAGAACTTCATCGCAGCCGTGCAGGCGTACGGGCGCGTGAAGGCTTCGGCCCGGGGCACGATCGAACTCACGGGCAACCCCGCTGACACGAACGAAGTCACGATTGACGACGGGCACGGCACAGTGCTCACGTTCGAGTTTGACACCCCGGACGGCATCACGGGTGACGTTGCAGTCGTCATCGGTGCGGACGCGTCGGAATCAATCAACAACCTTCTCAGCGCCATCAACGCTTCGGCGCTCACCATCACAGCAACCAAGCGTGCAGGCGCAGACATCCTTGACCTCGTTGACGCCTTCGGTGGCGCGGCGGGCAACCAAGCCATCACGAAGACGGGTGCGAACATCACCGTTGCCGGTATGCTCGGTGGCGTGGACAACGGGGATCGACTACGCCTCGACGCAGAGGAAGCGACCGCGTATCACGGAAGCACGCCAGTCCCGAACCCGGTTGCGAACATCACGCACACTGTCGCGGGCACGGGCGGCAACAACGCCATTGCCAAGAGCGGTGCAAACATCGTCGTCGTGGGTATGGCGAACGGTAAAGCTCCCCTCTCGTTTGAAGAGTTCGTCACCCCGGGCGGTTCCACGGTCACGTCAGTGGTGGTGAACCCGCGTGCATTCGTACAGGTGGTGGTGACAGCCGCGACGGCGCGTTATCTTCGCCTTGTTGCGCTACCCGAGAACTTCGATGGCCAGCTTCCGGAAGGGACGAGCCGTCCGCAGGGGCACGTGTCGATCGCGCATTGGGTCGGCAAGCTCGAAGAGTACGAACGCTCGAACCTGACGCAACTTCCGCAGCTTGCATAAGTGAGTGAGACGTGCCGACAGATGCGAAATACTCCAAGGGCGTAGTGAACGCCCTTATGCGCCAGAAGAACAGGGACTTGTGTCCCGGGTGCGGCTTCCCCATGCCAGTCTATCCCGGTCGATACCCGTCGAAGTGCCCGTCGTGTGGGCATGACCGTGTGTCAATCGCCAAGCCGCAGAAACCAGAACAAGATGCTGCCGAGGAAGAGTAACGAGGGCATACCGGGAGCGATGCCGGGACGGTCAGCCAGAAATCGTCCGCCGTTCCCAAACGAGTTGCCCGGCAAGTTTGCTGTGATCGAGTTCAATCGCGACACCGCACAGTACAAGTTGCATGTGGACGATTCGCGCCGTAGTAGTTACGATCTCGGTGGAGTGGTTCAAGGAATTATGAACCGGTTCGAGCAGTGGGGTTACAAAGAACTGCTCTGTCAGACGCTTGACCTTGCGCGGGAGTTTGGAGCGGCTCAGGGTGTCTTCAAGGACGGACGGACGATCGCACTGTTTGACCGCGATCCAGTGGTACCGCCCCTCTTCCCGGAAGATATTCGTGATCCAGCCCCAATCAACTTGCCGACTTTGAAGGGGTAGTGATGCCGCGTGAAATGTTGATGGAAGGTGTCCTTGCCAATCCCGCCGAGGGTGACGCAGGGTGCATCATGTACCCCGAAGTGGCGTATGTGGTTCAGCCTGTGATGAAGCTGGTCGAGGGCGTGGAATCGCAGGACGGCTCACGCGCGTTCTTCTTCTTGGGTAAGCCCAACCAACTCAACGAATCTCTTGACACACAGTCAGTCGAGATTGTCGAGAGCTACGACGACCTCGAACTCATCGAGCGCGAACTTCCAAACGGCCAGAAGACCAAGCTGCCCAAGGGCGGCACGATTTTCGTTGAAGGCCCGTACCAGCGCAGCGACGTGGAGAACGCCAACAAGCGCACGTACAGTCGCAAGCTGTGGGAGCGCCTGATCGGCGATCCAAAGTCGGGCGTACAGACCACCGTCAAAGAACGTGGCATGGTCGGGCACCTTGAGCATCCGGCAGACGGACGTACGCACGGCAAGGAAGTCGCCTTGCTCAATTCCTCGCTTGTTCTTCGTGAGGATGGCGTAGTGTGGGGCAAGAGCGAATTGCTCGACACTCCCAACGGCCTGATCTTGCAGGAATTCACCCGCAAGGGCGTACGGTGGGGCGTGAGTTCACGCGGCTCCGGAACTGTCCGCTCAGACGGCAAGGTGGATGAGAACGATTTCGTGCTCATCACCTTTGACGCAGTGATGAACCCTTCGACCCCGGGCGCATACCCATCGAAGGTGAATGACGACAAAGACAAGAACGAACGCAAGTCGCTTGACACACCGTCAGTGAATGTATCGGAAGAGGTCTCGGAGTTCCTGTCCGAGTCCTCGCGTCTCAGTGAGGTCAATGTCTCCGATCTTACCGAGTCTGGTCGCAACGACTACGCACGCGAATTGGTGGCCCTATTCTTGAAAGGCAATCGCTCGTCGATCGCTGGCGTCCTCACGGATGAGCAGCGTGCCACGACAGCAAAGTGGTTGTCCAACAAGTTGCGGGAATCGACCGAGGAAACGGCAGTCGGGAGCGTCTTGGACGAGGCAGTCGCAGAAGCCGAGCGAGTCACCGAAGCACGTTCACAGGCGCATGTGGACAGCGTACGTCGCCAGTTGGCCGCAGCACTCGAAGAAGCCGAAACCGAGCGTGCCCGCAGTGGGGCGTTGGCAGAGGAAGCGGAGAGTCTCCGGGACCAGTTGGCAGAAGCACAGGCAGCCCTCACGGAAGCAGAGGACTCCTGTAGTGACTTGCAGACCCGGTTGTCACTGGCCGAGATGCTGATCGCGGAGCAGTCCGAGCAGGAAGTGTCGGATGAGATCGCGGCAGTGGTTGAGGCAGCGATCGCAGAGGTTCCCGAGCTTGGGGAGTACAGGGACCTACTGGAACGCTGTGACACACCGTCAGAGGCTCGCGGTATCGCGGAGCGCCTCATCCATGACGTTGCCGCACGGAAACACGAGGAAGCATCGTCCTCGTCCCGCGCGTTCCCCACCCCCCGGCGTAACTTGCCCGCCGGGCTGATTGTTGAGTCGGAAGCGATGGCTCACAAGCAGACCAAGTCAGCGCCCACGTCGTCCGGTGCAAAAATGGCGGCACAGGCAATGGCGGCAGGAAAAAAATAGGTTACTCTCGTAGTGACGAGTGACCGCAACGTAAACTTTCAGGGGACACAACACATGATTCTTTCACAGCAAGGTCTCTATCAGGGCGTCATCGAAGCGGGCCTCAACCTCGCCGAGACCCCCGAGAGCGAAGGCGGCTTCCGCGAGTATTTCGAGGAATCCGATCTCGCCGACATGCGTATCAGCGACGACTACATGCGTGCCACAACCGCGATTCTCATGGAGAACTCGAAGCGTTGGATGGCAGGCATCGCCCGCGCTCGCAAGGACAGCAACGGAAACTTCGTGATCGACGAAACCACCCGCGCAGCACTGGTCGGTGGCTGGTCCGATTACTTGTTCCCGATCATCCGCGCCAGCTTCCCGAGCAACCCGATCAACGAACTGGTATCCGTCCAGCCCACGACCCGTCGCACTGCGACCGTCGTGTATTGGGACTGGATCATCGGTCGCGGCAAGGGTCGCTACACCAAGGGCTCGAAGCTGTTTGACGCGAACGTCGGCAAGCAGGACAGCGGGTTCAACTTCTCCAACGAAGTCGTTGAGAAGGAACCCATCGCAGCACTCGGTGGCGCAGGCGCGACCATCGCGGGCACGCTGGAATTCACCAGCGGTGGCGGCGTCCGTCCGGGCACGGTCCGCTTGAGCCTCACCAGCACCGCAGACGGCGTTCTGTTGTTCTCGGATGACGGCAACGGTGGCCTCATCATCCCGGCAGGCTCGACCGGCACTGTGTCAGCCAGCAGCGTCAACTACGTGACCGGCGCGTTCACCATCACCCTCGCCGGTGACACGTTCACGACCGCCGCGACGAATTACGCGTCGTACCGTTGGGACAGCGAAGGATCGGCTGATCTCCCACAGGTCGACGTGAAGATCACCACGAGCACGGTCGAGACCGAGCGTCGTGCCCTGCGTGTGAACTACACGCTGGAAGCCTCACAGGACGTGTTCGCTGAGTTCGGCGTGTCACTTGAGCCGCAGTTGGTTCAGGGTGCCGCCGAGCAGTTGAACTTCGAGATTGCACGCCAGATCATCTCGGAGATTTGGGCCGTCGCGCCAGTCGCGTCGTCCTTCAACATCACCGGACCGACTGAGTACAGCCAGCAGGAGCACTTCCGCGACTTCATCTACAACCTGCGTCAAGCGGACAACTCCATCTGGAAGCGCACTCAGAAGGGCTACGGCAACTGGATCGTTTGCGACGAAGGTGCCGCGAACCTGATCGAGTCGCTCCCGAGTGGCATGTTCGTCCCGGCCCCGCGCCCGGCGAACGTGCAGGGTCTCCACTTCATCGGCACGCTGATGAACCGGTACCGCGTGTACAAGGACATCCATCTCGACAAGGAACCGGGCGCTTCGGCGAACGGCAACATCTTGATGGGCTTCAAGGGTGGCAACTTTTGGGAAGCCGGATTCGTCTGGTCCCCGTACCAGTTGCTTTACACCACCGACACGACGGTGCTGGCCGACATGGTCGCGCAGAAGGGCATGGCGTCCCGCTACGCAACCAAGATGGTCAACAAGGACATGTACGTCCGCATCTCGCTCGGCGCGTAACACCCGCCAAACCGAACCAAAGAAGGGGCCGCAATCATGCGGCCCCTTTTGTTTGACACACAGTCAGAACGTAGTTTGAATCTTCTATCCCGAGGGGGACTCTGATAGAATGGCCGCATCGGTCTAGGGATCATCGTTCCCATTATTGCAAAGGAAAGTCATGCCTAAGAAAGAGTCAACGCCGCGTTTCATCAACAGCCAATCCTCGCCCGTTCGCGTGTTTGGCGAGGACAAGCGCCCTGTCTCAGTGGGATGCTTCAACCAGCGGTTCCAGCAGAGCGACGGTTGCTTTGTCCTTGAGGGTCATTACTGGAAGCGTTTCCTGCATCCAAACGGACCTCTCGCGGTGTACCCGCCCGAGGATCGACAGGGATTCACCAACGAGATGTGCCGTCGCGACACCAACGCTCAACGCGCAGTCGACGAGGGCCAAGCCCCGGATTCCTTTCGCGCCCCGACCGACGATGATGGATCGGATGAGGAAGCGACTACCCCGAACAGCGGCGAGGCTTCAAAGCCTGACCCGGAAACTCCTGTCACCCCTGCATCTGGCACGGAAGCTGGCACAGTGGGTGAAGAAGGACAAGACGGCCCTGACGGTCCCGGGGACGACGCTGACAGTGACGAGACGGACCCCACGGACGAGTCATCTGACGCGGACGATGATTCCGACGAAGAGGAAGAAGAAGATTCTGACGACGATGGTGAGGAAATTGAACTCACTATGGCGCAGCTTCGCGGCATGAAGAAGGACGAACTGATCGCGCTCGCAAAGGCCAACGGTGTTCCCCACGGTGGCACGGTGAGCGATCTCAAGACCCGTCTGGAAACTCACTTCTTTTCCGACGAACCCGAAGAAGAGTAGTCCTGACGGAGTGTCAAGATGCCTGAGAGCATTGGCAATAACGAACTTACGTTCGACAACATCCGTGATGAGATCAACACTGGTCTCGGCGGAACGTCGTTGGATGTTGAGTTGTCCGAAGCCGATGTTGAGAAGTGCATCAAGGACACCATCCGCCTGTACAATCGCAACCGCCCCGGGCGCGAGTTCAAGAAGCTGGACATCACCACCACCGCCACCCGGTACGAGCTTGACCCGCAGACACACAAGGGCATTCAGGGGGTCGTCAAGGTGCAGTTTGTCGAGAAGACGAACTTCACGGGCGACCCCTTTGACCCCTTCTACTACAACGGGCTTGGTCTGACTCCACAGGGTGACACGTTCTCGGAGTATGACCAGAAGCGCCAGTACATTGAGATGGCCCGGCGGATTGGTTCCGTTGAGCCTGACTGGCAGCAACGCGTTGAGGACGGGAAAGTCGTCCTGTATATCTCGATCAATGCGCCTTACTGGTGCATGTACACGTACACCTTCCACTACACACCCGACACGGACCCGGTGACGGGTATGCTCATGGTCCCCGGTGGGGACGTGGAGTGGTTCATGCGGTTCGCCACTGCTTGCGCGAAGGACATCGTCGGACGCAAGCGCAGCAAGTTTGGCGGCATCCTGATCCCGGACGGAGCAACAGCCGAGACCGATGGCCGCGACATGAAGGAAGAAGCCAAGGAAGAATTTCTGGCGTTGCGCGAAGAGATCAAGAAGCGCAGGCGTCCTCTTTTGCCCGAGATTGAGTAGTGACAGTGTGTCATGGCGATCGCGTACAAGAAACCGCAGATACCCAATGTACCCGCGATCCTCGAAACGGTTCGCGATGTTGCTGTTGAGGTCATGCACGAGCGCACCCGGGAGTTCGCACACACCGAGCGTGACCGGTTTGTCAGCGACGTGAAGCGCCAGCGATTCCAGTCCTTCAACATGTATCCGCTGACGCCCAAGTATTACAAGCGCAAGGTGTCCAAGAATCGGGACACGCGCGTGATGCTCGCGACCGGTCACATGATGCGAAGCGTCAAGGTCATGGAGCGGAAGGACAGCAAGCTCCGGACTACGATTCATGTCGGGTTTGAGCGTTTGGCGCTTGCCCGGGACCTCGATAACCGCGTGGTCTATTACCCGCTGTACAAAGTTGCGATGGTGCAAGAGAAGGGATCATCGAAGATGAAGATTCCGCCGCGCCCGCACTGGAAGCCACACCTTGAAGCCATGCGCGGGCGTGCTCTTGACGTTCGCAAGCTCATCAAGAAAGACATTCGCTCCGAGGCTTTGCGTCGCGTTGGCGCACCGCTCCGGGGACGTTGACACACTGTCAGAGGATAGGTTTTGACGGCCCTCATGGACTTCGTTGAAGGTTTCTCCGAGACGCTCCCAACAGCGTCCGAGATTCTCACGTTCCAATCGAACGCTTCTGGCGAAGTGACCGGTACTGTACGCGTGCCCGCTGGCGTGCCAGACGTGATCGTTCGATACCGCAACCGCAATGAGACCGGGTACGCATCGGTCAACTACGTGATCGCAGACACGGGCACAGACGTGACGGACGGGATGGGTCGGGTGAGTCGTTCGTTCACCATCTCTGGCCTCGTTCCGGGTCAGACATACGCGATCGTCGCACAGGCAGTCGACGCACCCAACAAGGCAATCTCCGTACCGAGCCCGGAAATCTTGGTGCTCATCACCGGGGCAGCCACCGCACACGAGAGTTACCTTCCGGTCAGCGTGCTTGAATATACCGAGTTCCCGAAGCCTGACTCGAAAGACATCCTTCACCAAGTGCGCCTGATCGAGTGCCTGTACGAGCAGCAAGCTCCGCAGATCGAATACTACCCACTCAGGAAGCTCCCCACCCCGGCAGTCGACGGGGGCGGTGACGTGGACCCTGACGTTCTATCCGGGGAAGCGGGCACGACCAAGTTTGACCCCCTGTGGGGCGAGAGCGTCCCCGAGTCGATCGGTGCCGGGACTGAATGGGCGCAGCCACACGGTGACGCAACGAAGAGCGTCAACAGCCGCGAGACATACGACGGACCCTACTTGATCCGCGCACAGATTCGCCGTGAAGCGAAAGAGCGCCAGTTGAAGAAGTGGGGCTTCGATGAAATCCGAGACATCATCGTCACGATACCGGTTTCCTATCTGGACCGATTCGGCGTGCGAGTTGAGGCAGGCGATCAATTCACGTGGGACGGTGAGCGGTACCAAGTGTTGAAGCGTTCCCGTGATGGGTACTGGTTCAACACCAACCAACGCCTGTATGTTGTCATCTCTGCCGAGCACCATCGGGAAGGTTCCTAAACGCCGTGTATCACACGGGAAGGACGCACTGTGGACTTACTGCCGCGACTACACAACGCCAAGACGCTCCGGATTGTCGATCCCACGACGATCGAGGCGGAATTGGAACTTGGATTCGGTGTCAAGGTGCATCGCAAGATCAAGCTCGAAGGGCTCGACCAATCCATTGTCCCCTCGTACTTGAAGAACAAGGCTCAACACGTCTTGGTGGTTTTGATCGGCGGTAAGAAGATCGTTGTGCAGGCCGCGACGAATACGATCGACCCCCTCGTGCGCGGGCGCGTGTATCTGGACGAGACGGTTCACGGCAATCCCGTGGGGATGTCCTGTCCGCCCGGGGCGGAACGTGAGATGCTCGAAGTCAGCGAGTACATTCGCTGGATCGCGGGCAAAGACTTTGAACTGAACGAAGTGCTGTTCACGCTGAACGGGAAGCGTCCAAAGGGGGCATAAGGTGGCGGGACCTTACACGTTTGACGACGCGGTACGCATTCACGATCACGCCATCTGGACGTGGCTTGGTAAGCTGTTGTTCCACTACCCGGCTATCGAGAACACTGTCAACCCGGCGCTCGTCATCCCGGAGAAGAAAGACCATCCAATCATCCGTGTGATGGCATCGCCTGACCGCGCCTTCGCGAAGATCGTCGACACGCTGGTTGCACAGAACTGGATTCCGAGTGAAACCGGTCAAGCCCTTCGGGACTTGACTGACGACAACCTCGCCGTCCTTCCGCTCCCGGCCATATCCTTTCAGCGTCTCGACCCGCGCCCCGACCCCGACCTCTCGAACGTGCCCTTCACGTATCGCAAGTCGTTTTACGATTGCGAGAAGAAGCGGTTCGTCTTCTATCGCTGGCCGAAGACGTGGATCACGGACTACACCATCACGTTCTGGTCGAGCCGTATGTTCAGCAAAGCCTTCTTTCTTGAG
>Ga0307377_10004622_pt1 | contig 14992 bp, 19 predicted proteins | sample TR3MG_FD_202535 | JGI IMG/M metagenome (GOLD analysis project Ga0307377, IMG submission 202535) | Soil microbial communities from Risofladan, Vaasa, Finland - TR-3 | ecosystem: Environmental > Terrestrial > Soil > Coastal area > Acid sulfate soil | place: Finland: Risofladan, Vaasa | collected... | reverse complement strand
GCTTGCCAGGAATGTTGCTGCCGGCAAAAGGGGGCAGAGGCTTGTTAAGTGGAATACCGGCAACCAACAAATAGCCAGACAAAACAGGAAATATAATAAAGTTCTTTCTAAGGCATACGGAGTTAAACCAGGGCAGGTTTATGACGGAGGGAAAACTATAAAGTTTGACCCATTAAAAAAGTGGAACCTACACTCACCATTTGCCCACCTAGCAAGAATTGGCGGCGCTGGAAAAGCCTCTTTTGCGGACATAAATACAAATGTAAAAAACACTCCCCTTATGTTGCATGAACTTGCACACAGAGAACAATATGTTAAGGGCAAAACAGTTTTTAAGGGAAAGGCTTGGGACAGGATAAGCAAAACCTATGAAAAATCTCTTTTTAAGAGCATAAACCTTAAGCATAGGGGTGTTGAGCCATCCCACAAAGATTATCAGTATTTTAAGGGGAATGTGAAGCTAGACAAGGCAAAGAGAAAGCTTGCCAAAAGAATTTCTGTAGCGGCGCAAAGCGCATTTCATAAATCTCGGTATAAGGCTCTTGGCGTTGCAATAGACGCAAAGAGAATAGGCATGGAGCTTGAGGCAAACGCCAAGGCAGTTAAAATGGCATACAAGCTAAGAGGCAAAAAGTTTGCTGTAATTACCGCAAAGGCAATGATTCCTAATGTTACCTCGAACCTAAAAGGGCCAGCCATTAAGTTAACAAAATATGGCTTAATAGGAGCTGGCGCTGTAATAATTGGCAAAAGCCTATTAGATAAGCCGAAGCGCAGGAAGAAATAATGGCATTTTTCCAAGACCCTACAGTTACAGACCTAGTTCAGTCCACTATTGAAAAGGTGGATGCTATGGAAGAGGCTCAGCAAAAGAGGCTTCTAAAGGTATTCAGAAAGACCAGAAGAGAGCTTCAGGATAGGCTTTTGACTATTCCAGAGGGCACATTTACAGAGCAGCAGCTTCGAGTCACATTAGTTCAGGTTGATGCTGCTATTCGAGCTATTAACCGAGATTTGAAGGATGGAATGGTAGACGCTGGCGAAATTATGGCCACAAAGGGCATTTCGACCCTGGTTTATGAAATAGAAAAAATGAGTAAGTATTTTGATGGATCGGTCACTCCCCTAAACATGAAGGGGATTCTGGCCGCTACTGATCCAAACACATTCTTAGTGAATAAGTACGAGGCAAGTCTAGACGCTTATTCTGAGGCCCTAAGAGCCCAAATTACAGGAAATATAGTGCAAAGTATGGCTATGAGGGACACTCAGGAGAGAACTGTTAGCCGCCTTGTGTCAGATGTTGGAAAATACTTCATTGGTGAAGAGTGGAAGCTTAATAGGCTTGTCCGGACAGAATTGCACAATGTTTATAACTTCTCAAAGATGCAGGGACTCGGACAGATTCAGGAAGAAACTATCCCAGACTTAAAGAAAGCCTTAATGCACCCGATGGACAAGAGAACGGGTGAAGATTCAAAGGAATTAGCAAGAATGAATCCCGTGGTAGACATTGATGAGCCCTTTAGGTTTAATTGGAAAGGAACAGAAAGGGTTTTTCAATTTCCACCGGACAGGCCGAATGATCGCTCGATCTTAGTCCCGTATCGTGAGGAATGGGGAAAACAAGCAGCTACTTTCAGGAAAAGTGGCTAAAATAAATTTACAATGGCCAGGTGCCATAAGGAGTTACAGTTATGAACGCAGAGGCGACTACTGAACAGGTTTCAGAACAGCAAGCCGCTACAGTTGAGCAAACAGCAAAGACTGTAGAGACCACTCAAGAAACTACTGATTCTGGTAATCAGGATCTTGGATGGACTGATGAGCAAAAGACTTATATTGAGTCTTTGCGAAAAGAAAACGCGAAATATCGCACGAAAAGTAAAGAGTTAGAAACTCAATACAATACTGTGAATGAGCGATTTTCTAAGATGGAAACGGGTTTAAAGAGTATGTTCGGTGAAGGCGAAGAGGAAGTTCCTCCAGAGCAGCAGCTAGAATATATGCAGGCCCAAAATGAAACTTTGATAATTAACAATGCCTTAACTGAGGCTGCGTTAGAGTACGGAATAGGAAAAGATGATTATCCTTATTTCAAATTTTTAGTCCAGGAAAGACTTGGTAGCCTTGAAGAAGGTGAAGAGCTTACGGAGGAAGATTTGGATGGAATAGCACTAAACGCCCGACGCGGAAAAACTGCATCCTCAACTAGCGTTGATGGCGGCGGCCCTGCACCGGAAACTGCTGGTGGCGTGACTTTGGAGCAATTCTCAGAGATGGGAATTAACGAAAGAAGTCGTCTTTTTACTACAAACGAGGCTCTATATAAGCAGCTAGTTACCCAGGAGAGATCCTCGGCACGGGCTAAAAAATAGGAGATTAGAAAATGGCAGCTACAGTAAGTACGGACTTTGTATTCCAACCTAAAGTATGGAAAGAGCACATTTCCGCATATTTCAGAGATAAATTATTATTTGGCGCTATTGCTATGAGTGATGACACTCTTACGCAAGAGCCTGGAACCACAGTAAACTTCCCTTATTTCCAGAAGATTGGGGCAGCAGAAGAGCCTCTTGAGACCGCATCTCTAATAGTTGACAGCCTGTCAGATGACAGCTTTTCTGCAACTGTGAAAGAGGTTGGCAAGGCCGTGGGCATCAAAAAGAAGGCTTTTAAAGTGAGTGCCGCTCGTACAGAGCGCGTAATCATGGAAATCACTTCTCAAATTGGCCGAGTTCACGCTGAAAAGGTTGATAACGACCTTTTGACCGAGTTTTCTACTGGCGGTAACTTTATCGCTCCAACTTTAACTATTACTGGAAAGAATGTTCGATCCATCAATCAGGCTAAAGTTTTGGGATTCGGTGACCTTCATACTGATGCAATGGCTCTACAGATCAACTCGCTTGATATGTTAGACGTAACCAATGACGCTACTGCGGGATTCTTGAAAGCTGATGCTTTGGACCCAATGTATAACGCCCCTGGTTTTCGTGGTCGCCTTCTTGGTATGGCTATTTTTGAAACAGATAAGGTTCCTGCTGGAACGTCTTATATTCATAAGGCCGATGCTTATGGCTATATCTTAAAGCAAGATATGGAACTAGAAAGCGATTATGACATCTTGGCTCGTGAGTGGGTCTTTACTGGAAACCAATGGTATGCAGTTAAATCTTTCCACGGAAAGATCGACGCAGCAGACCTGAAAACCACTAAAGTAACTTACGTTTAATATATGGTGGGGGGCATTTTGCTCCCCATTTCTTGGGAGAGTTTTATGGGAATGATGCTGCGACGTAATAGACAAAAAGACGTTAAACCTGCTGAAAAGCCGGTTGAAAAGGCTCCAGAGCCAAAAGCTGAAGAGGTGAAAAAGCGTGGCCCTATCAAGCAAGCAAAAGCATAAGGTCGTTTTTTATCTTGGTTGGTCTGGTCTTACTCTTGTAAGCGGATCTACTCAGTACAATTCTGTAGTAAATGACAGACTTGGGGTGACCCTAAATACTGATATTGAGAATCTCGTAAAAGGGCTTTTAGAGCGCCTTGAAATGCTTGATGAAGCGTTGGATTCGGCAATTTGTCGTTTAGCGGCCTCAAAAGTCGATAATATAGATATGAATCCAAGGGAAATTGAGCAGCTCAAAAAGGAGCGGAAGCGCCTTATTCGTGAGCTGTCGGATCATTTGGATATTCCAATTGATAAATCTGGAGGAATGAATGTATCGGTGTCTGTGTGAGCGGCGGTAATCTGAGAGCTAGTCTAAGCGATTGCATAGACAAAATTCTCGGCGTTAGAGAGCAAATTGGCGCTCAATTGGCTGATGTTGATATTGTGGTTAGGACTTGGAGTGGTCAGAGGCAGGGAGATGGCACATATACAGATGTGGTCACTCGTCTTAGCCCAGCTCCTCAGATAGTCGATTACAGCCATAATATAAGGGTTACAGAAGCCGGTGCAGTTAAGTCGGGAGACTTAATATTAAGGGGCATTTCTCCGAATTATAGTGAGAGTGATCTTAAGACCATTACTTCGGCCAAAAATACAGAGAAGTTTTACAGGTTGGGGAAGAATTACTATACTTGTATTCATGTCAGGGAGCGTTTGGTGACCTGGGATGTTCATATTAGAAAAGTCAGTGAAGACGAAACAGAGAGGGGATAGAATGGACGGACAAAATAACGGCGATAAGCCAATGTCAGGTTTTTACAATAAGCCCGTTAAGAAAAGAATGGGTGGAGCTTCAGGAGCACAAGGTAATGGCGGCGCTTTAAATGGCCAAGCTGTTGCTGGTGTCTCTAATCCAAATGGTATCGAGCCAAAGAAAATTGGTGGTGGTATTCAGTTGGTTCAGGGTCCAGTGGAGCCAAAAGTAGGTAAATAGTGGCTGCAAAAGATAGCGGGAAGCCTAGATTCATTCGCAAGAATGGCAAGGTAATCCCTATCAGGTCTAAGGATGGCGCTGCTCCTAAAGGTGGTGGTAAGGCCAAAAAGAGCGTTAAGAAGACGCTCAAAGGCGTTGCTATGCGAAAAGAGGGCGCTAAATATATGTCTGCTACGGCCAAAAGGGACGATAAGCTGGCAAAAACAGGAAAGAAGGTAAGGAATGTTTCTTTGGCTGTTAGTGCTGCTGGCGCTCTTACTGCTGCCGTAAGTAAAAGGTGGGGAGGCGTTGGCCTTGCCGCTGCTGGGCTTGGTGGGCTTAGTGCTTTGATGAATCAGGGATTCTCTACAGGTAGGACCAACTCTGCAAAGGTTCGTAGAATGGCCGCCAAGGATCTTTCAGGTGGCAAAGTAAGGCAAAAGGATGCTCCAGCTCCTATTGGGTCGGCAACACAGAGGGCATATCTGGAATGGGCTCATATCAAAAAGAATAGTACAGGCTTCTAAATGGCCGCAAAGATATTCAAATACTTAAATGTAAATAAAATTAAAAAAGCAGCAGAGGGACTTGGTTCTGTTTATGGAACTGTTAAGGACTTTACTGGCGCTGGGATTGGCGATGCAGCAGCCTATATTGGCGAGTCTAGGAATAGAAAAAAAGAGGTTAGGCTTGAGAATTTCGCCCATGAGATTGAGGCTTTCGCTGGAGCCAGTGTTGAAGAGCAGAAGGGCGCTGTTGTAAGAGGCGTTATTAGAGCCTTTCCTGAGCTGGTTGGATCAAGCCCAGTGGATACTGGCGAATATGCGGCCAGTTGGGATCTTACTCCTACAGAAACTAGCATCATTTTGGGTAATTACTCGCCTCATGCGCCGATTATCGAAAAGGGAGCTAGACCATTCACTCCTCCTATTGGGCCTTTACTGGCTTGGGCTAAAAGAGTTCTAAAGGATTCCAGTCAGCCGCCGAACTACTCAAGTGAGGTTTGGGGTCTGGCCATAGGTACACAAAAGAAGATTGCCAAACATGGAATGGAGCCAAAACACGTTTTAGAGAATATGATTCCTGTAATACTTGGTTATATTGTTGAGGAGCTTAAGCGTGGCAGATAATACCACTAAAAATGAATCAATCTCCGAGGTGGTTCCATACCAACTAGGCAAGTATTTAAAGGATAATGTTCCTGGGGTTAAAGAATTTTATGATGAGTTTCCAAATGCCAGTCAATCATTCAAAATGCCAAGCGTTTCAGTTATTATAAAGAATACTGACTTCGCTCCACAGGCTACGCCATATCCAGCGGCACAAATAGGGCCAGGTGATATTACTAATAATAAGGCGAATTTGCTTTATGTGGTTGGAGACTGGGATTTTACGATCCAGTTAGACCTATGGGCAGGTTCTAAGGAAGAGCGGGATGATTTCTTTGACGCTACGTTTAATGCACTAAACCCAAAGATCAGTCCTATGGGATTAACCCTAGAACTTAGTGAGTATTTCGGGACATTATGTGATTATCTTTATGTCGGGCACAGTTTTTCCGATAGTGAAGAAAGTTCCCAAAAAGATGAATGGAGAGCTACACTTAATGTAGTTGCTACTTGCAAAGCATTACGAGACAGGAAAGAATTTATTATTACTGATACTGGAACGGCAAAAGACGTAGAAGATGCTGGAGAAATCAGCCCTACTGTAGTTGTAACGGAATAAAAGGAGACAAGGATGGGAATTTATAGAACGAATGATCCAACTCAATTTGATGATATTGATGGGATTGTAATTGATGAATCTGCTCCACCATCGGCTATATCCGGTGCGGCTGCAAACGTCGCAATTTTGGTTGGCCAATTCCAGAGAGGGCCATTAGAGTTGTCTTTGCCTCTTGGATCAATAGGTGACTTCCATGAAGTATATGGAAAATCCCTTTTGTCTGGAAACAAGCAATTAAAAAATAAAAAATTCGGTGCTTTGAGAATTATTAGAGCTGCTGCCGCTGATGCGATTAAGGCGACTCTAACAGTTGATGCAAAGCTTAAATTCGATGCAAAATCGGTTGGATTATACGGAAACAACATTCAAGTTACTGTTGGCGATGTGACCGGCGATATTGCTTCAGTTCCAGCGGTGGCTCAGGAAGAAAAATGGGATTTTGTAGGCCAGACAGGCAATGATTATGATGTTGTCGGCGCTGCCAAGAAACTTAATCTAGCAAGTGGCCTGGCCTATGTTTGGTTTAATGTCACTGATGGGGCAAATACTCAGACTGATCCAGGCGGAACGGGCACAGCAATTGAGGTCCAAATCTTAGATGCTGATACGGCCATTGATATAGCCTCGACAGCTAAGGACGCCATCAATACGGCTTCCGTGGCCGGTGTTGGAACAGCCACAGATGACGCTGTGAGCGCAATGGAAGTCCCTTACACTGTTGGACTACAGTCTGCTCCTGGTGATGCTGGAGATACTGGAACAACTTTTTCGATAACTGCTACAGGCGCAGCCCTAGTTCCTTCAGTAAATGCTGGATTTAAGGTAACTATTGAAGACCTAAACCCAGACGCAGTATTGCCGGTTGAGATTTACGATGGCCTTACGGCTGCCGCTCTTTCAACTGCTACATTTGCCGGATCAAGATTAGTTGATGTGACTATTCTTTCACAAGCTTCTGACCCAGCTAACCAAGTGGCTACTCCGCTGGCTACTGGATCTGACGGATCGCTTGTAGATACTGATTATGAGGCTGCGATTGTTTTGGCTGAAGAAGAGAAGGCTGGAAACGTCATTTTCTTAGATCAGTACAATGCAACAAGAAATGGCTACCTAAAGAGTCACGTTTCATCCACTCAGGATAAGATGTGTATTGTTTGCGGCCAGGCTGGTGACAATAAGGCGGCTGCGGTTGCTGATGCTGCCAACTACAGAGATGCAGACGGACGAGTGATATACGCTTGGCCTTATGTTCAGACTTCTATCAATGGTGTTTTGGAGCTTACTGCTCCTGCGGCATGGGTAGCGTCGATTTTCTCTCAGACAAGCCCACACGTTGCTCTTTCTTACACTGGAAACACTGGCTTCCTAGCTGGTATTACAGACCTTGAGTATAAGGAATCAAGAAATTCTTACATTTCCTTAAACGCTGCTGGTGTTCTTTGTCTTGAAAGAGATTTGGATGTTGGCTTCTTGGTCAAAAACGCTGTTACTACCCATATTCTCAACACTGAGAAGCGGGAAGTATTGCGACGAAGAATGGCAGACTTCTTAACCACTTCAATAGCTTATTACCTTAAGAACTACCAGAATGATGTTAACTCAAACGCCAAGCGCGACGAAGTTAAGGCTGCAATCCTTACTTTTGATGCTCTTTTGGTGGCTGATAAGATCCTTCCTGGGGCTCAAGAAGTTAAGAGCGGTGCTCCGCTGTTGGTTGATACCGAAAGCCTTAATACGGACGCGGTTGTTGCCTCTGGGCAGTTTAGAATTTTGTATAAACGAAGAATTTACAGCTCAATGAGATTTATCGTTCTCCAGGCAGAGATCGGTACTAGCGTTGTTGTAACAGAAGTATAAAGGAGAATTAAATGGCTAATCCTTCAATTAGAGGTCACAAAGGTCAGTTTAAGGTTTTTGAAAATGGCCAGTTAACCAATATCGTCGATATTACAAATGTCGATGTTAGTATGGACTCAAGTTTTTCGCGTACAATGTACGTTGGAAGACCGCTTCCAGAGGGCGATCAATCTGTTGAAGGTTGGTCAGGCTCTTGTTCGTTAGAAGTGAAAGATTCTTCTGTTGAAGAGTTTATTGATGCCCTGGTTACTGCGAATCTGAACGGAATTGGCGTAAGTGATTACAGCTTCATCACCATTGAAGAATATGGAAACGGAACTCGTAAATCTTATGTTTATTTTGATGTTCAGTGGAAAATGAGCCGCTCTCAAGGTGGTCTTTCAGACAAGATAACCAAGAAGCTAGACTTTCAAGCCTCTGGGCGACAAGCTTTAGATTAAGAATAGTTAAACAGTTACACAGGAGATAATGTTATGACCGATCAGGTTTTCTGCCACAAGCTCACTTTGAGCACTGGCAAGGTTGTTTTAGTTAGGGAGCCAAAAATCAGAGACCAAGAGCTTGCAGCTCAATTGGCTGGTGCAAAGGCTGGAAATGATAATAACTTGGCTGCCGCTATGCTTTGGCAAAAAGAATTAGCCAAACTGCTATTGATGAAAATAAATGATAAAGACCTGACCTCTGCCGAGAAAGAGAATTTAGACGATTTATTTTCTCTAAGAGAATATTCTGAAGTTTCTATGGCTCTTAAGCAGGTGGTGGGAGATGCAGGCGAGGGAAAGTTTCAGATGGAACTCGTGCCCGTTGGTTCACCCTAACGTGGATTAAGCGTTACACGAGTTTCAGCGTCGAAGAAATTATGAATATGACAAACGATCAATACAAGTCGGTCGTAGATGCTCTAAACGTAATTTTGGATAAGGAGTCTGGGAGGGGCGATTGATAGGCCAAGTTTTTACTGTACTTACCGAGTTTAAGTTTGAGGTTGGCGCTGCTGTACTTCAAACGGATATGCTTACAGGTGCAGTAAACAACCTATCCCAGAGTGCGGATAACGCTGTTACAAGCCTACAATATGCCGCCGCAAGTATTGTAGCTTCTTTCGTTGGCGGCACAGGCGGGGGAATATTAGGCGTTTTTTATAGCGCGATCATGGCCGCCGACAAATTCAAAAGCTCACAAATATCATTAGCCAATACTCTCACTCAGCCAGGGGAAACTTTTGCTTCTGCGATGGAGCGAGCTGGCGAAGCTATGGAAAGCATAGGCTCTGTTGCCAAGACGTTTTCTCTTCCTGCCGATTCTTTGCTTCAAATGACAAAGCTTTTAGGCCCGATGCTCCAGGTTCATAACTTGGCAGGACAAAACTACTCAAAGGCGATTGGTCTTGGTCGAAGATTCTTAAAGGCGGCTCCTATGCTTGGTGTTGATCCAAGCTTGGCAATGGGTCAAATGCAGGGAATCGTGGGCGGCCATACTGGTATGCACAGCACATTATTTCAAAGGCTTACTGGCGAAACTAAGACAATGGCTCCATTTATGGGCAATTCTAAGTCATTTAATCAGCTTGATACGGCTAAAAGGGTTCAGCTTCTTAATAGAGCCCTTGATGAGTTTGCCAACAACACAAAGGCTGTTGAGGCCCAGGCTCACACTCTTAATGGTGAAATGGTTAGGCTTAGAACTAATATGTCTGGTGCATTTAGCATAATGAGAGAGATCGGCGAAAAGATGATTCGCCCAGTTCTTCAGGTTTTGTCTGGCTTAAACCAATATATTGAAATGCACGGAAAGAAAATTTCCAAAAATCTGGCCCACATGATAGATCCGTGGACATCAGACATTAGGACAATGGTCACCACTCTTACGCAGATTAGAGACTTGAAAAAAGACCTGTCTAATACGGCAAGCCTTCTAAGCGCGACCGCTATCGTTCTTGGTCTTCACGAGGTTATGTTGCTTTTCGGAATAAGCATACCATTTATCTCTGCTGCACTGGCGAAGCTTGCTGGATTTATCCATTTTATACTTCCAACATTTGCTACTCTTACCGCTGAATTTGGGGCGCTTGCCGGAACTCTTACTTTCTTTACAAACTTCCTTGGTCTTGTTGCCTTATTGGTCTTTTACTTCCAGCTATTTAGCAGGGCATGGCAACACGCCAAAATTGACGCAATGATTGAAGTCGCAAACAGAATGGCCGAAATAACAGAGGTTTTCTCTAATACGAGTGGAATTATTGGCATTTTAGTTAATGCTTTTGATGTTCTATCCAGGTGGCTTTCGGTTCTTTTAAGGCCGGATAAGTTTCTTGGATTCATCAATTTGATAAGCCTTGGAATAGGCATAGTGGATGGATTTAACGCTGTTTTGGGTGGTTTTTTAATACTATTCAGCGGATTTGCTCTCGCATTTATGGAAATGTTCAATCAGCTATTCAAGTGGGTTCTGGGCCAGGGCTTTGATAAGAGTAAAATCGGAGAAGCATGGTCTTTCGGACAGCAGGAAATAGCCGATAAGATTTTTGGCAAAGTGAAAGAGCCTGGAGCCGAGGGCGTAGGGAAAAGCGTTGTTAATATGGATGTGAAGATGGAAAACCATTTCAAAGAGATGATGGAGCCTGACAGGGTTGCATTTACTATCAAGGATCAGCTTCTTAAGGCCAGCCAAAACAGAACTTCAGGCGCTAGGGCAAAATTTAAACCCGTAGGAGCGTTTTAATGTCTTCATTCGGATTTAATATTAAGGACGCTGTAGACAGCTCTGTTGCAAAGATAAAAGACCCATTCCAGAGATATTTTAGAACTCCCCTGGATATGAAGAGCGCCCTTGAGCGCAATGACTTCAGAGATGGCTTTGTAATTACGCCATATAACCGAGATGGAAAAATGCTTTCAAGGGATACTATTAGTCTTCGTGGAGACATGATGCCAATTGTGCCATTCACTTTTGGCGGTACTCAAAAGCTTGTTACCGACTATTATCCTGGCAATGCTGAGCCAACTGTTCAGGTATTGGGTCCACAGGAAGATGAAATTACGATAAAGGGAAGGCTTAAAGCCAAGCATTTTTCTGATGTTATTGTTGGCCAGGGCAGAGATCCAGACCTTACGGCAAGAATTAGAGAAATACCGCAGGAGTTTCAAAAGTCTATTGAGCTGATTCGTCTTAATGGTTTTCTAGTTCAGATTCAAATGGGCGAGTTTAGCCGGTGGGGATTTATTAAACAGGCCACATTTGACCTTAAAACAGTGGCAGACATTCAGTACGGGATAAGCTTTTTCATCGTTGGATTCAATAAGCCAAGAGATTATATAATTGTAAGTCAGAACGCAGAGCTTCCGTTTTCCATCAATAAAGAGCTGGTTAAGAGCGCGGCAGACTTTCAGGACAATTTTGGGAATGTTCCTCCTTCTATACCAAAGAGCCTTGCCGATCAGATAAATGACAATATTGCTGCTGCTGCCGAGGCCATAAACCTTGTTACTGGATTTGTGGACAATGTGCTTAATGAGGTGGATTCGATTAAGGACTCTATCTCGCGGGCACAGGGACTCATTAAGAACGCTAGGAACACTCTGACGACCCTACAGAGAAGAGTTGGAGGCATTGCTTCCTTCGGTACTATATTCCCAACTTCAGGCTTCCAGGCAGCAGGTGGGACGGGAATATCAAGCAGTTACGCAAACTCAAGCTACATATCCAACTTATTGTCTGGATCTTTTAGTTTGGTGGCTTTTTTGGCTGCCATTTCTCTTCAGTTAAATAAGTTTATTGAGAAGCTTCCAATTGCTCGTCATAGAGCTGCTTCTGGTGACACTTTGCAAAACATTGCCATCAAATACTATAATGATAGTTCTAAGTGGAGTGACATTTACGATCACAATAAGCTTCAAAGCACTACGCTTGTGACAGGAAGTATTTTAGAAATACCGAGGTTATAATGTCTGTATATTTTCCACAGGGTATCATACAGATAAGAGCGGTTCTTGAGGACTTCGGATACAATTCAAACGCCAGGCTTCAGGAGCCTTATGTCTGGACTGTTGTGGCTAGGCGGCTGCGGGTAAACCTTAATAATTATAAGGAAGCTGATACCTTCAGCGCCGAGATTGATTATAAGAATTTCCCATTTGACCCTAGAATAGTCCGGTCTTGTGGTGTCTCGATATACCTTGAGGACAAGAGGCAGATATTCGATACGGGTGGAAATAATGGCCTAGATCGAATAAAGCCAGGATATAAGAATATCGTTTTCCAGGGATTCGCTGATTCTGACAAGATTGAGCTGACCCAAAACAATAGAACTATCAGGCTTGAGGGAAGGGACTTTACTTCTCTTCTTATTGATAGGGAATATTTTGGCGACCCAATAGTTACAACAAAACCATTAGACAAGATTATCCAAGACCTTTTGAATCAGCTTAGAGAGACCAAAAAAGATCCAAATGACCCTGGATTGGGTCTTTTGCTTGATAACCAGACTGGAGAGGACTTGCCGGTTCTTGGTGGTGTGTCTGGCCAGAAAGAGGCTTTGGCTAATGTGTTTAATGGAAAAGGTAAAAAGAGCTATTGGGATGTCATTCAGGATCTTGTTAGCACAAGTGGCCTGATTGCCTATATTTCTTTGGATCGACTGGTGATAACCAAGCCGAGGAACCTATATGACAGAAAAAAGTCTAAGGTTTTTGTATATGGAAGAAACGTAAGAGACTTGAGCTATGAGCGAAAGCTGGGCCGCCAAAAGGGGTTCAATGTTCGCGTGGTTGGGGTTAACTTTGAGACTAAAGAGCTTATTTCGGCAAGGATTCCAGAAGAGGCAACTGAAGCATGGGCTGATGACATTGGCATAAAGAGAGAGGCTATTAGGCTTCCTGTTTCAAAGGCTCCAACTGCCGATCCAGATAATGACCCAAAAGATCCATCAAAAGGAGCTTTGCCAAAACCACAGCCACAGGGCGGCACTGTAACTAAGGATAAGGATATTGCTCCGTATATGACCTTCAGGATTCAAAACCTGACTAACAAGGAGCAGGCCGTAGCTGTTGGAGAAAAGATTTTCGAGGAGCTTGGACGCCAGCAGATTGAGGGTAAGCTTGAGACTATGGAAATGAATGTTTATACGCCAGAGACCAAAGAGCTTTTCGAGGCCACTAGGTTCAGAATAGGTACTCCAATTGAAATTAGAGTGGATCAGGGCGATTTAGAGGGTATTCCAGATAGGCTTTTGCCTGCGGCTCGTGACAACAATGTTGCAGACAATGCACAGCAAAGAGAGGCCAGGAGAAAAATAATTGCTCAAAGGCTTAGACAGAGGGGATATGACAGGCAAATAGCTGATGCTTTGGCCGAATCACTTACTCTTTTCGACACTCCATATTACGTTAAAGAGGTGGAGTTTCAGCTAGATCAGGAAAGTGGCTTCAGTATGAGTCTTGGTTTTATCAACTTTATTGAGATTCCAAAGAATCTGGCAGAAGGAAAGGTTTAATGGGCTCTGGGCTTAACTTATCAGAATTGGCAGAGATTTTCGACGACGGAAAGCTTCATTTGGCTGTTGCCAAGATTGAGCAGCTTGAAGTGGCTGCTGATCGGTCTGTTTTACGTTGTATGACAAGGATTCTGCCGGACGATATTCGTATGGTTGCAAGTATGTCGTGGGAGGCAGTTGGACCTAATGCGGGGATTTTTCAGTTCCCTAGCGTGAATGATCTAGTTATTATTGGATACCTTGATGGCCATGAAAACGATGCTTTTGTTCTAAAAAGGCTTACATCCAAAGAGGACAATATACCAATTCAGGCTCTTGCCGGACATTTGGTGCTAAAGGCCCTGGCCGGTAAAAAGAACTTTGTTAACTCTGACACTGAGATTAACCTGACAAGGGAAAATCCAGGAAATGAGCGGCTTGTGCTTGGGGATACGTTTAAAACGGCATATTCTACTCATTTGGATACTGATGCAAAACATAAGCATATTGGGAACTTGGGGTATTATACTGATATTCCAGATTTGGCTGCTGATTACGAGGCAATAAAGGCTAGTCCAGTTGATGACGCCCTTATGTTGTCGGACCTAAGCAAGACGGAGAAATAGATGGCGCTTACTCAGGCAAGTTTAAGTACAAAAATCCAGACTGAGATTATAGCATTATATGGAGTTGCCGATAATTCTGCGAGGCTTAAGGATTTTGCAGACGCAATAGCGAAAGCGGTTGTGGATGAGATTCAGGCTAATGCAGTTGTTAACGGAACAGTTACGGGCGGGGGAAGCAGCTCCGGCTCAGCAATAGAAGGAACAGTGACTTAATGGCTACAGTTGAAGAAGCTTTACTTACTGATTTAATACACAGGGCAGACTTTAAGGCCACTCCAGCGGGAGACCTTGAGATAGTTTCTGGTTTATTGAACTTAAAACAAGCACTATTCCATCGGCTTATCACATCCCCTGGGGCTCTTGTTCACCGGCCTGATTATGGAGTTGGAATAAAGAACTATCAAAACGCAACGAATACTCTGGACACTCAGCGAAAGCTTGCGACGACTATCGTCGAGCAGTTTTCAAGAGATCCAAGGATTAGCGAAGTCAGCGGAATAAGAATAACCAATGAAGACTCGAATCCTTCCAGGGTGGTAATATATGTTAGGGTAAAAGCTGTAGGATATGACGAAATTACCCTGGACTTTAAGCCCTTTGGAGAAGACAACTAATGGCAACTACAATCCCAAGTCAGCAAGACCTATATGATTTATTCCAGAATGAAGTTCAATCCAGAGCGCCAGAATTAACTGATTTTGAAGAGGGCTCTAAGCTTGATTCATTGGCTGGGGCGACTTCTGTTGGCGGCCAAGAGGTTTTGAAATCCCTTGTGGATTTATTTGCCAAAACTTACTTTTCAACGGCCAATGGGCCTTCTATTACAGGTGGTCCAGATGACTTGCAGACTCTTGCTGTTGACCATTTTGGTGATGATTTTGCTCGTCCAGCAGCAGCTCCCGCTGTGGGTATTGTTGGTTTTAGTCGCCCTGGCGCTGGGCCTTCGG
>Ga0307377_10004620_pt1 | contig 14994 bp, 12 predicted proteins | sample TR3MG_FD_202535 | JGI IMG/M metagenome (GOLD analysis project Ga0307377, IMG submission 202535) | Soil microbial communities from Risofladan, Vaasa, Finland - TR-3 | ecosystem: Environmental > Terrestrial > Soil > Coastal area > Acid sulfate soil | place: Finland: Risofladan, Vaasa | collected... | reverse complement strand
GTTCCCCGCCAACGATCCGCAGATCATCGTCTACACCGTGATCATCGATCCACGCAAGAACGGGTATCTCGGCGGAATCATCGCGGCGCCGGTGGTCCACGATGCGATAGTCTACCTGGGGAACTACTTCAATGTTCCCCGAAAGGGAGACAAACTCGTGGACAGCCGAAACCGCATAACAGTGGTCAGACCGCAGTTGCCGCAGTTCACCGATACCATCCCTGACTTTACGGGTCTGCCCAAACGGCAGCTCATGCCGTTGTTTGACCGCGGCGATCTGAAAGTAACTATAACCGGCGACGGATGGGTGGCCAGCCAGTCTCCCCCACCGGGCACGAAGATCACGAAAGGCATGGAACTCCACCTGGAGCTTCACTGATGGGACGTCACCCACCGCGCGACTCGTTCACACAGCAGAATCTCGAAGCTCTCTTTGGCACCCAGCCCGAACTGGTCGTCCAGCTGCAAAGCTCCTTTGCCGCATCGCGGGAGCTTGAGATCGTCATGTCCCGTTCCGGCGAGGTGAGCGGGAGAATTGGATCGATCACGCTGCACAGTCTTCACGATCCGCGCCTTGAAGCACAACGAATCATCGACCAGAGCGGCCCGCAGGGGAGCTGTTACGTTCTGGAAGGATTCGGGATGGGATTTACTGCGGAGACGCTTCTCACGCGGTTTCCATCGGCGCAGATCGTCATCGTTGAACCGGACGTTCCACTCTTTCTCGCAGCATCAGGTTGCCGCAATCTGACTGATCTATTTTCCTCGAACAGGGTGAGCTACATTCTGGGTACCGCCTCCATCAATGCGGTCAGTGACATCCTCCAGCGCGTTGATGCTACCGATATCCGCGTCGTGCGGTTTCGTCCGCTCTACGAACGGCATCGGGATCACTTCGAAGCGGTCGATCGCGCAATCGAGACATTCGTCGGCCGCACGCAGGTGAACCAGAATACGCTCGTCCGGTTCGGGCGGCTCTGGGTGCGGAACCTCACGCGAAACCTCACGCTCTTTCTTCGGGCGAAACGCATGTCGGCACTCGAAGGATCGTGTCCGGGAGTGCCAGGGCTTCTCCTTGGCGCCGGACCAAGCCTCGATGCGATATTGCCTCACCTCGCAGCGTTGTCGCGAAAGTGCATCATCGTCGCGGTTGACACGAGCCTTGCCGCGTGCAGACGGGCGGGCGTTGAACCGGATTTTGTCGTCGTGGTTGATCCGCAGTACTGGAACACGCGGCACCTTGACGCTGCGAAGGGTGCGCTGACTCCCCTCATCTCCGAGTCATCGACTCACCCGAGGGTATTCAGACTGCTCAAAGGAGATCTCTTCTTCTGTGGCTCGCTCTTCCCGCTCGGTGAATACATAGAGACGCAGCTGGGTGAGATGGGCAAGCTGGGGGCGGGCGGATCGGTGTCGACCAGCGCCTGGGACTTTCTCCGCACCCTCGGCTGCAATCCCGTCTACACCGCCGGGCTTGATCTCGGTTTTCCCGCGAATCAGACACACTTCCGGGGAAGCTTTTTCGAAAACCGGATTCTGTCGATCGGATACCGGCTCAGGCCGGTCGAGGATCATTCATTCCGATACCTGCACGACGCGGGGCTGTTCACGGTCGCCGATAACAGCGGCGAACCGGTAGCGACCGATAAACGGATGGTCATCTACCGTACGTGGTTCGAAGGGCAGTTCCGACAGTTTCCCCGAACCGAAACCCGTTCGCTCTCTCCGCATTCGGTGCATCTGGAAGGTGCGCAGTACGAGCGGCTCGACCAGGTTCTCTCCCGGGACGACCTTGCTGCCGAAGTGCGAGTCAGGTTGACGGACGCCCAACTGAGCGGAGAGAGCAGGCGAAGTACTCCTGCGGATCTGTCGCCCGGCGCTCTTCGCAGTGCCGTAAGCGCCCTGATCGATGACCTCGAACAGATCGAACGGCTCGCCAGACGCGGGATTGAACTTGTTACAATTGCCGGGGCGGCCGGCACGGCTGAAGGATCGCTCGGGGGGCTTTTCGCTACCCTGGATGATATTGACCGGGAGCTCGGTGCACACAGAAGCAAGGATATCGCCGGCTTTCTCATGCAGGAGCAGGCACGTTCTCTTGCTTCACAGGCGGCCGAAGAGACAACTTCGGAACTCGTTGTCGAAAACAGCCGGCGGATCTACGCCGGTTTGCTTGATTCATGCCGCTTTCACCGGAACTGCCTGCTCAACGGGATAGAACGACTCGAATCAGCAGAAACCGCTTCATGACAGATTCAAGCTAATGCGCAGAACGGCCGATAGTTCTAGTAGCGGAAGCGTGGACTTCCCAAACGGTATGCCAAGACGTCCAGGCATACCGTTTTTTTTCGCCCGAACCCATTTCACTCAACCGATTGCCTCAACCGTCACTCTTCCGTACCTTTAAGCTCGAAGGATTCTGGAGGAATGGCATGACAACGCAATCACTACCTATAACGGAGACCTCATACAACTCCGCCGCTGACTATGGTGTATACGCGGAAAAGATGAGAACACACAAGGAACTGGTATCAGAACTCAGGACGGAAGCCCGGATCGATGACGAGGACCAGCAGGCATTCAAAGCGCTTGTACAGAAGCATGGCGGGGCAATTCACGTATCGGTAATGACCGAGGAACGGTGCTCGGATTCCGCGACGAATCTTCCGATTGTAGAGGCTATCGTGAAGGCAGTTCCCGGCATGGACATGAAGATTTTCGACATGAAACAGTACGAAGAGCTGAATGCCGCGTACAATGCACAGGGCATTGACCACATCCCGGTACTCACATTCTTCGACGCGCACTGGAACCTGATCGGCCACTGGGTCGAGCGCCCGGCCGCTGCTTCAAAGAACCTCGACGCGTGGAAGGCGTCACACGCGGAGACTATCAGATCACTTGAGGCATCGGGCACTCTCGAAGGCAAACGGAAGCTGCGGGAGTTGTACCGTGGGATTGCTGACGAGATGGCCACCTGGTATCGCGGTGGACTCTGGAGCGAGACAGTGCGCGAAATCCGCACAGTCGTTGCGGACGGTCACCTGTAGATCCAAGAACGCCGAGGGCCATCATGGTCGGAGTATCAATAGCCGAACTTCGAAAATACTATGGTTCGATCCCCGCACTTCAGGAGGTTGATCTCGAAGTTGCTGCGGGTGAGTTCTTCGTGCTGCTCGGCCCTTCCGGCTGCGGAAAGACCACCCTGCTACGCTGCATTGCCGGCCTCGAGCAGCCGTCACGCGGTGAAATAGCCATCGCGGGACGGCCGGTATATTCCGGGTCACACGATATCGATATACCTCCGAAGAACCGTAACATCGGCTTTGTGTTTCAGAACTACGCACTCTATCCGCACATGACGGTTTCGGAGAACATTGCGTTCGGCATGAAGGTGCGAGGCGTTTCGAAAGCCGATATCGCGGCGCGTGTGAGCGCGGCGCTGAAGGTCGTCGACCTTGAAAACATGAAGGATCGGCATCCCCGGCAGCTCAGTGGAGGACAGCAGCAGCGAGTCGCTGTCGCGCGGGTCATTGTAACCCAGCCTGATGTTCTCCTCTTTGACGAACCGCTGTCCAACCTCGACCCGCTGTTGCGCGTTTCGGTCCGATCACAACTGAAAGAGCTGCATCGCCGGCTCGGCACCACGTCGCTGTTCGTTACGCATGATCAGGCTGAGGCGATGATTCTTGCCGACAGAATCGGCGTACTTGACCGGGGAGAACTCGTGCAAGTCGGCACCGGAGATCAGATCTACAATCACCCCGCAACACAGACTGTGGCCGAGTTCACCGGCAATCCGCACACGAACTTCCTGAAGGGTGAGGTACACCTGCAGAGCGAGAGCGCAGGCGGCAGGGTGTTCTTCATACCCGACAGTGACCCCTACTGCTTCCTGCTTCTTCCACAGGAATGTCGCAGACTCGCAGGAGAACATCTCATCCTGCACGCCCGTCCTGAGGCGGTTTCAGTGCTTCCCCCCGGTGGCGAAGACGAAGGATACCTCACGGTAGCTGCGCTAATGCCCGAGGGGCCGGATACAGTTGTCATCATGAAGCTCGGGGATGAGAAGGCTCAGCTATTAGCACGGATTCCGAACGCGGACGCTGAAGGACTCGCGGCGTCGCAGTTCGCCCGCATGAGGATTACGCGCGGGAACCTGTATGAACTGGAGAGCGGGCGGCTGCGGGAGTCGTTCGGACAGGCGGTCTCAGCGAGGATCACCACGTCTGAAGCTCAACGCGGACAGGAGTTGTGACGGAAGAAACAGACGAACGTCCTTGTCGAGGATCTGTGAGAAGACCACATTCCGTTTGGACCGGTCGTGCACAACTGTCTCTTCCGAAACAAGAGAGTCGGAAACAATTACCCCTCGCTCACCGGCGATTTCGATGATGATTCCCAATCTTGTCCTCTCAAGCGTCATTGCTTCCGGAAAGTGCTCGTGAACCGTATACATGCGAACGTTTTCGCCGCTGTAACGGTAGTAGGTGCCGTCATGTTCGTCCCTGAAGACGAATCGACGGTCAAGCTCGAACGTGTCCGAAACAAAGACCCGGGGAAGCGCAAGATACTCGTCGCCGGCCTGGAGTATGAGTACTGTTATGAGATTCGATGATATTGGCAGCACGAGCGAAAAGACGCAGCCGTGGCCGGGATTGTTCTGCAACTCAATTGATCCACACAGCAGTTTGCGCACAGAGTAACTTACCACGTCGAGTCCGACTCCCCGTCCTGAAACGGTACCTGGTTCAAGCCGCGTGGTAAATCCCGCGCGGGAAATAACCGCAAGTAGGTCCCGCTCTTCGTAGATTGCCGACCGCAACTTCTCGTCGTCCGATGCAGTAGCGCTGCCAGGTGCTGCCGCCGGAGCGTTCACGATCAACCGCTCGCGCGTTGCCCCCCGCTCCATGGCGCGAACCGACTCTTCGGAGATTCCGACGCCGTCATCCTCAAAACGGATGGTCAGATGTTCGGAGGTCGAATGGGCCGAAATGCGCAGTGTGCCCTCCTCCGGTTTCCCGTGAGCTCTTCTGGTTTCGGGCAATTCGATGCCATGATCAATTGCATTCCGTATGAGATGCAGCAGTACGTCGGTCAGTACGTCTGAAACCGGCAGATATACCCGCTCCTGCTCGCCCTGAATCTTCAGAACAGCCTTCTTCCCCAGCTGTCGGGAGAGATCCTCGACAAAATCGGGCAACCCCTGGAAGGCATCCGCAAGGGAGACGGTGGAGAAGTTCTGAATTTCATTTCTCATCCAACCCGCGAGCCGGTTGACCAGGAAAAGGTTCCATTGAATGCGGGCACGGATCGAACTCTCTATTGGAGCCTTGTTCAGCTCCATCCACTCCCTGTTCAGCTTGTTATGGATCTCATCGGCATTCAGGCAGAGTTCTTCGTAAAGACGAGCCGGCATCCGGATTGAAAAGAGGCGCGAGGCCGCCGACGTGGCGTCCAACGGTGAATCGGCAGCTGCTCGGTTCGTTCTGTTTCGAACAAGTGCCTCGAAGTCCAGAGCCGAAAGGCTCACCCGGGATATCTGGTCGACATCAACTATCCGCTTTATCTGTTGCTCCGGAATTCCGGTAGTGATCAGTGCCTGAATGAACGAGCTGCGACCGGCTCGAATCGTGCGAATGTCCGGATGCATTTTCACCACATGCACAGCCTGCTCCAGATTGTTGATTACCAGATAGAGCCGTGCGTAGGTCATGGGTTCGGTGGGATCCACTTCGCATTCGAGCCGGTAAAGCCGTTCGCCTCTGCCCTCTGCCTCCCGCAGAAGCTGCCGCTGAAGGGAAGTGACGCGAATGGCAAACTCGGCATCACGGGATGCACTCTTCCGCGGAGCAGCAGGTTTGCTCACGTTCGGCTCCCGCACTGTTGCACGCGGCTTTGGAACGTCCACTGTCGGCTGCACGGCAGGTGTGGTCCGACCCGTCGCTATGGTCTTTCCGTCCGAACCGCCTGCAACTGCCGTGAACGACCGCTTAATCGCCTGAAGAGCTGAGGTCACCTTCCCGAAATCGGCATCCTGGAGCTGGGTCTTGCGATCCCTCCACTGAGCGAAGATTGACTCGAGGACTTCAGCTCCGCCGGCAAGCTCGTGGTAGCCAAGATAGGCCGCCTCTGATTTCAGTGAGTGAACGGATCTGAATGCCTGGTCGAGCATATCTTTCCGAAAACCATGAAGTCTGAGCTCGCCGACAACATAGTCCACGGTCTCGATCATGGTGGCTCCATCGGTTCGAAACATCGAATGCAGCTTTTCGGTCATTCAGTTCTCTTCCTTTTCGCATAGAGGGTGCGGCTCATTCGTCGGACGTTTGAGTCGGAGTCTGATAGTCCCATTTCAATGATCGACAGGAATGCTCCACCATCGCCCATTCTCGCTGCTACCCCAAGCACCTCCGTCTTCACGGACAGGTCGGCACGCGTGAACAGCGCGGCAAGTTCGCCTGCCGATTGCCGTATCCGCAGAGTTCCGATTGCACGGACGGCCTCGCGCACGATCAGGCTGTTCTTGTCGTACAAGGCCTTTCGCAGGAACGGATAGGCACTGCGCTTCCCCGCGTCTGCAAGCGTTCGGATTGCGGCTGTCCTAGCCGCAACTGAGCTTCCCCGCTCGACAACCTGTCCGACCGAAAAGATGTCGACCGAAACATCCGCGGCCGCCCGGCGCACCTTCCCCGCGGAAAGGAGCTCCACCAGCCGCTCGTAGGCGTCGCTGACCCGCTCAAACTGTGCCCGGGTCGCGTCGTCACCGCTCAGGTCCGGATGCAGCCGTTTTGCGAGAGTGCGGTAGGAACGCTTGACCTCATCGAGTTCAGCTCCGTCGGGAAGCCCGAGAAAGGAGTACATCGCGGTTCGCGTCACTGCTCGGCCTCCGATCTGCCCAGTTCGACGTGAAGCTCGCCGATGATGGTCTCAAGCGCGAGGTGACACTCATGGAGCGCCCGCAAGTCGGCACCGGAAGTCGCCTCACTCGCACGCCGGATCGTGTGCTCGATTTCAGCCCGAAACTCCGCGTCGAGCCGGAATTGCTCCTGCGCATACATCTGTTCCACGCGCTCCACGAGAGCCGCAACTCGATCCGCAACCTCGATATCAAGCGCAGCCCCGGTGCCGTCGGACACGGGTGTCACCTTGACGTTCTGCTGTGCACCGGTCCTCAGGTCTCGCGCTGTCACCCAGACGAGTGCGTCTTCGTCAATTTCGAAACTCACCTGAACCCGTGCTTCACCGCGACGGGCCTCCTGGATACCCGAAAGAAGAAACCTGCCAAGCGAAATGTTTCGTGAGGCGGCAGGTTCCTCGCCCTGCAGCACATGGATTTCGACCGACGACTGCCGATCCGAGACTGTCGTGAAAGTTCGGTGTGTGCGTGCCGGGACGGGAGAATTCCTTGGAAGGATGGTCACGAAATGATCACCCTCGATTTCAACTCCCAGATTGTAAGCGGTTACGTCCCTCACATGTACCGTGTCAGACTGATCCGACAACAGTGCACCCTGTATGGCGGCACCCATCGCGACGATTTCATCGGGGTTCACCAGGCTGACCCGCTCCAGATTGAGCGCACGCTTGAGGTAGGTGTGAACCAGGGGAATTCTGCTTGAGCCACCGGATAGTACCAGACTGTCCACGCCACGGAGACCAAATCCCGCGCTTCGAACTGCTGCCATTGTCAGTTTGACGGTCTTCCGCACGAGCGCGTCGATGAGATCGTAGAACTCGTTGCGATTCACCTCGTAGCTGAGATGCAGAGGAGCGCCGGCACCTGCGCCACCAAAGAATGGTATCAGGATGCGGGTTGACTCGCTCGTGGAAAGCTCGATCTTTGCGCGTTCGACCATCTCGGAGAGTTGCTGCATGAGAATTGGTTCCGAGCGAAAGTTCAGTTCCGAATTTCGCTCAAACTCGCCCAGTACGCGGTCGAGCAGCAACGCGTCGAAATCAACCCCGCCAAGGTGATTGTCGCCTTCGGAAGCAAGCACCGAGAACGTGTTGCCCTCCTTCTGGAGACAGGTTACATCGAAGGTGCCGCCGCCAAGATCATAGACGAGAATTCTGCGGTCACCCGGCGTCCTGTATGCGTACGCAAGAGCGGCTGCGGTGGGCTCATTCAGCAGACGGCGGACCCGCAAACCGGCAAGTCTCCCCGCCTCCTGGGTTGCGCGCCGCTGCGCTTCGGAAAAGTGCGCGGGCACCGTTATGATCGCATCCTGTACCGGCTGCCCAAGAAACGTCTCCGCGTCCTTGCGTAGCTTGCGCAGTATGTATGAACAGACTTGCTCGGGGGTGTAGGTCCGGCCGCCGATCGTGAAAACGGTTCCGCTTCCCATGACGCGTTTCGCCGCCGTAATGGTCGACGCTGCATTCACGACGGCCTGGTTCTTGGCCGATTCGCCCACCAGCACGTCATCGGGTCCGTTGATAGCGACGACCGAGGGAGTGATACGATTTCCGCGATCGTTCGGAATTACCAGCGGCTCGTTCCCGTCCATACATGCAACTGCGGAATTTGTGGTTCCCAGGTCAATACCGATGACCGTTCTCAACTGTCCGTCCTTGCAATTGTCGCATTGCGCATCTGCTCAGGGTGTCGAACTTCTGTTTCCCTGAAGAGAGATGATAAGCTCGACTTCACCGATCGTCGACCCCACGCGTGAGGCAATAATCGACGGCGAAATTCCTTTTCGATGCAAATCCAGTACTTGTTCGTTGACTGTGGGTTTCAGCTTTGCCGAACGTTCCTCATGGCTGTTGCCGGGCGGGTCTTCGGGAGCTTTCGGCTCAACTGTCGAAGTCTCCGGAGCAGTGTCAGCATCAGGCTCCACGGCAACCTGTCGCGGCCTTTTCAGAATGTTGCTGTATACGGCAGCGTTCATCTCGTGCTTCTCTGCCTCGCGGCGCAGCACTGCAAGGCGACGGTCCGCAGTCTCTAGAATCAACTTCAGCGAATCAACTCTGTCTTCAATTAACCCGACACTCCGGTCGGTGGTGTTATTGAGGTCCCGGATCAGATCCTCGACCTCATTCCGGATTCTGTCGAGCATCTCCTTCGGATTCAGCTGAGCGTCAATCTTGCGGTTGAGGATGATGTACAGAACAGCTGCGACCAGGATGTTCAGTAGGATTGCCAGTAGGGTGGACATAGCTTGTTGTGTCGTTAGCCGGATATGTCGATATTCTGCCCAAGGTCAGGATCTACGACGACGTTTGTCTGCTCGTGAAACTTGCTCTGTTTCCGCCGATTCTCGGACTCCTGCTTCTCCTGCCCCTTGTCCTGTTCGGATGTCTTTTCCACACCTTCGGGAACTTCGGAAGTTTCAGTCACGCTCGACTGCTGCTGACGGCTCTTTTCGACAATCTCCTGGCCTGCTACCGCCTGAACCTGTACCGCAGCGTCCTTGATTGCAGCCTGATCCTGTCCGACTTGCTGCAGCCGAACAAAGAGTGTCTGCAGGTCGATTGGCGAAAGGGCCATCACTACCTCCTGTTCACACTTATATCTTCGTCGGACTCTTCATACTTGGTTACCTTTACCGTTCCCCCCTCGGCCACAAAGGTCACGCTCTTGAACTCGTTCCGAACCTCAAGAAAGGCGTCCTTGATATTTATCTTCACTCCCGGATACACGGTACCGGATGCTGATATTTTCCCCTGAACCTTAAGCTGATTCAGGTAGTTCTGCAATTCGGCGATTTCGGCACGCAGTTGCTTCTGCTCGGTCATGAGCGCGATCTTGCGCTGCTTCATCTCATTGTAAGCGGCGATTTTATCCGGAGGAAGCTGTTTCCGCGCTCGCAACTGGTTCTCGAGGGTCTTCATGTTCAGCTGAATATCACCCTGCTGGGTCGTAATGTCTCCGTCACGCTTGATGATCTCGGCAAGGTGTTCGCGTCCTTTCGGATCGTACCCGACCTCCAGAATGGTCTCCATTCCTGCAACCGATCCGAACGTCTTTGCGTTGATCTCCTCGGCAGCGCGAAGCCTGCCACCAACGACCGCCGCCCGCTTACCTTTGCATATGATTCGCCGGTTTGCAAAGACTTCCGAATTGATGATCCCGTCGCTTACGACGACAAGCTCCCCGGCTTCGACCCGGGAGTTCTCGATGAACTTTGACCAGACGCTCTTTCCGCACTGAATTGCGCCTGTCGACTTGCCGGTAATGCCCTGGTGAACAATAATATCACCTTCGGCATCCATGTCGCATTTTCCGACACTTCCCATCACTTCGATGTTACCGGCTGCCTTGACCGAAAAACCATCCTCGACGTTTCCCTTCACAACTACCGTTCCGAGGAAGAGAATGTTTCCCGTCTTGAGATTCACATCCCCCGGAACGGTAAACACAGGTTCGACATGGATGATCCCGCCGGAGAGGATGACCTGTCCGTTCATTTCAGCGATTGCCGACATCTTGTCCTCGGACAGCCGGATATTCTTGCCTACTTCAAGTTCGACATCCTTGCCGTCCTTTGCGGGAAGCAGCTTTCCGGTTACCGTGTGCCCTGGTTCCCCCCGTTGTGCGGCAATCTTGCGCGCGAGAACCTGGCCCTCGACAACGTTCTGCACCAGGTTGAGTTCCTTGAAATCAACCCGCCCGTTCGTCTCTTTCAGGCGGATCTTCGTCGGATCTGTCTCAAAGTTATACGCGATGCGTGCATCTGCTCCATTCCTGGGCTGGATACCTTCGGCAATCAGTACCGGAACATTGTATCGAGGGGCATCGACGAAACGCTCAACCGCTTCGGTCAGCAGTCCTTCGACAACACCGTTCTGCTTGATAAAGGCCACAAGCCCGTCAAGCGATGGATCGGCGCCGCCGGGACCGGGTGCGAGCGCGTTCAGGAATGCCTTCATCTCCGTGTCGGCAAAGTCGAGTGTGAGGATGGCGTCATTTGAAGGGCTGTGCTCGTAGTCACCGACACGGATGAACTCACCTACCGCATGTTTGACGACTCGGGCAATCAAGTTGCGGTCAACCGGATTCATGGTGCGTGCGCTGATTGCATCGGCAGCGGTCCGCTCGGTTGCCCGGATACCATTGCCGCGTGGCTGGGTTACCTTCAGGAGAATACCGTCAGGCGAAAGGCGAACAAACACCTGCCCGTCGCTGTTCGGGTTCTCCTGCGTTCCGAGCGCAGCCGCATGGTAATCGAGGTCTTCCAGAATTTCGTCTTTCTCAGTACGGTCAGGTTGCCGGGCGGGATAGGCAAGCACAAGAAACGGCTTCTTGCCTGCACCCAGTATGCCGCTCGAGCCTTTCTCGAGGACCTCATATTCGATCTTCGCCACCGGAAGGCCAAGTTCAATCGAGGCCTGGGCAAGCGCGTCCTGCAGGCTTGTTCCGGAAACGTTCACGAATCGTTGTTTCCGGTCTTCCTCAAGCTGATTCCGCATGAAGTTCTGAATATCGTCAAGGCTTACCATACTCTCATCTACACTATGCCCTTACGTATATTGGTGAGTTTGGCGCGAAGTCGCATGATCGCCTTCGTGTGCAGCTGTGAAACGCGGGACTCGGTTACCTCAAGGACCTGACCGATCTCTTTCAGCGTCAGATCCTCGTAGTAATAGAGGACCAGGACTTTCTTCTCTTTCTCGGGCAATTCGTTGATGGATCGGATGATGACCTGTCGGATCTCATCCTTTTCGACGATGATGTCGGGATTCAGGCTCTGCGGGGATTCAATACTGTCGGCAATTGATACTTTGTCGTTATCGTCGCCGGTGTACCAGACATCGTTAAGGGAGAGAATCGACGTACCGCTTATTTTGAGCATAAGCTTCTCGAACTCCCTCACCGTTATCCCCAGCGCGTGCGCGATCTCCTTGTCAGTGGCCGATCGTCCAAGGCTGGATTCCAGCCTGCGAACCGCCTCTTCGATTTCGCGCGTCTTCTGCCTGATTGAACGCGGAACCCAGTCTATGCTTCGCAGCTCGTCAAAAATCGCGCCACGAATACGAGTGACCGCATATGTCTTGAATTTTACATGTTTCTCGGGATCGAATTTTTCGATCGCATCAAAGAGACCAAACACGCCAAAACCGACAAGATCGTCGAATTCCACGTTGTGCGGCATTCCAATTGCGACTTTCCCGGCAACATACTTGACCAGAGGGGCATACTGCTTTATCAGCGCGTCACGGATGTCCGGATTGTGGGTCTTCCGGTACCCACGCCACAGTTGCTCCTCCGTCATCTCTGCCAGCACGTTGTCGCCCATACCGTTCCTTTCCTTTTCCACCTACGACTGGTCCCGCTTCAGCACTGTCCGCAGCGCCCTTGCAATCAATTCCGGGTCTGCCGGGTCAATTCCCGAACTTCCGGGTTGACGGGCACTTTCCTGCCGACTGACGCTCTGTTCCAGTTCATCCGGATGACCCTCGAACGAACCCGCGAGCCCGCCGATGTCAGGCAGGTCCTCAACGTCTGCGGCAAGCAATTCGGAGGTTTCCTCGTCGCTTACCGGTTCCACTTCCTGTGCTCCCGTCCCTGAAACTGCCGTATCACCGACCCGATGCCCCGCCCGTGCGCCCGTTTCTACCGGTATCGGTCCATCGGCCGAGGAAAGTTCCTCCACCTCTTCGACCAGGGTATCATCGTCCAGCGCGTCGTCCCCGTCACCAGCGTCAGGCCGATACTCTGAATCTCCATAATCGTTCTGTTCTGCAGGCAATACAATATCTACTCGACTGCCCGGCTCGTTGTAGCTATCATTGGGTTTGGCGGAGTGATTGCCGGATAAATGCTGAAGATCAGGGAGAAACCGGGCGATAATCAGTGAAAGGCCTGCACCGACAACTGCAAATGCAACCGAACCAATGACCGCACGCAAGAGGAGCAAACCAAAGCCAACACCGGCTATTGCTCCGCTCAATATGGACAGGATGAAGGCCACTCCCGCGAAAGCGGCGCTTACTCTCCAGTTGACTTCCATAATACCCCAGTTTACAATCCCGCCCTATAGCTTAGGCGAAATCTCCATGCCCGTCAACATACCCCAATAATGCGCTATTCTGCCTGCCTGCCGAAAAGTTTCTTGAGGAATCTGCCGATTCCACCACTCTCGCCGATAGAAACCTTCTCCAATCGTCCCACCATATGCTGAATGCAGATGGACGCTTTTCCCTTACTGTCGGTCGCGAGAAACGGTCGCTGTCTGAGGACCGCCTCATGAACTGCCGGATCATCATATACATAACCGAGGTAGTCCACCTTCAGGTTCAGAAATTGCCCTGCTATATTGATGACCCGTTCTGCCACCTTTTTGCCTTCAGTCACGGATCGCACGCGATTCACGATCAGCTTCAAGTTCAGGCTCAGATTGTCGATCTCAGTCGCAATGATCTTGATGATACCATACGCATCAGTAATGGCAGTCGGTTCAGGAGTCGTAACAATGATGGCCTCGTCGGCAGCTGCGATGAACGACAGGACGTTATTTGATACTCCTGCGCTGGTATCGATGATGATGACGTCTGCATTCGAAAGCTCCGAGAGTTCCTGGATGAAAATTTGCCGTTCATCCTCGCTCAGGTTTGCTATCTTCGCGAAACCGCTTGCTCCCGCAACGATCTGGATCCCGTAACTGGTGTCCATGAGGATCTCTTTCATCGACTTCTGCTTCCGAATCAGATGGTACAGGTTGTACTTCGGTATGATCCCGAGCACCACGTTCACGTTTGCAAGACCGAGATCCGCGTCCATGAGGATTACACGCTTCCCGATGCGCGAGTACGCTATCGCCATGTTTGTCGCGATGTTCGTCTTTCCGACGCCACCTTTTCCGCTTGCAATAGCGATGATCCGGGTCTTGCTGCCAGAACCCTTCACGCCCGCGCTTCCGTTTGCTGCAGCACTCGGCGTCTTCTTCATTATTTCGCGCAGCGTTTCAGCCTGATCTGCCATGTTCATCTCCGCCTCTGGATTTTCAGCCAAAACGGGCCTCTACTAGTTCGCGATTGATGTGAAACCCGTCGAGGTTCGTCAACAGCTTCACGACCGACGCGCGGGATATGTCCTGAGGCACGCCCTGCCCGTCGGTAATGAAGGAGAATGGTTTTTGCTTTTCAGCCAATATGCTCACAATGTTGCCAATCCTTGTCGTCTCATCCAATTTCGTCAGTATTACCGATTGATAGTTGAATGGTTCGAACTGCCTGAGCACTTCGTACACATCCGCGCTTTTCGTTGTCGCACTCAGGGCAAGATGGACGGAGCTGCCTGCGCCGCACTCGCGCAGAAGTTCCCGCATCTCACCGAGTTTCGTGAAATCCTTCGGACTCTTTCCAATTGTGTCGACGAAGATCAAATCCGCATCCTGGTACAGATCAATGTACTTCTTCAGATCCTGCGGAGACTCCACCGAAGAGACCGGAATGCCCATAATCTCGCCGTAGATTTCGATCTGCTGCCTCGCACCGATACGGTAGTTGTCAATTGTCAGAATCCGCACCTGCTGTGATCTTTTGTTTATGCCAGCTATGCCGTACATTGCTGCAAGTTTTGCGATTGTCGTCGTCTTGCCTACACCCGTGGGTCCAACGAGAATGAACACCTCCGGACGACGCTTTCCACCGTTTACGGTCGCTGTGGTCAGATCGGGAACTCGATCGAATATCTCGATGATATCGCCTACCCATTCGACAATTCGATCAAGGACGTCCGGCAGGTTTTCAAGTTCCTGAACCGTGAGCTCGGAGCGGAGCCGTCCGCAGACACTCTGTATGAAGGCTGAGGTAAAGTCGTTGCCGACAAGGAGCTCCCTGACCTGCCTGATGGTGGAATGCTCGGTCTCTATCGGAGCCGGGTGATGGATTGCCGGCTGCTTCTCCATCTGCTCTTTGAGCGATTGAATTTCCTTCAGTACAAGATCAAGTGTCTTTTCCGACTTCACTGCATTGAGGATCTTCTTCTTCTCGTCCTCAATGTCGATGGTCTTGCGCTTCACAGGTTCGTTGGAATAGTAGCCGGTC
>Ga0307377_10004618_pt1 | contig 14997 bp, 3 predicted proteins | sample TR3MG_FD_202535 | JGI IMG/M metagenome (GOLD analysis project Ga0307377, IMG submission 202535) | Soil microbial communities from Risofladan, Vaasa, Finland - TR-3 | ecosystem: Environmental > Terrestrial > Soil > Coastal area > Acid sulfate soil | place: Finland: Risofladan, Vaasa | collected... | reverse complement strand
ATTATGCATATGGCGTAAATATCTAAAGATGCTTCCCCAGTAAGCTCTAAAATAAGTTCATCACTAAGCACATTAGATTCGATAAACCATTCTCCTTGATCCGCCATGTCTTGAAAATGTGTTTTCCCTGAGGGCGGAGCAGGTCCGCCACCAAGTTCACGGGTCCAGAAAATAACTTCATCACTATGTTGAAGACCTCCACCATATGTGTAAAGCCAGCTTACATTGGGTCCAGGATGCGCGGTATCATAATCAAAAGGAGACGTCTCGCTACCCACTATATGTGGTATGGGCTGCTCAATATCGCTATACAGATCACTTTTTCCTATACTTGGGAACCAATAATCCTCAGTGTCAGTATATACTTTTCGCTTTATCCAAATATAAGGCTTTGGATCTCCCTCATTAATTTCTCTGTGCACTGCTACAGAACCCCCGCCATAAGGTGTAGTGTGCTGCCCAGCGAAGTTCCATCCAGCTCCGTAAGTTTGTGCTCCCTTGTTATCCGTCGCTATAGCGGCTTGACCGTAATGCAATACTCCAGCCGTATAGTCATTACCGCCATTCCAGCCCATCTTCGTAGCTACGTCTCGAGCATGTCCAACTGAAACAACGCTTGGTCTATGAGTAGAGATTCCAAATTGAAAATGGGCTCGGCTAAAAGTCCGATAAGATCCGTATACATGTTCAAAAAAACCCATATGATATATACCAAATATGTCTGAAGGAGATACGCCATAGGAATACGGATTCCGGTACCAATCTAAATGTTTTCCAGGAATGGAGCTACCGGAAGTAGAGTCCCCAGTTACCAGTGCCGGAACAACAGTATATACCGGGGGAAACTGCCTTTCCCCGTACGGATCAAAATGAGTTGCGACCGTATTTCCTGTTGTGGGGGCATAACCCGTTACCACGGTTCTTGTATTTGTAAGTTGGTCTACAAAAGCAATTTCTTTTTGTACAAAAGTACCGCTTAGCGGATTTATAACTTGTTTAGTCTCTATGTATACCCAGGAATTTTTGATTTGCGGATGATGATCTATAATAGTGCGGCGTGTTACGGTAATTAAAGCTGAACCAGTAGGGCCAGCACTAAATGGCTGCAGGGTGGGCTGCACTACCGATAGAGTGGAGGAAGTATATTGCCCCATAAGCTCCCACAGGGTTTCTTCTGTCAGTGGTGTCCGCACCGTCGTCCACGATTCGGAAGCATTGCAGGTATATTCAAGTTCCCACACATTTAGTTGGTCTACGATAGTGTGGTCGTCGCCATTTCTACGATCATAACAATATACTGTTGCGACTCCTTCTTCTATTTCGTTACGCGTAGTTGTCATTGCCGCCGCAAATGTATGCCAGTTTACATTGTGTGGAATCTGGAATGCGGGTATGCATTGAAGAGCATCTGTATGAAACATCCCAGTTGTAAGAGTATATGCTCCTGGTATTTCATGGAACGTTCCATTAGCTCTCCAATCGACTTCAAGTTCGTAGGTATACAGACGATCTAAGCCGCCGAAAGACCTAAGTAGCATGGGCCTATCTTTGTTGGTGTATTCTCCGCCCCAGGATTCCTCTCTACCTCCTCCGCTCATACCTCCAGGTTTAGGGCCATTCATCCCGTTGTCCTGATCACCGCACCCCTCATATCCTTCGGGAAGTAGTCCAGTTACACCTATAGGCATAGTAGAAGTAACGGAATCGAATTCATCGCTAAAATGCACGCTTTGCGTAGGCATGGAATCTACATCGCTATGGATTATTTTCAGCCCCCCGTTAACCATATCTATGGATACGAGGTGGTTTACCATAATTTCAAGGGCTCCATAGATATCGTTTTTATACAGAACAGTAGAAAAATAGGCAACGCCATCTGAATTTACGAAAGCATTTCCATATATAGGGGACCAGTTTCCAGTATGCGGAGACCCTGCATAACCGTAATCGCTATATAGATACGAGGCTTTAAGCGTCCAAACTGGCTTAATTTCTCCCTGTACGGAAGGAGCCGCTAAAGTCCCCTCATATACATGCAGATATTCGTTAACACGACCTAGCGTGTAATAGCGAAGCCCATCGTTGTTTCCCTTTTCAAATACCCCCGCTGCAAAGCAAGCACCGCCGCCTCCAGGGCCCTTTATCTTAAGTCCTCCGATGTAAAAGCCAGATCCGTGAGAATCACCAACCCATGTTCCATAGCCCCTATCTCCAAACCCCCCACCTTGTCCGTCCCAAGTAACTATGTCGCAGGTTTTGTGGATAGAGGTTTTCTTAGAATACCAGCACCCAGTATTAGAAGCGGATACGTATGAATCTACAGTAGCAATCTGCCATTTTCGCGTATGCCTGTTATAAGCAATCAAGTAATCTTTTTCGTCACCCCCTGTGATCCTTTTCCTGGCGTATAGAATAAATGCGGGAGGGCAAGTAGAAAGCCCCTCTGTTGGCGGTCTATATTCCACGTCTTCTGAAGTAAGAGCTTCTGGCGGATTATGCTGAATATCAACGAACTCCTGTCCCTTAGCTATCTGAACCAAAATCGTAGTGTATTCATCAACGTCGATGACGTTCTGTAGGATAGGTACTTTAGAGGTACGTTGCATTTCATGCAGCCTAAAAAGTTCCTGCACCCCACGACGGATGTACTTTTTAGCTTCGTCATTGTTTACGCGGATTTGAGGAAAGGCCATAGTGCAAGCTCCGAAAATATGTATAATACCGTTAGCTTATAGCGAGAAACGGCATGACTACAGGTACTATAGCGCAAAGTCTCCCTGCTATCACGCAGTCTTCTGAGGGTTATCAACTCTTTAATGCACAATTGCATGAAGTAGTAAATGCTGCTGCGTTTCCTTCTGAACCCCACGAAGACGAGCTTTCTGAATATGCACTGGCAGGTGATTCCGCCACAATAGTATTGACTCAGGCAACCTCGCATACCGCCAATGCCTCCGACGAACTTACCTACGATGCTATTACTTCGCTTGATGCTGTAGCGACAGCCTCGAACTCGTTCCAAGCCGATGATTTTGTAAACATCGGCGCTACTGCCAAGATCGGCGATACGATTTCCCAGTGGGCTGGAGTAACGCTAGTCTCTACTGTAAATATTGTAGAGGCGTTTGCTTTCGTACGCGAATATGATCTGACTACCACTGCTACTGCAACAGGAACAATTGATCCCGGGGTCACCTATACGCAGTTGGTAGAAGCCGGAATCAATGCCAGTGGCCCTATCTATACGGGTCAGGAAGTTGAGATAGAAGCTGCGATAAATGTCACGGATATCTGGACCGACTGGGCCGCTGTTTTAGAAACTCTGACTTCAGTTGCTAACCTTACAGAAGACCTCGTTCCGCAGGCATTAATAACGGAGACCTTGTCGGACAGTGCACAGGGTAGCAGCAGTTACTCCTTTGAAGGTTCAGTTTACAGCGACGTTCTTACGGACGTGGCTGTAGTCAGCGACTGGATGTGGGCTAAGGACTTCGGTTCTATAGCCTGGGTGCTGAATACTCAGAGCGGTGGTATCAGCAACTACGATAACTTCGGCTTCCACTCGGTCGCTTACCACGATGGTAAGTTGTATGCGACTTCTCCAGAGGGTATTTTCGAGCTGGATGCCGATGATGACGCCGGCCGCAAGATCGATTCTCTCATCAAGGGCGGCTTCCTGGATTTCGGTACAGAGCAAAAGAAACGAATTTCGGACATCTTTGTAGGTTATACAGGCGGAGACCTTGAGTGCGAAGTCGAGACCTACGATAAACAGGCGTATACTTATCCCATGGAATATCGTGAAGCTGATACTCCGCGTAACAGCCGTATAAAACCTGGACGCGGATTATCCTCCAGCTGGTGGAGATTCACGTTCCGCAACGTTAACGGAGCCGATTTTCAAATTCACGATATAGCTGTGCAAGTAGCTAAATCAAATCGGAGGTTATAATGGGTTACGGAATAGTTCCAAGCCAAATCTCAGCCAGTGTAGATCCTTTTGAAGCTGCATCGGGTTTCACGCTAACTTCAAATGAGTTTATAACTGCACAGATCGAAGCAGTTAATGGCGTAGCTACAAATACTTTAAGCCAGGCGCTTGGTGCCATCCAGAATCTATCAGATATTGGCGATGCAATCGCGCTGCCCGAGTTTAATGTGTCTCCTGCTATAATTAATAATGATCCTGGAATTGAAGTTACCATCGGAGATATCCCACAGGAATTTTGGGGTCACGTAACGCCGTTCGATCCGACTAATACTATCGATACGAGCGGCTTGCCCTCTATCAGTACGGTGATTATACCCGGTTTCGAGCCTACGCCATTTACAATTACGATACCGCCTCCGCCGATACCGTCTAACGTGCCGTTGCCGGGAGATTCTCCGGTGACACCGGCGCTGACGTTCCCTGATGCTATTGTCATCACTCTGCCGGATCAGCCGCAGTTGGAACCTATCGTCATACCTGCGTTTACGTCGCCGTCGATCGCAGATTTTAATCCGACCTTCCCGACATTCACTACGCGGGATATAAGCACACTGATTGATTGGCAGGAGCCGGTATATACCGAGCAGGTAATTGACGCAGTTAAAACCCAGCTTGCAGTATTCTTTACGGGGGGTTCCGGAATCGATCCTGAAGTCGAAGCCTCTATCTTTGCACGCGGACGGGACCGTGAAGACCGTGTCGTTATACAGCTTGAACAACAAGCCACTGAAGAATGGGCTACCAAAGGATATACTGCGCCTCCCGGAATGCTGGTCAAACGAATCGACAACATCCGTGAAGAAGGGATGCTTAAGAAATTAGGCCTGAATCGCGAGCAAACGATCAAAGTATTTGATACAGAGATCGAAAACTTACGGTTTGCCGTACAGCAGGGACTCGCAGCAGAGGAACTATACATACGTATGTTCCTGGCCAAGGTTGAACGTCTATTTGAAGTACAAAAACTTAGCGTCGAATGGCAGATACAACTTTATACCATCGCTGTACAAGTTTTTGGCATCCAGATGGAAGAGGTCAAGGTGCGCGCACAGGTGTACGAAGTACAAGTGCGCGCTGCTATGATCGAAATCGAAATCTTCAAAGCCCTGATCGAAGGCGAAAAGGTCAAAGCCGACATCAACAAAGTACTGATAGAAGCTTATGTTGCTGAAATCAGCGCCCGTGAAGCCATGGTGCGCATGTACGGCGAGCAAGTTAAAGCGGTGGGCATTGAAGCCGATGTATTCAAAACTCAAGTCGAAGCATACAAGAGCGAAGTCGATGCCTATGCAGCTCGTATTGGTGCTGACAAGAACCGTTTCGACGCCTATGCCTCACAGTTACGTGGTGAAGCTACCAAGGTTGACATTCTGGATGCCGAAGCCCGGGTCTATGCTACGCGCATACAGGGTATAGAAACTGGTGTGAAGGCAGAAGTCGCCGCTCTGCAGGGCGAAGTCAGCGCAGTTGACATTCAAATACGCAACTACGAAGCCACCATACGAGGTCTCCTCGGCCGGGCCCAGGCAGAGCTTGGCGAAATCCAGGCTAATGTCGCAGGTAATAACGCGAATACCCAACGCTTCATAGCTCAGATGGCTGCTGAAGAAACGCACGACAAGGTACAGTTGGCTGCGTGGGAAGGCACAAACCGGGTTAATCTCGAAATATTTAGAGCGGATATCGCCAGTTTCCAGGCCCAGCTCGAACGCGCGGTCAAGGAAATCGAACTGCTGATGAAAGCTCAGGAGTCAGCTGGAGGTTTAGCCTCTACTATAACAGCTGGTGCCCTGGCGGCCATGCATGTCGGTGCCTCACTGAGCAGTAGCAGCGGTGTGAACGCCTCTGGTTCGCAAACTTATTCAGCTTCGGCGCAGGAATCAGTATCCTGTTCAACAAGCAATTCCAGTTCACTTAGTTTTGAGTCGACTGGACCTATCAGTCACGACTGTCCCAGCTTCCTCGGTGGTACGACATCTTCGACTGGCGGTTACCTGGGCGGTTAAAGGAAAATATCATGGTAGAAATATATACAGACAGAAGAAAAAAGGGTAAAGGAATACTTGATCCTGCAGTAGATGCTGCTACTAATGCTGTCAGTGCTGCTACTAATGCTGTTAAAGCACATTTCAAACCCGATGAAGCAAAAGATAAGATACAAGCTGATATTATCTACAAAGCACAAGGAGCAAAAGCTGCAAACGACTATATGGCTTCAAGGGGCCATCTGCCAACAGATATCGGTCCTCCCGCTAGTAATGTCCAAGATAAAAAGCCCATTGCGACGCCAAGCAGAGAAGCCCTTAGTCCACAGCCCCTGCGCGAGCGTACGCCCATTTCGGCTACTGAGCGATGGAGAGCTATGGGTGAGCAGAGTAAGGCTACTATAGCAGCAGCCAATCAAGCGCCTGAGCCGCTTCCAAATAACACTTTCAACCAGACTGATGCATATACCAGGCGTCGAGTTGCTGATACTACACAGTCAGCTGGTATCGGAACAGGTGGCGCCGGCGTCGTTGGTGGAACCTTCCAGCCGCGTGATACTGACCTTGGTCGCAGGCAGCTTGGTCTGCCGTCACGTGCTGAGCAAAATGCTCAGCGTGTACGTTCCAGTGGACCGGGACAAAGCATTCTGAGACAGGGACAAACACGGCTAAACCTGCCAGCTGCAAATGCTGAGCGTATGGCAGCTCGTGATATAGAACGATCCTTTGAGCAGCAGAGACGCCGCAGTTCACGGGAAGGAGCTGTTGTCGGCGACCGAAATGCGCGCAGCTTCGACAGCATGATGGACAATATGACATCTAGGCGAAATATAGATGTAAATTCTGCTGTACAACGTCGCGGTCAGGATGTTACGGCTCGCGGTCAGGACATAAGTGCAGCCACCCAGTACCGTGGTCAGGATATTACAGCCCGCGGTCAGGATCTAAGCTACAGTTCTTCTTTGCGCGGACAGGATGTAACTATGCGCGGCCAAGATCAAAACTATGACTCTACTTTGCGTGGACAGGATTTAAATTACGATTCTACTGTACGCGGACAAGATGTGAATATGCGTAATACTGATGTAACTAATGAAAACGCAAATCTTCGTAATCGGGAATCTAATGATACTCAAAGATATGGCTATGATTCTTCTGTTCAAATGAACAAAGACAGAGTAGCTGCAAATAAATATGCTTCTGAACTTACGCAGAACACGGCAATACGTGCAGATTCGGATAGGCAATTAGAAGGTTTTGCTTTCGATAGAAAAACTGGTGCTATTGATCAGCGTACAGCAAGCCGTTATAAATCTGTAAGAGACGATCTTCTTTCCAGTGGTATTGCACCTAAAAACATGGAGCAAGTAGTTCAGGTATCGAAATTCTTTGATGAATTTAATTCGATGCTGGACGACAGAGGTGACAAAAATTACGTAACTGCTTCAAATTTCATGGACCCGGACAACAAGGCCAAACTGGTAAAACTTGGCTTCTGGGATGCGCTTATGTCATTTGATCTCGGTAGTAGAGAACAAGTCGATCTGCCAGGCGCAGGACTATTCCCACAAGATGAACTTGATCAGCCATTAGACTACGGAACTACAGAAACACTTGGGCTTAGAGGCAGACAGTAAATGGCTGATTTACGCAGCCGTAGTGCATTAGGCATTGATTATGCAAATGCTGCTGTAAGCTATGGTGAAGATCAGGATATTCCGCGTGAAGTTCCTATGCTTTCCGGCGACGAAATTCGAGCTCAAGGCATGGGTGACTTTCGTCGTGGTGTCGTTGGTACTGATCTAAGTCTTCAAGCTGGAGATTTATACGGACAGTCCGATGATGCTCTTAATCAGGGTCGTACTGATGAAGCTGCACGACTCGAAGCAGAGGCTCAAGCTACTGATCAGCGTTCCGCAGCCTATGCGCGAGAAATTTCTTCGTTCAGAGATGTTAACAATCCCCTAGATGTAATTGATTTTTTCCAGGGTCTTGGAGGTTCTTTACTACCTACTATGGCGGCCCCTATGGCAGCAGGCGCAGCTGGAGCAAAAGCTGGCGCAATGATAGGTACACCTTTTGGTCCGATCGGCATAGGCATAGGGGCTTTTGCGGGTGGCGCAATTGGAGCAGCTATACCTTCATACGGCATGCTGGAATCGGAAACAGCTAGTTCGCAACATGCTGATGAAACGCTAATGCAGAATACAACTGCTGCAGAGCGTATTAGCGAACGCAAATCATCTGCTGCGAAAAAATTAATAACAGAAGTTGCTTTGCCTACGTTTGTTGGCGGCCGACTTTTTGGCAAAGCCGCTAAAGGACTTGCAGAAGAAGCAGGTAGCGCAGTTGTTAAACAAACACTACGACGCACGAAAACTAACTTAGCCGAAGCAACTCTTGAGGGTGCAACAGAAAAATTCCAAGGCGATATCGATCAAGGATCGCTTAGGAGATTAAATCCCGAAAGAGACACTTCTGGCGATATGGACGAAGATATCGACAACTTTATCGCTGGTTTCTTTGGCGGCGGTGCCGTATCTACTATAACTACAGTCCCAGGTTATGTAGCTGAAAAGCTTAGAGGCGATGTTAGCGAAAAGGGCCCCAACGCCCACCCCCCTGGCAGCGATCCAGAGGGACCGCCGGGCCCTGGCGCTGGCGCTTTCATCCCCGACTCCCAGACTGATGAGTTAGCAGCTAACCCAGCAGGCCCGGATGACCGCGGCTTCATTCCTGATGCGCAGCCCAATGATACCAAGCCTTACGACGGAATGAGTATCGACGACGCGATCGGAAAAATGAACGATCCTGAGTTTATAGCATTTACACATTTTGGTACGAAACAACAGGGGCAGGACCCAGGTCCGCAGCAGTCGTTTACCGAGGAAGAGAAGGATGCAGTTTATTCTGCTTTTCTCGAACGTACGAATACTCTCGACCAGGAAATTCAGACTCTCGAAAAATTCGATCTAACACCTAAGACTCTTGCTGACAAAAAGAAACTCAGAGCTGACCTTGAGAACGCCGGCGCGAACTTGTTGCGTGACATGTCGCCTGGCGCCATTGAACAGCATAAGAACGCAGCAAAACAAACAGATATCATTAACGAAGCCGAAGCTCAAGACGAAAAAGTTCGCTCGTTAAACTATTTCGAAGTCGATGGTGGCTTAACTGAAATACGTAAGCGCGGTATTAAAGCTGATGATATAGGCAGTCATCTTGCCATGCTGGTTGGCAAGAATGTCCTTACAGAAGAAGAAGCTTATGCTGCCCAAGCCACTCCGCTTGGTGATGCAATCATCAACAGCGGTGGATCGATGCAAGATTTGGAAAACCATGCCAAGGACATGGTTCGTGATCTTAAAAAACGTATCGCTAAGGGCGAAGAAAATTTAGTAAAAGACCAGGAGCTTCTAACTGAGGCCATCAATTCCGGTCAGGAAGAAACACTTAAGCTGCATCTCAATGAGTATGTAGACATTCGCGGGCCTGCCAACTTTACCCACGAAGATCTGGGTAAAATGTCCGTTTCAAAAGCCATGTCTTCGGGTATCAAAGAAACCGAAAAGCTCAGGGCCGAGCAAGGCATCCGGATTAAACGTACCGACGGTAAAGTCCATGTTGTTTACACGGACGATCTAAAGCAGGAAGGCAAAAAGCGTTTCGGTTGGGACAAAAACAACCTCCTCGAAGCTCTTAGTGCGGACCCCAGTTTCGTTGGCATCGTCGATGGCAAAGACAAGCTCATTGAAGATACCAAGCCACTTCAGGAGAAAATAGGTAATCTGCAAAAACAAATTGCCAAGGGCGGAGTGTCGACACCTGGTTTGCAAAAACAACTTACTGCAGCTCGGGCCCAGCTCAAAGCTGCGAACACAGCTACATACAAAGCTCTGAAAATGGAGCGGCCGAAGAACCAGAAGCCTGTTGAACGCCAGAGTACTGAGCTTGAGTCCCTCGGTTCGGAAACTCTCGACGAACAGGCTCGAAGCATTCGCCACGAAATCGCTGCTGCCAAGCTCGAAATGCAGAATAAAAAAGGCATGAAAATCTACGAAAAAGCCTTAGATAAGTTGTATAGCGCCAGACAGGAAGCCGGTGAACAAACTGCCAAGAAAGGCAAGAAACAGCGTGTTGTCGATGAAGAGACAGGCAAGGTTTCTTACGAGTTCGATATTATCGAAGACCCTGAAGTCGCGGTACAGATTGACTTTGCTCTGAAACATATCGGCGAAGGGATTAAAGAACTTCGCAATGTACGACGTTTGGAAGAAAAAGTTGCTGGGGCCAAAGGACTACAAAAAGGTGTATTGTTAAAAAAACTACAAGCTGCACAAAAGAAACTTGATCGTGGAGCCTTTGACGAATCTACTTTTGAATCTCTGCGTACACGAACAACTCCGACAAGAGCCGATCTTTTAGCAGGTAATGTTGCTACGAAAGGAAAACCGATCGCGCCACTGACTCCGAAGCAGAAAGCAGCTAATCGAAGAGCTAATCAGAAAGCCGTTAAAAAAGTTTTAGCTGCTAAAAAAGCCAAGGTGTCCCCAAGGAAACCTGTTGTCACTGAAACCGAAGTCTTTCATGCTTCTAATGCTACTTTCGATGCCTTCGATCTCGAAAAAGTAGGTTCTGGAGAAGGTTCTATAGACCAAGGATTTGGGATATACCTTACCGAAAATCAAAAAGAAGCAGGAAAAATATCCACAAAGAACTTATATAAAACAAAATTGAGCAAAAAGATAACAGATGCCATGCTATTGTGGGACACTCCTTTTAATGAGCAGTCAGCAGCCATACAAAAAGTACTGACTGGGATTCTCAGCAAAGAATTTATAGCGAAAAATCCAACCGGAAAAGATATCTATAGTACGCTTAGGTTTGCTAGAACCCCAGACAAGCCATATAGCGCAGAAAGAGAGCGAATTGCCAGTAAAGCGGTATCTGAATTATTGGATAACCTCGGCGTCAGCGGTATAAAGTATCTTAATCCGGATAAAACAACAAACACTTACGTTGTATTTAATCCTAAAACATTAGCTGCTAAAAAAGCTACGCCGGCCCGGCCCGCGACATCCAGCTCTTATGTGCCTGGAACAGTTAAGCTGCAAGGTAAGTCTCCCTACCTTGCCAAAGACCAGGCGAAATCTGACAAAGCGAATAAGTTCATCGGTCAGGGTTCTAAACAATCATCTACCAATGCTTACCGCGAAGCTTGGGGTGATCGTGCTAACACTGGTGAATACACGAAAGATGATACTGTCTTTATTTCCGTCGAGGGAAATCGTCGCGGACGGCTCGGGCTTAACATCGTAGAAGTTAAAAAAGCCATTGCTGCCGGTGCCACAATCGTTGCTGATAAAGCAGCCGATCGTGCACGTAATTACAATATCGGTGAGCGTCAGCTCGCGCAAGTTCTTAAAGCTAACGGCTATACCGAAACTAACGGTGTATGGACGAAGGGAACAGAAAGTGCCCCAGGCCCAGCGCAAGTCGAAGTGCAAACTGAACCCTCAATTACACAACAAGTAACTGAACTGCGAGCAACCAGAGATAATCTGGGCAAAAAGCTTTATTCCATGGAAGCTAAATTTGCTGAAAAAGAACTTGGTCCAGAATATAACCCAGAAATAGGTGGACAATACCAAAGCCATTGGTTGAATCTATTTTTCGGTCCCGAGTCTGAAAACTTTAAAGCTGATATCGCAAAAGTACCTTTAAAGCTGCGCAATGACCTTCAAGAAATTATAACTTTACATAAAGAGTTTATAGCTTCAGCTAAAGCTGCCAGGAAACAATATGTAGATAACATAGAAAGCCTTCGTACTGCTCCTGAAGCACTTGCAAATTTTGTATCTGCATTAAAATCGCTTCCTGACAATAACTTAGGCAGCCGCGGACAAATTCGTTCTGATCTTATCAAAGAAATGTACGATCATATGAACGATCCCAAGTGGGCTGAGGCACAGATAGCGCGTAAGAAAGCCTATATTGAAAACAAAAAGCTTTCGAATACGAACAAGTTAAAAGGATTTATCGAATACGAAATACAACTGCTCGAAGAAAATAATCTACAAAAGCTTATAAACGAAGCAGCTAAAGAGTTCTATGAAAAAGAGTACATGTGGGCTTTTCCAGCACCTGTGCTTAAAAACATATCTGCTGCGGAAACAAAGATCGGAACTTCAGTTTCTGTTCCTAAAATAACCACCCCGGCCGGGCCGGCGACGGCTGAGAGACCTTCCGGTGTAAGTGTTCCAATGGCAAACATGCACAAAAGGTCCATGGCCTCGATCACCAGGATGAATCCGGAGCAACTGAAGACAGCCGCTGCAGCTACGGAAAAGGCTATCAAAACTACGCTCTTTACTCCGTTTAAACAGCTGAAGCAGATTGAACTTGCGGCCATTCAAGCTCGGCAGAAAGAAGAGCCCGTAGGTTCCGGTGAACTTAAGCTTAACCGTGACCAGAAAATCGAATTACTAAAAGCTAATGTTACATACGAAACTGTTTGGCGTGTTGCTCGGGCTATTTTTACAAGAGAACAGCTTAATGCTGGTAGTGTTGTTCTTGCTAAAAATCCACCACGTGAAGGTTTGCTTGGTACTTACGATCAAATTGCAGATGTTATTACTTTGTATCCAGAAAACATGGGCACAAATGGCGATGCTGCCTGGACTATCTGGCATGAGTTTTATCACCGTGGTTTTCGTATGGCCTTTAATCAGGGTGAGCGAAGCATTAAACAATATCCTTCGGTCACAGACCCGAAACGCCATATTACTTACACACCGGAAGCAGCTAAATTATTAGCCGAAGCAAGCAAAAATAAAATTATCGATCAGATGATTTATCAGATGCTCGATCAGCGCGGCTTAATTGGCTATCTTGCAATTGAAGAAGCCCTGATGGAAATCGGTACCGCCATAGAAACCGGAGGGTGGAAAAAACTTGAATCGCGTTATCAGATAACTACTACACCTGCATTACGTGGTGAAGCCAAGCAATTCTGGCAGCGTCTGATGAATTTCTTCCGCAAGCAATTGGGTTTACCAGTCAAAACTACTGACGCTGAAGTTCACAATATGCTTCTGGTCGCCAAACAGCATATGTTCGACAAGTCAAAGAACCAGAGCATTAGCGATAATTTTATCCTAGAGGAAGGTGCAGACTCTATAGCAGCCGACATCTCCCGGACCAGGCAAGCTGAGTACAAGGGTATGCGTTTAGCCCAGTTAAATCGGGCGAAGAAGGTCGTTGAAGAGAAACTCGTCAAATACGCAAAGAACCCTACAGTGGTCAAAGCACTTAACGCCCAGCTGGGGGCCTTACAAGCCGAGATCAAGATCAAAGATGCAGCACGTATTGCTGCGAAAGAGACTTTGCAGTTCTCGAACCAATCCCAAGGCGGCCATCGCAAAGGCACATTCAAAACTGTGGCTAAAGCCAGAGCCGGTAACAAAGCCCTTAACGATGCAGCTATTAAGGGTGAGAAACTGGTTCAGAAAATGCTCGGCGACCTGATCTCTGGCCCGATCGACTGGTTTCTGCACAAAAATGAAGGTGGCGCTTTCGGTTCATATTCGAAAACTACCACTGGAAAATTCATACGCGCAGCCATTGATTCTTTAGACCCGCTCTCTACTCTTTTCCACGAATCGATGCATGCTCTGGCCAATGAACTTGCCAACCTGACCGAAGGCAAAATCCAGTACGCGAAAATCGCGAAACTGGCAATGTCACCGCACATACAGATGCAGCTACGAAATCTACTGAAAGATTCCCCAGCGGCCGTCGCGCAACTGAAAGACCCTAACGAGTCAGTTGCTTACATGTTCCAGTTCCACGCGACCGGACAGATACGTATTCAACCTGCAGCTAGTAATACGTTCAAACGATGGGCGGAAGCCTTCGTCCAGCTCATCGGCTACGTTACGAACACCCAGGCGGCCCAGGAAATCTTCGAGTCTTTCCTAGGTGGGGATTTAGCTACGATAGCTGGCATCCAAGACACCCTGCGCAATATGCAACATAAACGAGCAGCAGCAGCGATGCAGTCTATGGCTACGCCACTTGGCAAAGCGATGAGCGCCTTGTTCCAGACACCTATCGATCGCCTGAAGAATACCAAAAATAAACATTTGGTCATATTAGCGAATAAATACTTTGCCCAGGTGAAAGCCGGAGGCAAACTCGGTGCCATTCAGATGACGGCGCAGCAGCACGGACACTGGCTTAACGGTTTCGAAGATATACTGCAAAAGCACAAAGTAACAACCAAGGGCGTGCAGCGCGCATTGCGTAATCTGCAGTCCGGTAAAGCTACATCTGCGTTCGAGCGCGATATTCGAAAACTCTTTGAGGACCTGTACAAGTACGCTTCTACGGGTCCAGGTCACGTCACGGCTTTGGTAGAGGACGAAAATGGTCGTATGGTGGCTAAGAAAATAGCTTATACACCGAACTTCTTCCCACGCGTCTGGAGCAGTCAGGCAATTCTCGAACAATCAGACAAGCTCAGAAAATTACTCAAGTCAGAAGGAGGACTCTCGGACACACAGATCGATAACTTCTTCGATGCCGTACGCAGAGGCGAAGGAATCGTCGACATTGGCAAAGCAACTTCGTCGCTAACTCCTGCGTTCTCAGCAGCGAATCCGAGAACCTTCGACTTCATCACTGACCAAAATGCACATCTCTTCGTCGAGTTCCAGGAACGGGATATGCATCAAATAGTTAGCAAGTATATCAGGCAGGTCGTGCACCGCCGCGAGCATGGCAGAGCTTTTGGCTCTGACGGCAAAGGCGTACAAAAACTACTGGACGCCGCAGAAAAATCAGGAGCCACACCCGAGCAAATGAGCATGGCACGTAAAGCCATAGAAGCGATGGACGGAACTCTTGGTACCGAGAGCGTCAGTACTCCGTTGCGAGATGCCATGGTTACGGGCATGACGGTCGTAAACTTCGCTCTACTTCCACTTGCACTGTTTAGTTCTTTTGTCGACCCACTGGGTG
>Ga0307377_10004613_pt1 | contig 15006 bp, 12 predicted proteins | sample TR3MG_FD_202535 | JGI IMG/M metagenome (GOLD analysis project Ga0307377, IMG submission 202535) | Soil microbial communities from Risofladan, Vaasa, Finland - TR-3 | ecosystem: Environmental > Terrestrial > Soil > Coastal area > Acid sulfate soil | place: Finland: Risofladan, Vaasa | collected... | reverse complement strand
CTTATGCTTTAGGGGAGGCTAAAACAAGAGAGAAAAATGGGCTATGGTGTTAGTGTCTTTAGCTCAAAACCCTAATATATTTAATGATTTAAATGTTGTGATAGAATTAGTAACAGCAGCGGAGGAATTAAACATTATCCGTAAGATTGTTCCTAAATTAATGCTTTCTCCACATATTACTCCAGAGGCTAAAGAATTTCTATCTGAAGAAGGATATTATGAATATGAGTTTTTTTAGAAATTATTAAAGAGCAATGTGGGCTAAAATTAGTCATAGAGGAAGGTTATTGATGAATTGGTATAAAATAGCACAAGAATTTGATAATGTTTATGGGTTATTATCAGCTAAAGATATGTATATATTATATTCATTATATTATAAAATTATTAGCCTGACAGATAAAAATAGGGGAGCAACATATTTTGATAATGAAGAGGAATATAAATATTATCATAAATTGATTAAGCAGGCACATTTATTGGCTGATCAAATGCTGATTTTTATGGGTTCTATATTGGACCAATGGAAAATGTGTCATTTTTTTTCAGGACTATTTGATGAATCTGATTTTGGAAGGCTTAGTAAATTTTATTCTTTCTTAAAAGATGATGTAGGTATTGATAAGGAAAAATTATTGAATTTTATAGCAAAACAAAAAGATTTAAAATATAACTCCTATATTGAATGGGAGGATGATGTTCCTGAGGGAGAAGATATAAGTAATTATTTAACAGAAGAATCCATATTAAATGGTGATTGGGATTCATGTGAAAATCTTCCTGAGTTTAGGTTTATTCAAGTCAGTTCTGTAGAATCTGGCCTTAAGAAGCTACCCTCTGATATAGCAGTCTTAGTTAAAAAGTTTTTTCCTGAATTAAGTTTTTGGATGAACAATCATATGAATATAGAATATATTATAATTTCTGAATCATTGCAGGAAGTAGAAGAAATTATTAAACAGAAGAATATTGATTTATCTACTAAAATGGCTCTTATAGATAGAATTAAAGATATTCAACATTCTTATGGTTCTGTTTTTGGGTTAGAGGCTGATCTAAGTAAGGATTTAGCTGAGGATTTTCCCCATGAAGGGTTAGAAGATTATTATACTGTTAATATTCAAAATAAATTTTTTGATTATTTATCTCAAGAATTTTGGGAGCCTAAGTGGAAGCAAGAATTAGCACAGAGAGCAAATGTAAAAAATAATTGGTATAAAAAGGCTCAAGCATTAGAGCAGGATTTTGTTTTGCCCCCTACTCGAATTGGCCCATCAGGTAATATTCCCATACGTGCAGTAAAAAGACTAAAGGATGCCATTCGACAAGAATTTGGATTAAGTGGAATTCCTTTAGAAATTTCAAGTGAAGATATAGAGAATGGTTTAGTGGAGTTTATACAAAAGAATTATAAAATTTTATTACAAATATCTCAATCCAACCCTCTTTTAACTGGGCAAATAATATCCAATATGGATGATGGTTTGCTACAAAGAGTTAAAAATGACATAGAAAAACCATTTGCTAATTTTTCTGAAGAGGATAGATTGTTTTTAAGTAGTTTAGATTTATCAAATGAATTTAATAGAAAATTCTATAATTGGGCTATTAAAAATTATTCATCTTCTGCAGAAAATGATTTAAGTGATATTCATTTATGGTTGTTTGAGAATGATACTGATCCCACCACACATTCTCAAAGAGACATTATTTTTATGATGAAAGAAAATTATGATGCAAACCAAGAATATGCTTTACTTCCCCCAGGCCCAATTCCCAATCAAGCATTTACTATAAATGGGATTGTTGTTTATTCTGTAAATTTAAGGAGTAAAAATGAATTAGTCAAAGAGGGTAATTCAATGAATAATTGTATAGGAACCTATTATGAACAAATTCAGAATGAATTGGAGGCTAAAACCCCTACTATAAGCAGTATTTATTCCATAAGAGACAGCAACAACAACTCTCATGTTGACATAGAATTAAGGAACAATATAATTATTCAATTATATGGCAAAAACAATTCTCCCCCTAAGGAGCCATATGCAATGTGGGCAGAATATTGGATAAGAGAAAATAAATTAATCTATTTGAATTTAGGAGAATTAAAGCAAAAAATGATGCAAGAATTTTATGCTGATGAATTTAATCCACAAATCAAACAAGAAGTGGAACAACACATAAAATGGGCTATTCAATCTCAGGATGGAATGATAATGGCACGTTTGGCCGACATTATTATTTCTTATCTTGAGGATCATGGGTTTAATGAGATAATCCAAGTATTGCAGAACGCTATAGTTGCATCCAAAAATGCTCAAGCCATTCTGATATTAAAAGATATTTGTGGTTCCTGTGATTTTGAAAAAATGCAACAAGGTATTATTGATAGCGGAGATCCTAATGCCTCTTTGAGATGGCTTAATAGTTTTAGGTCTAAAATTGTACATGGTGATCCTTATGTTCCTGAAGATTTAATTGATAATATATTAAAAGGGCAAAAAAGCATAGGGAAATTAGTTAATATCTATTTGCAATGGTTTGAACCTGAAATGTTTAATTCTAGGCAAGTTGCTATCATACAAGAATATCTTGTCAGAAGTGGGCTCCCAGAAGATATTTATTATTTTGCAGTTTTTGCTAATCCTAGTTTTTCTGGATCTAAATTTTCAGACATAGTAGATTTAAATAGACTTTATCAAGCTATTGCTCATTCCACACATTATAGTAGAGATAGATGGTTAGAGTCTTTTAGGCATAGATTTTTTCCTCAAAAAAATGTTAACTCTCACACAGCATGGCAGAAACTATCTCAAACACAACCTTTAGTTCAAAAAATTTCTGCACAAGATTTAGCATTACTTTATTATTATGAAAAACAGTTTTCAGATTTATTAAATAAGAAGCAATCTGGACAATATTTGGCTGATGAAGAAAATTTGGATTTTATTAAAGCACAAAAAAAATTAGAAGAAATTGTTGAAAGATTAGGACAAAAATTTTATGAAATAGCAGAAATGATTGAAATTGTTAACAGTGGTTATTATGGAGAGTTTGTTTGCCCAGTTTGTTGGGATGGTAGAATGGAATATACTAATTCTTCTGAAGAACCTGAGTTAATTTGTCCTGAATGTGGTTTAAAAGTAGATATAGACGAATGGCAAGAAATGTTTGGTATAGGACATACTGATTATGGTGGAGGCTTTTTGTGCCAATACAAAGAATTATGGGAAGAGGCTAGAAATTTAAGTGAAAAAATTATAGCTTTACATTATATTATAAATGCAGTTCATGGGCTTGCAGGAGAAAGACAATTAATATCCTTATTTATAGAAGATTCTGCTTGGCTTTCTAAAATGAAGGAATTTTTAAATGGACTTTCTGCGGGAGATATTCCCACTATGACCAAAAGAGAGGGTGGTTGGCCCGTTTGGAATTTTCAGTTGGATTGGGATAAGCTAAATTTATAGATTTTTATTTAGGAGAAAAACATGAAAGGACGTTCATGGGCAGTACTTAAAAAAGATGATATTCTAAAATTATATGAATATGAATATAAATTAGCCCAATTAAATGCATTAAGGACTTTAAGGCATGGTGAATTGGGTGATTTAGAGGTTTATTATAAAACATTAAATCAAAAAGCCAATATTTTGTGTGATAGATTAATTAAAATTTTTTTATCAGCCATTAATAGTTGGGCTACCTATCATGGTATAGTGTTTAATAAAGATGATTTGCAAATTCTTTCTGAAGGAGTCATACCACCATCTACTGAGGTTGATAAAAAAATACTTGATAATATTCATGAAGCTTGGAAATTGTTGATGAAAGCCGCATTTTCTTTTAATTTGGCAGATAAATTTTTAGCTTTAAATTATGCTTTGCATATAGTCCATTGGGAAACGGGAAAGTGGGATGAAGAAGCAGAAAGATATGAACGGCCATTTCCTCTTGTGGGAATAGGTGAGGAAGAATATGTTCCAAATGATGCTAAAACAATATATGATTTTTCTTTCATAGATGAACTCAATAGAGAATCCATGGAAAAAGGAATGTCAGTTGAGCAATTCAGGGAATTTTTGGATGATTTAAGTCAGGGGAAATATATTCCTGAATATGAACAAGAATTGAGAATGAAAGCAGATAAAAAACTAAATTGGTATAAATTTTCTAATGAAAATATTGGATACCATGGTACTTCACCTGAAAAAGCAAAACAAATTTTATTAAACGGATTTGAAACATATATTAGTTACGAGCAATTCGAGGAATATTTTGATGATTTCTATAATGATATATCTGAAGAAGCACAAAATAAAATTAATATTCCTGTTAATAGAATGGGAAAGGTTTGGGAGAAAGCTGTTATTAAATTAGCTGAGTTTTGGGATGTTGCTCATCCTGATACACAAATCATATGGATTGCCGATTCTCAAAATATTGCTCAAGAGTTTGGAAATGCTGTATTAAAGGTAAACCTTAATAATATGGAATATTTTTTTAGTGATTGGAGTCACGGTATGTGCTATAAATATGATGGTAATATTATTCCACCAAAATATTTTGAACTTATATAGGAGGAAAAAATGTCTAAAATTAATTGGTATAAAACTTCTCAAACTTCTTCAGTAAATGCTTTGAGGCTGTTTGAATTAGGTCCTGATTTTTCCCAAGAAGAATTGGAAGCAGCTAAGGGTGCTAAAATAGCAAAATGGGAAGCCTTAATGGGAATAAGTCCACATGCTGAAGAAATGATTAAGAGAATTGATCAGGCATATAATGATTTAATCATTTGGAATACTACTGGTGGAGAAGCAGATAGAAACAGGGCAGAATTTTGGTTAGCTAAAGCAAGTGAAGAATAGATTTTAATTTGGGAGATATTATGAATTGGTATAAATATGCGAACCTAAGTGTAGAGCAAGCCCAGGGAATTATGGGGTTATCTCAGTCATTTTCTTTGTCAGATTTACAAGCAAGACACAAGGAACTCATGAGAGAATGGCACCCAGATATTAACAAAAATCCTGAAGCCTTAATTATGGCTCAGAGGATTAATGCTGCTAATCAAGTTTTAAAAAGTTGGTTGGGAAAGGGTGGCACTTTTGGGGCAGAGAATATAGATGTGCCTGATTTTATGCAACAAGAAGAAATATCAATGTATGATTTTTTTCAAGAACACATGGATGAATATGCAAGGCAGGTTGTTTCTGATGAAGGAATTAACAATGGGATTATAGGCCAATCAATTGATTATCACATTCAACCAATTGCTTTATGGATGCCGGCAGGATATGTTGGTATTCTTGCTTTTTATACAAGGAATATAGCTTTTACTTGGAATTATGTAAAGCAACCCAAAATAACTCCTGATATAGAACATAATTTATATTCTTTGGTTACAAATTTGGTGGAAGCAGGATATTCATTAAAGCATTTAAATTGGGCTTTAGCCCAATATTTATCTAATTTAAATAAGAGAAAAAAGTCCACAACTTTTTGGGAGAGAGTTAAACAAACTTTTTCAAGATAGGTTTAAGGGAATAATTATGGACTCCATAAAAACATATGGTTTTGCTGATTGGAGAGATTGGTATAAATTTTATGAATTAGAATATAAACTTGCCCAACTTAAACCACATATTAATAATTTTACAGATTCACAATATATTTATTTTAATAAATTAAAAACAGAATTTCAAAAAGTTGTGCAAAGATTATTGAAGGTTTATTATGATGCTTTTTGGGCATATATTGAATTTCATGTAAGTGAGGATGAAGAATTAGGTTATTTAGCCGCAAGAGATATAGTTAATATTTTAGGGGAAGAATTTTTTGATGTTTTTGATGATATAAGAAAGGCTGTAGAATCACAGGTAACTTTAGAGCAGAAAGTTTTAGCCCTAAATAAAGCTAAAAATTTTGCTCATTCTTATAGGCAACATGTGGTTGGATTATCAGGACAACCAAACAGATCCGACATAAATGTAGAATATAATCGTTCATTATGGAATAATGAAATTTCCTTATGGGATGATAAGAGTATTGATGATTTTTATAAAAACTTAACTCAAGGAAATTTTGTTCCTGAATGGCAAACAGAGTTTGAGAAAATGGAACATAAATTAAATTGGTATAAAAAAGCTCAAAATGATGAGGGTGTTTTTGATTTAAATCCCCTTATAGAAGAAGGTGAAAAAATAAAGTTTGATGAAGAAATGCAGCAAATTATGCAAGAAATGCAGCAAATTATTCGTGAAAAACACCAAAGCGGTGAATGGGGAATTTTAGGTAAAGAACATTTTATTCCCAGACCTGGAACCTGGATTTCTACAGAAACTTCTGATGAAGTCACCTTAGAAGCAATAGCATTATATGGAGATTTTCCCATAGTTTTAAAATGGAATATTAAACCAAGAGAAATAGTTTCTGCCTCAGAATATTTAGCAAGAAGAAGAGCTGGAGAGTTTAAGATTCCTGAAAACCCTATGCAAGACAGGCTTTTTGAAGAATTGAATTATTTGGATTCTTTTGGCTCTAAAGCAGAACTTGACAATCCTGATATAAAAAAAAGAAAAGAACAGATTACTGAACTAATCTCTAACATTAAATTCCCTGATTATTTAAGGGAAGCTTTTGTTCAAATGGATTATGAGCCTGTTGCCAATTATGATGGAAATGTCATAGATTTTAGACAATATCAAGATTAATTATTTTAAGATTATAAAATAGACAAAAAATCAAATAAATGCCCTAGAACTATTGAAAAAGAAGTAAAAAATATACTACCTATGCTGATTTTTTGTAAAATACAACTTCTTTAAAACAATGAAGATTTAAGATTAATGTATAAAAAAGCTCATAATAAGTCTTAAGGAGTGATGAAAAAATGCCTAGTTTTGCAGATCCATTTAGTGGTAATGTAGACAGGAAGATGAACCTTCAAGAATTAATCAGGACATTAAGATTGAGTTTGGCTGCAGAGGAAGAGGCTACTAGTACATATGAGGCTCAAGCTGATGCAACAGATGATCCGTTAGCTGAAAAGGTTTTACGAAGCATAGCTGATGAAGAACGTATCCATATTGGTGAATTTCAGAAATTAATCAGCATATTAACAAAAGATGAGGATGGATTTTTAGAGGATGGATTTGGGGAAATAGAAGATATGGTAAAAGAACTTGCTGCTAAAAAAGTAAGAAAAACCCTATCAAAATTAAGCAATCATTATTACATTTCCAAAGAAGCACAAGCAAGGGGATTTTATAGCCCTTGGACTGTTTATGATGTTCCTGGTGAAGGGCTAACTCCTAAACAAATGTCAATAATTGTTGCTAAATATAATGCTTTGTCAGAATTTATGGCTCATATGCTAAAGCTTTCTCCTGAGGGCTTAATTCTTCCTGGTGATGAAGCTTTACAGGAAACTCAAACTGAAAGAGATGCAAGAAATGCAAGAAGAAGAGAATTAAAAGCAAGATTGAAGAAACAGGTTTTTAGACTTGAAAGTGATATAGGTGGTAGATTTGAGGGAGGCTTTATAGAAGATAAATATGGCACTCCCCTTTCTGGCAATGAACAAAAGGAAAAAAGAGATGTTTTTAATAAATTTTTTAAAGATTATTTAGATGCTGGAATTAGATTGGTTTTATGGCAATCTAAAGGATGGGATCCTGTTGGGAACATCACACTATATACAGCAGAGGGAATTACACACAATACTGTTAAGGCTGAGGCACAGGCTAAAAAAGAAAAAGATAGGTGGGATGAAGAAGAACTTAGAGAAGAATCTAAAGAAGATGTTTATGCCCCAACTTATGATGGCAGACCTATAGCTGAACCCATAGGTCCCATTCCAATTCATGAAGCACCTGAATATATTTCTGTTTTAAGTTCAGATGATGTTAATGCAGAAAATGTGGCTGCTTATATGAAAAGGGCTGCTCTTATTCTTAATGAGTTTGAAGGAAACCTAAAAAGAATCCAAAAAGAACATCCATTGCAAAGTCCTGCAAAGATTAGTGCCATGCAACAATTGGCTCAGCAATTATTAGAGGCAAAGCATATATATAATATTATTCTCAGGAAGGGGTTTGAAGATTTGATTATGAGTATTGCAAGCAAAAGGTTAAATGAAGTCGACAATGATTTGGCTTTAGTAGGCTATCCAAGTATTCTAAATAGATAGGTGATTTTATGAGTTTAAATTGGTATGAAAAGTTTGCAAACAAAAAAGGAGTTTTTATAGCAGCTTGGTTACCTTCTTCTTTTTATAAAAGATACAAACATATGAATGATTTAAATGATAATTTACATATGACCATTTTATATATAGAAGATTTTGCTGACCAAGAAGGGGACAGAAATCAGATATTAAAAGCTATAGAAAAAGTTACTAAGGATACCGCTCCTGTTAAATGTGAAATTGCTGAATTGGGCATCATGAATGATAGTGACAACACTATGGTGGTTAATGTAAACGTAACAGATGGAGCAGCTTTTTATGCAAATTTAGTTGAAGCCATAGAAAAAGATTGGAGAGAATTTAAGAGAGAATATGATTTTCTGCCCCATATATCTCTAAAATATGACAATAATAGAGAGACCGTGAAATGCGATGAGCTTAAAGATTTTAGTTGGACTATAAATAAAATTTCTGCCACCTTTAATAGAGATGATGAATCTCAAGAATGGTTTAAGTTAATGGGTTAATGGAGTAGTTACTATGGAAGATTTTACCTCATATCATTTTGTAATTGATAAAAATCAAGTTTATAAACTTTATGAGCTTGAATATAAAATAAGTCAATTACAAAATAAAAATCAATTAAGTGATCGGCAGTATTTTTATCTTAATTTATGGAGATCACAGGCAGAAAGTTTAGCCAAAGAGGTATTAGGATATTTAGATGATGTTTTGGACCATTGGTATATGACACATGAACATCCTGAAGAATGGGTTTTTCCTGAGCATGATTTTTTTATTATAAATGAAATCAATAAGAGATTAACTGAGGTGGAAATTGCCCTGAATCAAATAGCACAAGCAAAAAAACCTGAAGCTAAATTAGAGGATAAAATTTTAGCTATTAATTTTGCATTGCATGTTGCACATTCTACTGGTAACATGTTTGTTTTAGGTCCATTTAATTATGGTATGCCTGGATTTATGTTATCTGATAAAGTTGAAGTTCCCCCAAAAGAAGAGGTATTGTCTCCTAAGGAAACTGATATTTATTTACAGGATTTAAGTCAAGGTGCATTTCTTCCTGAATGGGATCAAGAGCTAAGAAGTTTAAGAGCCCAAAACCAAAATTGGTATAAGATTGCATTATTTAAAGAAGCAGTTCCCTATATTAAAGATATTCAACCCGTTATTTATGACATAGGTGAAGCAGTTAAGTCTATGGGGCATGTTTCAGAAGTTTATGTTTTTGGCTCTTTTGTGAATATGAATGACATAAATTATCACATGAAAGATTTAGATATAGTTGCCTTAGTAGATTTTACACAACAACAAATGCGACAATGTGTTTTTGGGGATTCTTATATAATGTTTGATGAACCCTGTAAAGATGTGGAAGAATTTACTAACAAATATGTAAGTTCTTTTGTGCAATACAATCTGGACCCTTGGGTTATTACTTCTGATGATTTCTTGTTACATTGGGGTTCTTTAATAGATGAGGATGATGCTTTTATAGAGGCAAAAAATATTGCTTGGGAAATGGCTCATGGTTTAGTACCAATAAATATTAGTCAATATGATTTTGATCATCCTGAAGAACTTACTGAAGAGGCTTTAGAGGGTATAGCTGATGAGTTAATAAAAGAAGAATTAACAAAATTTAAAGAAGCTTATGATGAGGAGTTTGATAGAATAGTTGATATGGAAATAAATGAAGGTCCTGAGGGTTGGTATGGATTTGGGGATGATTTAACTGTAACAGATATTTTAGAGAAGGGTTTAAAAATAGCTTAGGGAGAAGTTAAAATGTTTAATTGGTATAAGTGTGCTCAATATGATTACGATGATTATGATTATCCTGGGACCCATGCTACAGAAGAATTAGAAAGTCTTTTAGATGATCCTAATAATCCAATTGGTTCACCTGAATTTAAAATTAAATTAGAAACTATACTTCAGGATGTAATTATTTCAGATAATGCAAAAATTATAGTAGACTTTTTAGATGAAGCACGGGGTTTATCAGATGATAATATTTTAAAGCTTATCCTAGCTTTGATTAAATTGGGAGATCAAGTCTCCCATTTTGATTGGCAACATATTATTCAAGAATATTTTGTTTATTATATAGATGATGCTGATTTTAGAGGCAAAGTTGTTCAAGCTGCCTTAAATGCTCCAACTGACCGGGCAGCTTATGAAATTTTGTTAGCTTTTCCATATTTAACTCCTTCTTATCAAAGGGATTTGACAAAGAAGGTTATTTCTGATGGTAGCATAATCAATTTAATTAATCTTTATCATGCTATTCCTGTGGATTCTTCTTTTGATCATTCTTTAGTAGAAAAAATTGTTATGAGAAGTGAAGATTCTAATATTCTTACTTATTTTGCACAAAATGCTTCTCAAGGAAATATTAAAAATGCAGTTGCAGAAAGATTGATGGCATTAAATGTTGAACCAATTATTCTTTCAATTTTTGCTCGCAAAGTTCCCATGTTGGCCTCTGATATATTAAATAAAATAGCTCATTATATATCTGATAGAAGCCCTGAATATGCTGTTTATTTTGCTAAAAGATTTTTCTCCTTTTTAAATGAAGAGAGTAAAAAATATCTTATAGATAAAATAATTGATAGCCAAAGTATTAAATGGATTTTAAACTTAAGAGAAGAGTTGAAAAACTTTTTGACTGATGAACAAAACATGCTTCTTTCAGAGGCATATCATAGATTTAAGGATGGGTAATTATGAATTGGTATAAAATAGCAAAAAAACCTACAATTTTTTATTCTGGATATGATCAAATTAGACATTTACATGAGGATGTTTTAAATATATATTCAGAAAATCCTCCAACTTTAACCCACATATATGGAGAGGCTGAACCTGAAAAGATTAAATATTATGCAGAGGTTTGGGTTACTGGTCCAGATTGGGAAATATATTATTATATTGTTGAACAACAATGGCCCTATGGTGGAGGAATACATCTTCTGCTTTATAATACAGAAACTACTTCTTTCCCAAAATTGGATATGGTATTTGAAGAAATTTGTTTTAACAGAAGAGAAATTTTTGAAAGATTACAAAAGATAAGAGAAGAGAAAAGAACTATAGCTGAACAAGAGGGCAGAAAGCCTAATTGGGACCAAATAGAAGATAAAATTAACAATGAAAAATATTCCACTAAAAAAATAGGTGATCCGATAAATGAAAAGGGGAAAATTTTATCTAAATTTATTATAACCGCCATAGATAAAAGAGGTGTGGGGACAAAAGGAAAAGATGATGAGGAAGAAATTATAGAACTACCTGTGTATGAAGCAGAACATGAATTTTTTGGCAAATTGTGGTTTTCTTCTTTTGCAACAGTTAATATAAATAATTATGTTTTTGAAAAAAAAGCTATAAGAAAAAAATGGTATAAATTAGCTTCAATAGAATCTTTTTATATTGCTTCTGATTTGCCTCCTGATTTTGTTCTAGAACATGGTTTTCAGCCTCAATATAATCCTGAAGATTGGGGTATGGGGAGTCATGTAATGCCCCCTGCTATATTTTTGGCAAATGAAGAAGGTGTGCAAAAATACCATCATAGGTTTGAAGGTTCCCAAAAGAAGTCTAGACCCTATTTATATAAAGTGAGTGGCTTGGATGAAAGTAATTTTTTTCCAGATATTCCATCATTAGTTGATTTGGGAGCTTATTTTGAAGATTATCCTATGAATTCTGCAGATATGTATGAATCTGATAGTAGAACAAAGAGTATATTAGCTCCTTTTATGGTTGACATTGTTTCTAAAGAAGATTTAGATGATTCTTATATTATAAACTTAGATGATGTTTTGGAATATGCAAAAGATGATTTTTGGAGAGCTATTTTTGAGTTGACAGGGACTGTAGCATACACAAAATCTATTCCACCCGAAAAAATAGAGTTCTTAACAGAAATTTAATTGAAATAAGATCTAAAAATATTTTAGGTAAAATATCATATAGTAAAAAGGGAGTAATTTATGAATTCAAAAGATTTTATTTTAAAAGGTAAAAAATTTTTTAGGGATCTATTTATTTTATTACAATATGCTTATAGAAAATGTGGGTTTTCTAATTTTGTAAGTCCCACTATTTGTGATATTTATACATCAAGGCCCATTAATGCTTTGATGTGTAATCATTCTTGTTCTACATTAAAAGAGGGAGTATTTATACAAACTGATTCTCCACACTGTTTCGGTAAATGGCAATTAATTGATTATGAGAATGTTATACAAGCTCAAGGGCATGTGTTTGCAGACAATACTGGCTACATTGAACTCAGTTTGCCAACCAATACTCAAATGGGGTTTTATGAACTTATTCTTGATTTTCAAAATAATATATTTAAGGACAGTATAATTGTTTTGCCCCCAATTAATAAACAAAATTTTGGGGGATTATTTGGAATGTCAGGAGGAGATTTACCATATAATCAATGGGAGATTTTTTCTCAGATAGGAGTAAGACATCTAAGATTAGATGAAAATTGGCCTGAAAATGAACCCATTCGTGATGAGTGGCATTTTGAACATATCCAACAGACTGTTGCTAATGCTTATGAATATAATTTACAACTTAGCTTAATGACTGCTTATACCCCAAGGCATAGAGGTTTAAAACCCATTAACGGTATAGGGAGACCAGCTACTGCAACTCATACTTGGCAACCCAAAGAAACTCAGGGATGGAATTTTTTTGTTGATGGCATAGCTGAAGCAACTTTGGGGCAAAAGCTTGTGCCATTAACAAATTGTTCTAGGGGACTCCCCCTCTTGTTAGAATGGGAGTGTTGGTCAGAGGCTGATCAGAATTTTTACTATGGTGATTGGGGACGTTATTTAGATATGTTACGTATTTTATACTGTAGGGTTAAAAAAGAAAGTAATGTTCCAATTGTTTATGGTTCATGTGGACACATGACTGAAATGGTTTTAACTTTACGGGCTGCTTGTGGTGACTATTTTGATAGAATTGCATATCATCCTGGGGGTGAAGATCCCAATTATGAATTAATGCATTGGTATCGTAATATGCCACAGAAACTATTGAGGGAGGGGATTCCTAGACGTTCATCTTTTACTGAATGTTATTTTGGGCCTATAAACGGAAGTAGTATAGACCATGCAGTTTTTCAATTAAAACTTTATTCTATTTTAAAAGAATATAGAGAAGATATTTTTGTCAGGTCTGGTTCACTTGGACATGTTGTTTCTAACATTAACACTCCACAGGCTTTACTGTGGAATGTGGATGGAAAAATAAGTCCACAACCACCCTATATGGCTTTTGCTATGTGTAGATGGCTTTTAGAAGATGCCATTTATGTGGGTAATTGTTGTTTAGGTGAAAATATAGAGGCTAAGGTTTTTATTAAACAAGGCAAACCAATGATGGTCATATGGTCTAATGTAGGAGAAAAAACAATAACAGTTAAGTTTGCTGGAGTTGGGTTCTCAGTTTCTACATTGGGTCCAAGCAAAAAAATAAAATCTAAGACTAAAAAAATAAAAGTGGATATTCCTATGGCATTATTAAATGTGGATTGGGCTTATGTAGCAGAAGCCTTTAAGGAAGATTGTTTTATACAACTGTCTACTGAGCTGGGACATGTAAGGGAATTTAATCCACAATATCCTAATTATGTTAAACCTTTGCAAACCGATATAGAAGTGCTGTTGGGAGCAGATGCCTTAGTTCAGCTAAATTCTTTAATTTCCTTAATAGAAGAGGGTTTCATTAATCAGCAAATTGATTATGCTAATTTATTTCTTATGATGGAATTATTAGGAGATTTTGCTGTTACTATTATTAGGGGCTTAGCTAAACTGCCTGCTCCACAGCAGACTAATACTATATGGAGATTAAATAGGTGGATTATTATTTTGGGGCAAATAATTAATGCTGTTTCTAATTCTCCCCACGATGTTCAAGAGCTTAATAATGTTAAATTTAAGATAGATAATATGGAAGACTTGTGTTATCCATTTTCTTACAGGATTTTTAATCAGGCTAAAGAACAGATAGATTTAATAGAGTGTTTTGGCCAAGGTCAGGCAATTTTGCATGCTGCTGCTATTTTGGTTGATGTTGCTGAATCAATTAAATCTAAAGAATCTTCTAAATTAAATAATATTTTTATGGTTGTAGAGTTTCCCACTTCTCAACCCCTTGTTAAAGGTGTCTTATTACCACCTGGGGATCATGTAATAGATGTTCTAGTTTATAATATGAGTAAGGATTTTATAAAGGGAGTCTTTGAAGTTTTATTCCCTGAAGAATGGGATTTTGAAATTAGTCAAGGTTCTTTTGAGGTTGCTCCTGATAATGTCAGTAGATATCAGTTGTGTTTTTCAATTACTACTGAACCAAAACCCTGGGTAGAGAAGGAAGCATATACTCCTTATAGCAAAGTTCCAGTTGTTTTGCCTCAAGGTATTTCTCCTAATCACAACTTGAAGATAGAAGCTCATTTAGATAGTGGGTTGTCATTACAAAGCATGAATTATCTCTTGTGTATTGGAGAATATATAAATTTAACTCCCTAAAGAAGGATTGCTGACCTAATAACGGTGAAATATAAACATATGAATTGGTATAAACTATGTCATAAGTCAAATCAAAATATTATAGTAATTTATGATTTTGATGATACCATTGCATGTGGTACTAATGATTTACAGCGTTTTTTAAATGTCGGGCAAAATAAGCCTTGTGTTTGGCTTGAACGGTTTTTAAAAGATTATCAAAAATATGGAAATAATCTTTATATC
>Ga0307377_10004612_pt1 | contig 15007 bp, 15 predicted proteins | sample TR3MG_FD_202535 | JGI IMG/M metagenome (GOLD analysis project Ga0307377, IMG submission 202535) | Soil microbial communities from Risofladan, Vaasa, Finland - TR-3 | ecosystem: Environmental > Terrestrial > Soil > Coastal area > Acid sulfate soil | place: Finland: Risofladan, Vaasa | collected... | reverse complement strand
GTCACGCTTCGGATCGGCAGGGGCACTAGTTACTGATTTAAACGCAATTACTGAGGCTGGCTTCTTTTGCCATTCTACAAACGCCGCTAATGCGGCAGGTGCAGCGGCTGGACTCGTAAAACACGAACACTATGATAGTAATTTTGCATACCAAGAAGAAATAATTTCTGGAATCAAAGGCAAGTTTATTAGAATTAAAAATGCCGGAATATGGGGAGCGTGGAGGCAGATACTTACTGGCGACTCAATAGTTTTATTGTGGTCAGGAAGTACATCAGCAGTAGGGCAGATAACCTTAACAAGTTCATGCACCTATACCTACGATGCCTTTTTAATAATGAGTGGAACAGGTACGAGTGCTATGTACTATTTAATCGAGTGTCCACCTCCAGGGAAATTATCACTTATATCATCAAATCAGGTTCTAAACTATTCTACCTGTACAGGCGTTGGGCAGTTACAAGGAGTAGATTCATCCGGATTATACCTTAACTTAGCCGTAACTGGTGGGCAACCACTTCGAACTATCTATGGAATCATAAGGGGGGATAGAGTATGAGAATAAGCGTACTAACTGACCAAAATCAGGCTATAACCTCTTATGGAGTATGTCTAAGTACAGATCACAACCCGTTGCCGAATGGGATCATAGTTGATACAGATATTGATATTGAGACGATTGTTGGAAATTATACTTTGCAAAATGGAATTCTAGTAATTATTCCAGACATTGGCTTGAGGGACGCTAAGCAAGCTAAAATAATTGAAGTTACTCAGGCATATCAAACAGAATTAAACGGTACGTTTCCATCATCAGCAATAGGAAACGTCTTAGTTTATGATTATAGCCTTGAGAGTCAGACACTTTGGAAAGAATTGAGGGACACAATAGGTAAGACCGTTGACGGTGGAGATTTGCCAGACAGCGTACTATTTCCTAATGGGGAGATGAGTATTACTCTTGCGGATAACACTAAAGTTCCTCACACAAGAGATCAACTTCAACAAGTTTTACAAGAGATTGTGAGTAGGAAACTTTCGTTATATCAGAAATTGCAGGATATGATTACTGTTGGTGGGCGTATTTTGAGCGCAGGGACAATAGACGAAGTAAATTTAATATCATGGTAGGAAGATATTTCTATAACCTCCTAATCTCAATAGACCAACTTATTAATACAATTTTAGGCGGCGACCCTGACGAAACAATGTCATCACGTATGGGAAAGCATCTCGCCAAGAGGGATTGCCCACTTTGTAATTTACTTTGTAGCTTGCTGAATCTAATTAATAAAAATCACTGTGTTAAGGCAATTGAGCCAGACGAAGGCAAAAACGCAACCTTCTAGTGAACATTTGACCCATTATGCACAGCAGAGACTTCTAGCGGAGTCTCTTTTCTATTCCCTCGAAAGGAGTTGATTTCATGGCAGCAGCCTTTAATCCTGCCCAAATTATGGCCAATAGAGCATCTACTCTACAATCAGGTCAAAGCGACCCATGGGTAACTAATCCATCATCTGCACCAGCTAGTCTGCAATCGTATATCACGTCTGCGAACTTAGCTAACCCTGCCCAACAACCCCAACAGCCCATGCAACAACTTGTTCAATCCCAACAGCCCATGCAACCTCAAGTCACAAATAACTCTGGCCAAATCAGCGATATGTTTAATCAGCAACTAGCCGCCGCACAATCCGCACTAAAACAGTCGATACAACAAAGCATGGGGCAATATCAGGACACAATCGCAAGCACTCCCGGCACTTACGATGCACTTCGTAACACTGTTCAGTCGAATTATAACAATGCTGTGACTCCTTATCAAGACACAATTAGCCAAGCACCAGGACAATATCAACCCCTCAGAGATCAAGCAAGTGCAACAGGCTATAAAAACCTTGCTAATCTCAGAGAAATGCTTGCTAATCAAGGGCAACAGGGTGGCGTTAACCGAACGGAGACAACTGCAGTAAACGCAGATACGGGTAATAATATCAATGCCTTGAATCTACAACAGCAGAACACGGTCAATGGTGCCAACAACTCAATAAGTAGTTTGAACAAAAATAAGGATTTGCAATTAGCCGATCTTGCCACACAGCAACAGCAGGTCATAGATCAAGCCAATAGGTCGATAGCATTACTTCAAGCGAATGGGAGTATGCAGGAAGCGCAGTTAGTAGCACAAAACGCAAGCGATAAACTCAATGCGTTAATTAATGAGTCAAACCGAGTAAGTGCAGCGAATTATACTCAATTACAGGATACTATTAATAACAATTATAGAGATAAGGCACTTGCCCAATCAGGAGATCAGTTCAATAAAACACTTGTCCAATCAGGAGATCAGTTCAATAAAACTCTTGCCCAAACAGCTACTAATAATTCCAATGCAATAGCGGAAAAATATGCAGCCCTTGGAGTAAAACAGGCAAAGGCAGGATCAAGTTCAGGATCAGGCTCTAAACCTCCTACAGCAACACAAACTAAAGCAGCAGCACAAGCAGAAGCCACAGCTCAGATTAACGCAGCTATAGCGGCAGGTGTGCTCCCTCATGAGATCCAACAAAACATAGATGCCCATTCTGCAATATTTAAGGATGCCAAACTTAGTGTTTCAGCACTAAAACAACAAGCATATCAAGCATATCAAGACTATCATTTCGCTAATGGTGGACACGCTGCACAGTAAGGGGGTGGGAATATGGCAGGATTCGATTTTAGTTTTCTAAGTAATGGCGGTCAAAACACACAACAGAGTCAGGATACCTCAACTTCATCTTCCCCCTCATCTGCGGCGCCTGATTTCAGTTTTTTGAGTAAGAGCTATTCGGCCCCTGTATCTTCTCCACCTCCTGCGCCTGTTCAGCCAAATGTTGTAGCAACGCCACATCAACCAAATATATTCGACATCATAGGGAATATAGGCAAAGGCATATGGGGTGGAATACAATCGGCTGCTCAAGGATATAAACAAGATGGCTCAGATATGCTCTATGCGGCTCAAAAGGAAGCAGAGGCTAGGGATGCCAGGTTAGGTATTACCCCAGTTAGTAGTGGGAAGAGTTATCTTGATCCCACGGCTAATAGCGCAGATTTAATGAGTCAGTACAATAACCTCCAACAAAAAGTACCTTATCAACCAACAGATACAGCCGGAAAAGTAGGGAGCTTCATTGGTAATCTAGTTGGTAATGCTCCGGCGCTTGCAGTAGGAGGGGCAACAACCGAAGGCATAGCGCAGAACATAATAGATGTGTTAGGGCCAACTCTAACCAATAAGTTAGCACCTGCACTCATCCCTTATGTTGAAAAATCAATTCAAGGGGCGGCAGGACTCGCGCCATTGGGGGTAATGGAGTCTAGGAAGTTACAGGACATCCCATGGAATGTCGTGAAAGATGCGTTAATGGGTGCTGCATTAGGGCCGGTATTCCACGGAGTAGGCGAGGGGATCAAATCAGGCGTAGACTATGCTAGATTCAATAAAGCGACTCAACTTCCTGAACTGCAACCTAATCCTCTCCAAGATGTGCAAAACCAATACCGCAATCCTAACACCTTGCGAGACGTAAAAGCTCAACAACTAGCTAATACCTTCGCCGATACCTCAAATAACTTAGGGCAAACAGGACCAACGTTATTAAAGCAAGGCATGAACCTATCTGAATTACTTCAACAGAAACAGGCTGATGCTCAGAGCGTGTTTGGCCAACCTAGAGACGTTAATAAGTATAGCTTTACTACTAGTGAACAAAGAGCATTTCAAGAGCTACAGGATGGCATACACACCGCACAGAACTATGTTAGGCATACTGATGTACTCGCACCATATCCACCGGGTACAACAGTAGAACAGGCTTATGCCGACGTAAAGGCAAACACTGGTGTTGATGTTCCTCAACTCATGGCAAATTATGAAAAGGCACAAAAACTGAGAACATCATTGAATTCTCAAGAATTACAGACGGGTAGGGCGGCAGGAGTTATACCTGATCTGAAGCCAAGGGATACGACAATTCCGCAACCCAACTTAGAACCACAACTCCATGGTACTCCACCCGAAAAACCTCAATCCCTACAATGGACAAACAAGGATCAAATACCCAAAGCTGAATTACCTTATCGAAGTTTAGTGAATGGGGAAAAGGTTCAACCTAAGTTACCGCCGGGGCCGGGATTGAAAACAAGTGCGGAACAACCTAAAGTAGGTTTACCTGAGCCTCAAAGTAAAATTATTATCGGCAAACAGAAAGACCCATTCAGTTTCAAAAATGCTTTGAATAACTTTTATACTAAGGTGGTTAATACTCAACAACCTATCATTAATGCCGCTAAGGTAGCTGGTTCTGATATGGGCAAATTAGCAAGCAATACGAAAAATGTTAGTGGAATTGTTGACCATAACTTCTTGACGGCAATGGCTGATAAAAACGGTGACAAGGTAGGGGATTCACTCAAATCAACCGTAGAAGTTATTCCTAAAGGGCAAGAAAAGGATTTCTGGACCTACATGAGTCAACGTCATAATATTGACCGTGCCAGAGAAGGAAAACCTGTTCAAGCTAGTCATACACCTAATGAGTCGGCGCAAGAGGTCAAGATTGCAGAACAAGTTCATCCTGAATATAAGGCAATAGGGGATAGCATTACTAATTGGATTGATAAGTTCATGCAAACTTGGGGAGTTGATACAGGAATTGTTAATAAGGACATCTATGATGGACTTCGTGAAACGTATAAGTCCTACTTTCCTACTCAAAGAGATTTTAGCGAGTTGGAAAAGTCCATCCCCGAAGGGTTAACTCAAAAGTTTGCCGATCAACGAACCCCAATTAGAAAGGCGACAGGTTCAAGTAGAGATATTATTAACCCTACCGAGAACATCATGAACTTGGTCAATCGGACGATAAGAACGGCCAAATATAATGAAGTCGGTCAAAGTTTATTGGATACTGTTAGGGAAGCTCCTGAGAAGATGAAACAATTTGCTGAGGTTATACCCGCTAAGGATGGGATGTTTGCTAACACTGATAATATCATCACAGTCCTTGAGAATGGCAAACCAACGTATTTGAAGATCAACAACAAGCCACTTCTCGATGCAATGAACGGATTGCCAAAGTCAATTGGGGAACTTCCCTTTAAGATGGGAAAACCAATTCAATTATTTAAAGACTTAATTACTCAGAAGAATCCTATATTTGCGTTAAGGAATATTTCGCGTGACATTCCGACAGCTTACGCCTTTGGTAGTGAGCCTAATCTCTTAAAGTTTGGGAAAGGTCTTGTTGGAGCAGGGAAGGATATATTGACCAATGGCCCGCGCTTACAGAAATATCAAGCCGTGGGTGGTGGTGGTTCAAACTTCTTTAGCTCTGGTGATGTACCAAAATCGGTTGCCGAATTGATGGGAAATAAAACTCCTTTAAAGGAAATGGTATTTCACCCTTTAAGAACTATCGGTGAATCAATGCCCGTAAAGGCAATCGAAAAATTTAATAATCTAACCGAAGCCGCGCCAAGACTTGCGGAGTTTAACCGTGTACTTGATAAGACTGGTGATGTCACAAAGGCGTTATATGCATCTAATGAGGTAACGGTCAACTTCTCTAGGGGTGGAAATATCACGAAAAATATTGATAAAGGAGTGCCGTACTTGAACGCTGGAGTTCAAGGACTTGATCGTTTTGTTAGATCATTCGCAAGCCCTAAAACTGCGATTGCAACAATTATTAAGTCGGGGGTTGCAGTTACTACTCCAACTCTTGCGCTTTACTTGGTAAATAAAGATAACCCACATTATCAAGCAGAGGATAATCGTACTAAGGATACCTATTTTCTGATTCCCAATATTACCGATAAAGACCAAAATGGTAATGCTAAAACATTTATTAAAATTCCTAAATCACGGGAATTAGGTGTTTTATTTAGTTCTTTATTTGAGAGAGGAATAAGAGCAGCAGAGGGACAAAAGGAACCATTTAAAGGATTTGGGAATTCTGTTGCTAATAACTTTTTTGTCCAAAACCCTATTACTCAAAATATTGCCGCTCCATTGGTGTATAACCTCGCAACAAATAAAGACTTTGCCAACCGTTCAATAGTGCCACAAGGTATGCTTATGGACAAACGTTCTCCTTATTTGCAATATGATGACAAAACAACTTCAATTGCCAAGGAGATAGGCAAATTAACTACTAACATCCCCGGCCTTCCTGGTGGACTATCGCCAAAACAACTAGACTATTTAGTGAAGTCGTATACTGGGATAATAGGTCAGTTTGGTATCCCTTTATTAACTCCTGGTGGTAGTCCCTTAAAGGCATTAAAACAACAGTTTATATCAGACCCAACATTTAGCAACCAAACCACGACAGACTTCTATGATAAACTTGACAAGCTATCAGCAGTCGCAACCGATAAAAACATCCTCCAAAAGATACCAAGTAAGACACTTACGCCAGAAGAGAGTATTAGAAATTCTATGAATGGGGTAAGTTCGGCATTAAGTAGGGGGAATAAGCTAGTTAATAAAATTCAGTCAAGCAACGACACGAATAAAGATGCCCAAATTAATGCAATCAAGACTCAAATGTTGTATTTAATGGGAAAAGCTAATTCAGCTAATGATCCAAGATCAATGCAACAGGTGGAGAATAGTGCAAAGAAATTGTTCACAAAATAAAGAGTAGGGTTAATTCCCCTGCTCTTTATTTTTAACTATGGTCACGTTTGTAGTTGTAGTTGATTTCAGACCTCATTCGTTGAATACTATCCCCACTTTTATCAAACGGAGGGAATCTTCTATCTAATTCCCCATACAACGATGCATTCACCTTATACCATAATCCTATAAAGAGTACTAATACTATGCACCATGGTATCTGTCCAAGATCAGGTAAAAAGATCATTGATACCCTTGTGATGTAGTTAAGTATCGGTAATATCCCTATAAACATTAGTAGATAGATAATACCAAAGATACGTTCCCAAAACTTTCTCGACTTTTCGTCGTCTGTCAACCGTGGTTTTCCACCTATTATTATCTTAGAATCCGGTACCGGTAGCGGATCTCCCACTTTCAAATTCTCCAATTCCTCTTTCATTCTCCTACCTCCCTTAATTACTTGGTGGTTTACACACCCTGCAGGGTACATAACCTGCTTTCTTGGCCTCTGACACATCCGAAAACCATACTTGATTAGCTTCCTTGATTCTCTTTGCCGCAGTACAACTTGGATAGTGGTATACGGTTGAATTTACACTCCCAACGTATGTATGTGCTGAAGTTAATGCTGGGTTACTGACGGTTCCACATCCAAACATCAACAGGGATAGCATTATAGCAATTCCGATTAAGGCTCCTTTACTCTTCATTTGAACACTCCTCAATTTTTTAACATTATTATACAATATTTAGCTGCCCTTGCGGTAGTTATTTTTTTATGGGTTTCAACGAAAGGAAGGCTAAAATTCGGAAAGAGGTGTCAAATTGGGAGAAGATGAAGATATAGAACTAGCCTTAATAAAACAAGAGGTAAACTTTCTAAAATTAGAAATAGCCTCCATTAAAACAGATGTCAAAGAGAAGTTCGACCGGATAGAAAAGAAATTAGATGAGGCACTTTCTGGAAGGCCAACGTGGGTGATAACTCTTATACTCGCTGGGTTAATGACCATATGCACAGGATTAGCGGTATTTATTTTAACGAAAGGGTGATTTATATGCCAAGTATTTGTATTGACCCCGGCCACAATAATTCAGGCGCTGACACAGGAGCCCAGGGTAATGGTCTACACGAAGAACTCTTAACACTAGACATTGCACTGAGGCTCAAACCCCTGCTAGAACAAAACGGAATCACAGTGATCATGACTAGAGACAGCGACTTTGTAAAAGGGCCCCACGGGGATCTCAACGAATCCCTCCAAACCAGAGTTGATATCGCCAACAATGCCAAAGTAGACTTATTCATGTCGATCCACATTAATGCATTCACGACCCCCGGAGCATATGGCCAGCAGATCAACGTATTCGGCAAAGGCGGCAAAGCAGAGGAATGTGCCAATAAAGTCCTAGCTCAATTAATCTCCGCATCCGGCTTCCTTAATCGTGGCGTAGTCGTTAAAAATGATGAAGTTCTACGCGATACAACTATGCCAGCAATTTTGACGGAGAATGGATTCATTACAAATACGTCTGATGCTGCCAAACTCGCCTTACCGGAGTTTAGGCAAAAGCTCGCCGTAGCCCACGCAAAGGGAATCTGTGACTACTTTGATCTTACCTACAGGGAAACAGCTCCTAGCCCTATTATATCCCCTCCTGTAGTGGATAAAACATCTCAAGCCATTGCCTTATTTGAAGAAGGATTAAGAATTTTGAAAGGAAATGATTAACATGACCATGACCATCCAAACCCTAACCACATTAGCCCAAACCTATTGGGGAATTATCGCAGTCGTTCTATTCTTCGGCTTTTACTCTATTTTCCATTGGCAAAACGCTAAGAAGATCATCCTAGGACTAATGTTCCAACTCGAAAAAGAATCGGTGACATTGGCTATTTCAACAGGCGATGCTAAGTTTCAGTTCGTAGTTGATAAAGGCTATCAACTTCTACCTCAAGGCGCTAGAATTTTTATCACTCCTGCCATGTTCGAGTCATTAGCACGAAGCATGTATGACCAAGCGAAGAAATATATAACTAAGTATATGCCTGTCACAGCTCCCACAATAGCCCCTGTTGCCCCTGTAGTCGTTCCTGCTAGTATTCCTATTCCAGTGCCCGTTGTAACACCCGTGACGGTTTCTGAACCAGTTGTTGATAGTGCGACAGTTGATTCACAACCTATTATTAATCCTTAATGGTAAGTCGGTGACAAAATGACACCGGCTGCATAAATATGGTATATTATAAATGTGTAGTGACGGAATAAGGTAGACGTTATCAGTAGGCATACAGCTCTGGAATGGTAACCAGGTAAAATAATCCGCTGGCTAGCCATGTAGAGTGCAAATCTCTACCTACACAATATCCGTACTCCGGTAGGCCGGAACGAATGCCCTGACTTAATTGGTGGGGCTTTTTTTATATCATTTCTGATACGGAAATGTTAGGTGCTTCAGTAGTGTAAGTTCGCCTCCGCCATTGAAGCACCTAACAGTTAATTCGATGCTAATCTCATCGTCTTGAACCTCGTTAACAACAACCGTATCAACATACTCCTGAAAGACTTGCTTTCTATCGCCGTCATCGGCGGATAGGAGCTGGTCTTTTTTGGCGTTAAGTACTTTTATGAGAATTGATTCATCAATTGATTGTGTGTCAGCTATAACATTCATTTTTGCAAGCTGTGATTCAAGAAAAGTTTTCTTCTCATTTGATTCACTTATCTTTTGGGCATACAAGTGTTTTTCCGGTGTTCCTTCGCCGATCAAATCCAGCCAATTGTTTATTTTAAGCGCTAGTTTATTAATTTCCTTTTTTATTGGTTCTATTTCACTATTAATATTCCTTTTTCGTTCCGAGTAGAGTTGTTTAACCCTATCTGCTATTTCTTTCATGCTGTGGTCATTGAAGCAAGTCACTACTAATTTTTCCATAACCAATTTTTCTAATATGTCTTTATCAATCCCTTTGTTTCCGCATTTCCCCGAACATTTGTAATATGCATAGTGTTTTCCTCGGCTATTATAGCGTTCACCAAAGTAATTAGAGCCACAGCTACCGCAAGTAACCTTTCCACTAAGCAGATAAACTTCTTTCGCCGTCATACTTCCGCCTGTTCGCTGCCTTTCTTTCATTAAGGAATTCACCCTTTCCCATAGTTCAACTGGAATAATGGCCGGTATCACACCAGGTATTATTGTTTGTTCTTCTAAGGGTTTTTTAGTGTGCCCGTTTCGCTTTCCCTCCGCGTCTTTCTTAGTCGAAACGTCCCAAGCATAATCACCTTTGTACTTTCGGTTATATGCCCACGTGTCAAAACTGGTTATTTTAAACTTATCCCCGGTATATGTTCGAAATCCTTCAGCGTTAATTCGTCTAGCGATTTCAGCTAAAGGTATGCCAGCGATAACCCCGTTGAAATACATTTGGACTGCCTTATACTGAGTCTCATCAAGCTCATACTTTCTAGTAATAGGATTGACCTTTAAACCATAGGGGGCGCGGCCTCCGTTGTGTATCCCAGCTTTAGCGTTTTCTTGCAATCCTTTTCTAACTTCACGTGCAAGGTTCTTCGAATAATATTCCGCCATACCTTCTAAAACAGATTCTAGGATAACTGACTCTGGTGAATCATCTAGTTGCTCCAAAATGCTTTCGAGCCGAACATTATTAACTTTTAATTTTCTCTTATAGGAAGCTGAGTCATACCGGTTACGGGCAAACCTATCAAACTTATGTACGATAACTACGTCGAATAGACTAAGGCCGCTGTCCGCTATCATTTTTTGGAAGCCAGCCCTGTGATCTGTGGTCGCAGTTTTGGCTTCGTCGGTATACACGTTCGTAAGAACGTAACCTTTATGTTGGCAATATTCTTTTACAGCACCAAGTTGCGCTGTAATGGATTCTTCCCGCTGATTGTCTGAGCTATACCTTGCGTATGCCGCTGCGCGAATTGCACTCATGTTCAATACCTCATATCTTAAGTATAGTCAATCATCAAATACTTTGAGTACCCCAAGAGGGTCAAAGTAAATAAGATAGTCTTCCCATTCGGTGTATAAACCGTATTTCTCTTTGTAATGGTCGATAGCTTGGTCAAGAAAATCTTCGGTCACTTCTAAGAATTCAGCTAGCTCATAACGGTTGAGTATCGCGACCTTATAAGCTTGTATAAAGCCTTTTAACGGCACCAGTTTTTCATATGCCCAATTTCTTGCCCTTTTCTCCTGCTTAACACTCGTGATCTGCTTCTGATCAAGTATATTTCCAGACGATGTGTGATAATGTCCCATCTCTTCGGCAAGGACGCATACTTTTTCTGTGTTCGAGGGTAGTCCTTGATTAAGCCAAATTACATTATCGCCGTAAAGACCTCTGATCCGAGATCCCATGGGGTTCTCGGATACTTCAACGTTTAGCCTGCCTGCCTCGTTAATAAGCATTTCATATTGCATGGCGTCACCTCAGCTTTTAGCGTTCCGTTTCGAGCATACAAACTCTTTAAATCTTTCGATATCTGTTAATTCTTCTTCCGTCCACTCGTCCCCGTCGTGGTGAGCCGCTATTGTTTCAACGTCAGGGATTTCACTTTGTGCGTCTTGAGCTTCAGCCTCTTTGAAAGCCAAATATTTATCAACATCACCCCCAAAATAAGATGGTATTTCCTCATCAAACAAATCGTACTTAACAAGAAGTGCTGGAAAGGACATGCCAAAAAATTTTGTTATTTTGATTGCTAGCTCCTCAGTTAAAGGAACAATACCGTCTTCGTATTGGGAAAGTTCAAATTCACTTAGCCCAACCATTCCGCAAAGTTCTTTTTCGGAGAGTCCTTGATTCTCTCGTTCCTGTTTTATGGCGGGACCCACGTCATAGATATCACCTCGATCGAGCAAATAATCTATAGATACCTTCAAATGATTCGCAACTTTTTGAAGCTTGTCTGCGGTCGGGGAACTCTTAGCCCATTTGTATATTGCTCCTTTTCCAAAACCTAAGGTTTGCTCCAGCCTTGGTACGGAAGTTCCGATTTCTTCGCAAAGATGCTGAATGTTTTCTAACAACGACATTTTATAAATACCTCCTTTGTAAAATAAGGACTGAAAAGATTCATGAAAAGCATTGACTTCATGAAAGTATTCATGTATTATTACGTTAACAGCTTGGATATCGTCGAAAGGGCAACAAAAAACCAAGAGTCACGCCAGACCCATTAAAAAAATCGTTCCCCAACGAGTTTTAACTGGTGTATTTCTTATACCCAATATTAGAATATATTCTGTTGCTTGTCAATATCTAAGTTTACTGTTTTTAACAAAAACATTAGGGAAGGAGGAATAAAGCCGCCATGACTATAGTTGAGCGTATCAAAATCCTTTGCAAAAAACACAACACATCTATACCAAAGCTGGAAAAAGAGTTTGGGTTTGGTAATGGGGCTATTTATAAGTGGGATGTGAGTCGTCCAACCGTCGATAAAGTTCAAAAAGTAGCCGAGTACTTTGGCGCGACAATTGATTCTTTAGTGCGTGGAAACGATAACCGGATGCCAGAGAATCGTGAATCGTTTGATAAAGATTCACTGCTCAGACGTATTAGAGAATCGGATATGAACGTCGGCCAGGTAATTACCGTATTAGATCAAACCAAATCGGCTGTTCTAGACGAAACTCCAGTAGGGAATTAGTTTTTAAGTAACCAGATGGGCGGTGGACCAAAAAAAATGAAAAAGCATCCAAAACTAACCATCACTGTCAAAATCATACCTCATCCGAATCCACAGCAAGCGATTGACTTAGCTGCGAATTTATTTCTAAAGAACTTTTCGGAAGAAATAGAAAAGTGATCATCCAAAAAGGAGGGAACCATGAGCGAATTAGTTTTCTTAGAACCTGACGATCTGAACGAGATACCCTTTACTACATCGAAACTCATTGCTGAACATGGAAAAGTAAATCATCATGCTGTCACAAAACTCATCCAAACCTATGAAGATGACCTAAAAGAGTTTGGAATACTTCGTTTTAAAATCGAAGAAATCAAAGGCAGAGGTCAACCGGAAAAGTATTATCATCTCAACGAAGAGCAATCAACCTTATTTATCACCTACATGAAAAACACTCTCCCTGTTCGACAATTCAAAAAAGCCCTAGTTAAACAATTCTACCTAATGCAAAAAGAACTCATCAATCGCAGGGTAACGCGTCAAATCGGAAAGCAAGCGCGGGAAGCCCTAACCAACGCCCTCCATGGATTACCCGAAAGCCCACATAAGGACATGAAATACAAGCACTACACGGACCCCGTTTACAAGATAGTGTTTGGCAAAAATGCGAAGCAACTCAGAGAGGACTACGGGATTGAAAAGTCTGAAAACCTACGTAACCGGTTCACATCTTTGGAATTGGCGCAAGTCGAGAAGATCGAAGGGCAAATCAGTTCGTTGATTAGCCTCGATTACGATTACAAGACGATCAAGGACATTGTTTCAAGGAAATATCTCAAAACGGCTTAGTTTGTGAAAAAGCGGGTTAGTGGAGAGGAGTTTAAACGACAACACGTTCATATTTTAAGGACTATAGATGACTTGACTGCATCCACAAGTGGAGTCAGTACAGGGTTTACTGCCCTGAACTTTCAGGAGAGTAAATACAAAGATTCCTCTGGAAAATGGAATAGGGAATACCTTATGACAAAAGATGGATTCACGATGGTTGCAATGGAGATTAAGGGAGCTAAGGCCAGGGCATTCAAAGAAGCGTATATCAACCGCTTCAACCAAATGGGATCTTTCATAAAGTCCCTCCAGGCTACAAAAATAGAATTTCCGGCCTTTACAAGTGCAATCATGGACGCCCATGAGGAACCCAAGCATTACCACTTTAGCAACGAGATCAACATGATCTACCGGATAGTCCTGGGGGTGGATGCAAAGAAATTTCGGGAGTTGAACGTGATCGAGAAAGGAGAAGTTATTAAACCCTACTTAACTCTAGCACAGATTCAAGCTGTTGAGACCCTACAGCGAGTGGATATTGGGTTAATTATTGCGGTACCCGACTACGAACAACGCAAACAAACGCTGAACAAATATTATGAGCACTTGACATGTAAACGAATTGCGTAGAAGAGGGTGAAAAATTGGAAGATGTTCTTTATACCGTGTCTGAGGTCTCAAAGCTTATTAAAACTAATCCTGCATACGTCTATGAATTAATAAAAGCGGGGCATCTTCAAGTATTGAAATTAGGGAGCTTAAAAGTAAGAAGAGCTACATTGCTGGAATTTCTTGAAAAGAACGAGGGCTATGATCTTACAAATCCACATGAAGTAAAGAAATTAGAGACAAGGGAACACAGATCAGCCTAGTTTGTGAAAATGTTGGTCACCGAGAGGAGGTGAAAAACTCATGAAAGCAATTCGTAAGTTCTTACTTAAATCCAGTCGAGTTCGTAAGGTCGTTGCCGAGTCTAAACATCGCATGAAGGATCAAGCCAGAGCGGAACACCTGGTCGAAGCAATTTTCCGTGGCGGGTGCATGAAGCTGTAAGGCAAGCAAACGAGAGGGAGGTGACAAGGCTGATTCAATACGTCGATGATCGCGGTTGGACTTACTTCGTCAGGGCAGGACTGGGAGAAAACCAATACAAAGCGTTTTACTGCAAACCGGGCAAACGCCCACACGCCTACAAAAATTTAACCTGGCGGGGAACTCCGGATCAAGCACAGACGGATCTTAACGCACTGGCCTACGCAAAAGGGTGGGGGACACATAAAAAAAGCAGCCCCTCAGAGGGCCGCTAAGAAAATCATTCATTGGTATTATACCACAAATTATGAAAGTGAGGATGAATTATGTTAGGTTTCAAAGGTTTTGATAAGGATCTTAAGTGCCGAGGATTTCAGTATCAAGTAGGTGGAGAGTACGAAGAGGCTGAGGCTATTGCCTGCCGAAAAGGATTCCATTTCTGCGAAAATCCCATGGACGTTCTAGGCTATTATCCTCCCGCCGAAAGCCGTTTTGCAACGGTTGAAGGTGACGGAGAATTGGATCAAGACAATGACGACAGCAAGGTTGCTTGTACGAAACTGAGAGTCGGCGTAGAGATCGGCATTAGCGGTCTTATCTCAGCGGGCGTGAAATTCATGCTCGATCGCATCAAGTGGGACGATTGCAAAGAATCCAACACAGGCACCCGGAGTGCCGCCACGAACACAGGCGACCGGAGTGCCGCCACGAACACAGGCTACCAGAGTGCCGCCACGAACACAGGCGACCGGAGTGCCGCCACGAACACAGGCGACCGGAGTGCCGCCACGAACAC
>Ga0307377_10004611_pt1 | contig 15011 bp, 16 predicted proteins | sample TR3MG_FD_202535 | JGI IMG/M metagenome (GOLD analysis project Ga0307377, IMG submission 202535) | Soil microbial communities from Risofladan, Vaasa, Finland - TR-3 | ecosystem: Environmental > Terrestrial > Soil > Coastal area > Acid sulfate soil | place: Finland: Risofladan, Vaasa | collected... | reverse complement strand
AGTTCAGGAGAGATCGACGAGTTGATTCTCAAGCTCCAGAGGGAACGTCATATGGCGTCCATCGTAGTCACTCACGATCTGCATAGCGCCAGGACAATTGCGAATCGCCTGGCCTTGTTGGATCAGGGCAAGGTGGTAATTGAAGGCAGCTTCGAGGACCTTCAGCAAAGCGAAATAGGGTTTGTGAAGGAATTTCTGAAGCAGTCGTAGGAGGATGTATGTCGAGAGTGGCGCGGTTGGGAGCATTCATCGTTGTGACACTGGCAATTCTGGCAGCCGGAGTCTTCGTCATCGGGAGCAAGGAGTATCTGTTTCGCTCCACATACCAACTGAAAGCGCAATTCGACAATGTTGTAGGCCTTGCCGATGGAGCCGACGTACAGGTGGGCGGGGTTCACAGCGGGACGGTGGTCGCCATCGCGTTACCGAACAAGCCGGGTGGAAAAGTCACAGTCGTCATGGAACTAGCCAAGTCTTCGCACGAAATTATCAAGCAGGATTCAGTGGCCTCAATTGAAACCGAAGGGGTCTTGGGCAATCAGTACGTGGCGATTTCGTTTGGATCTGCTGGGCAAGCTGAGGTGACGGATGGCGAGATCATCCAGAGTGAACCTCCGCTGGAGATGTCAGATCTTTTCAAGAAGACCAGCGCCATTCTGGACAGCAGCCAGCAGACCATCAACAATGCAACGAGGGCCACGGCTCATCTGAATTCGATAAGCGCCAAGATCGATTCGGGCCAGGGAACCGTGGGAGCTTTGGTGAACGACAAGCAGATGTATGCCAACCTTGAACAGGCCACGGCGACTTTACATAACACGATGCTTCAGGCGCAGGACGGGGTGACAGACTTCCATGAGAATATGGAGGCCCTGAAGCACAGCTTCTTCCTGCGCGGCTATTTCAATAAGCGCGGATACGACAATTCTGCCGATCTGGCAGCGAATAGAATTGGAGGGATGCCGCAGGGTACACCTCTGAAGGTGTTTACGTATTCACCCAAAGATCTCTTCGATAGCCGCGATTCAGCGAAGATTAAGAATCAGAAATCTCTCAACGCCGCCGGCGATTTTCTGGCGCAGAATCAATTCGGAGTTGCGGTCGTAGTGGTCGCCACCGGTATGGATGGCGATACCCAGAAAGATCTGGTGCTTACCGAGGCCAGGGCCATGGTTATTCGCGAGTACCTTGTTGAGAATTTTGGCTTCGACGATAGCCAGCTTAAGACTCTGGGAATGGGCAAGCAGACGGGCGCGAACCTAGATGCAGTTGGGGGTTCGATCCAGATTCTTATCTTTCCGGCCGGAACCGAGATACCCGCCGACAACAAAGCGCCGGTGGTTAGCTCATCCACAGCCGATGCTGCGCGGCCGGTGCAGGTGACTGCTGTAACAACTCAAAAGCCGTAGCCATTCGAGGTTGACACGGGTTCGCGGCAAAATCTCGCGTGCGAACACCGTCGCGACTGCAACGTAATGAATAAAGGAGATTTATGACTGGAAACCAGCACAATCACGAAGGAAACAGTGGGGAACATGGTGAAGAGGGCCCCGGGCCGTACTGGCAGCGGGTGCACCGCGACTGGCGCTTCTGGGTCTGTGCGTTTTTCATGGCTGCAGCACTCGCAATATACGTGCTGAGCGGCGATCTGGCGTGGATTCCGCGCCGCTAGCCTGGTTCATCTCCAGTGAGCACTGTAGCTCAGCTATTCTCGGATCGCTTTGGAAGAATGAGTGTGAAGCAGACTGAGGCTTCTCCTCTTGCGATCGGCTTCGAGAAAAGACTGGAGTCCATGAAATGTCACTTATCACAATTGTTCTCACGATCTGCGTTGTAGGCGTGTTCCTATGGCTGATCAATCGCTTCATTCCCATGCAAGGCCAAATCAAGGGAATCCTGAACGGCGTTGTAGTGATTGTCCTCGTTGTATGGCTCATCAAGGTCTTTGGGCTGCTTCACTACCTTACCCAGTTCCGCGTAGGGCAATAACAAGGTCAATCCCCCGCGCTGCAACCGCTACACCCATCAACGCACGACAAGCACAATGCAGCATGGCAGAGTCATGCCCAAAGGAATCTCCGTGAGACGCATGCTTTTGTTAGTGATCGGTAGTGCCTTCAGCCTGAGCGCATTTGCACAGGCCAACACGCAAGAGGTCGTAGTCGTCGAATCGGTCGCCCCAGCATCTCCATATCATGCGGTCGTAATCAGCCGCACAGTTCAGGCGATCAACTACCTGCATCGTAGCGGCGCAACGGATGTTGACTTGGCAGGCACAGCGCTGATGCCCGCCGCCGACGGCAAAGCCAAGGTGCGCAGCAAGCGCGGCACCATGGAAGTCGAAGCGGAATTCAAAAATCTGCAGAGTCCCACAACCTTCGGCAACGAGTATCTAACTTACGTTCTGTGGGCTATCTCACCTGAGGGGAGAGCAGAAAACCTGGGCGAGGTACTGGTCGGCGGAAATGACCGAAGCAAACTCACTGCAACTACAAATTTTCAGTCATTCGCTCTGATCGTGACTGCCGAGCCCTACTTTGGTGTCCGCCAGCCGAGCAATGTTGTCGTGCTTGAGAACGTCGTCACGGAAGACACTAAAGGGACCAGCGAGGCGGTAAGCGCAAAGTATGAATTGATGGAGCGAGGGGGCTATCTACCCACCGGCTACAAGTTTGACCCCGTGGTTCTGAACGCCAATCTGCCTTTAGAATTTTACGAAGCGCGGAACGCATTGCGCATCGCTAAATCCGAAGGCGCGGAGCAGTATGCAGGCGAAAGCTACCGGCACGCGGTTCAGTTGATGAAGACCGCCGAAGATTACGCAGTAAGCAAGCATACGGAAAAGAAGGCGCTGATCGCCTCTGCCCGGCAAGCCGTGCAGACTGCGGAAGATTCGCGAGAGATTGCTGTCAAAAGGATCGCTGCAGATCGCCAGGCCGCGCAACTCCAGGCATCGAGCGATGCTCAGGCAAGTTCGCAAGCTGACGCCGCCGCCGCCGCCCGTCTGCAGGAGAAAGCTCAGGCCGACGCAGCAAGTGCCCAGGCCGCCATGGCCACAAACCAGGTGACATCGGCCGCGGCCGTCAACGCGGCTCAGGCCGATGCAGACCAGTCTCGCTTACTTGCACAGCAAGCGCAGGAAGGCCAGCATAAGGCGGATAGTGACAAGGCTGCAATGCGTGCGCAGTTATCGGAGCAACTCAACAAGGTTCTTGAGACGCGCGACAGCGCACGTGGGCTCATCGTCAGCATGTCCGACGTATTGTTCGACACGGGACAATACACTTTGAAGCCGGGTGCTCGGGAGAAGCTGGCTAAGGTCGCAGGAATTCTGATCGCATACCCCGGACTCAACATTGCAGTTGGCGGGTACACCGACAATGTGGGCGGCGATGAGATGAATCAGAAGTTGTCAGAGAACCGTGCAGACGCCGTCCGCGATTACCTGGTGGCACAAGGCGTGGCGACACTTTCAGTAAGTGCAACGGGCTTTGGTGAAATATCACCGGTAGCCTCAAACGACAACGCCAGCGGACGCCAGGAGAACCGGAGAGTTGAACTCGTGGTCTCCGGCGACGCGATTGGAAGCCCAATGAATACAACGATCGGAACCCTGCGCTAGTTTTAGCGCTTCGCCGCTGCGGTCTCAATATGGCCGCAGCGGATTATCTTCATCGCGCTCACCCTGCGCGGAAAAGCAAGGAGTTAGACATGCTCGGTACTATATTGATCGTCATTTTGATATTGGCGCTTCTCGGCGTGTTGCCTCGGTGGCCACATAGCAGAAACTGGGGATACTACCCAACCGGGGGATTAGGCATTGTCCTGGTCATCGTTCTTGTACTTCTGCTGCTTGGCCGAATTTGAGAAGGATGCGCTTTTCGGCAATCACGGCACTGGAACTGTTTCGAGAGTATGCTTGAAGGTGTAGTAGAAACATGCTTCCCTCGCCTTCAGCCCTCCAGGCTTCGCTCCAGACGAGCACCATTCAAGCAAGCAACAGAACGGAGTGGAGCGGCAATGAGCCTCATTAAGAAAATCGACGTTGAAGCGTATTTTGCGGAGAAACGACGCCTGCGCATTGTTAGCGACGGGCTGGCGACGCACCCTGCCGCACGACGGTCCTCTGCGCTTGAGGCAGCTGGCACGAAAGCGAATATGTCGGGTTTCAGAGGCGATTTATCCATCGAGCACCCCTTTTCGAAGGGGTCTGCAATTCCGGCGAAGTAACTTTCGACGCGCATCGGATATTGGCGTTCACTCTGAGCAGGTCAGAGGATGAACACTATTCCAGTAGGCGCCTCACTAGCTTGATTGCTTCTCTGCACTCCAATCAGTCTCAAGGAACCGCGCTCAAGGAACCGCGCCCAGACTAGGCAAGTAGATCCGGACAGAGACGCTTTATACAACGTTGATTCAAGCGAAAGCAGGGCATTATGTCTCGCAATGAAACTAGTTGCCATGAACAACAACTCAATCGCCTTCAGTCCGCGGCCTCATCGCTGACGGAGCCACAAGATTGCAGCTTGCCCTTGCCGACGCGCATTGCGTTTGTTGGAAACTATCTGCCTCGCCAGTGCGGCATCGCCACCTTTACTACAGATCTATGCGCTGCACTCGCCGCAGAATTCGGCAGCGGCCGCCTGTTTGCCATTCCTGTCAATGACCCTGACTCAAGCTACGTATATCCGGAGCAAGTGCGCCTTGAGCTTGAGCAGGAAGATCTGAGTTCTTACGAACGAGCCGCGGAATTCCTCAACTTCAACGGGAACGATCTGGTTTGCCTGCAGCATGAATATGGAATTTATGGTGGGATCGCAGGCCGTCATATCCTGACCTTACTCCGTAAACTTAATATGCCGGTTGTGACGACGCTTCACACCGTACTGAAGGATCCGGATGCAGGTCAGCGCATTGTGTTGGAAGAGATAGCGCGGCTGTCCGATCGACTGATTGTGATGAGCGATCAAGCCGCGCAGTTCTTGCGCGAGGTATATGCCGTTCCGACCGAGAAGATCGACATCATTCCACACGGCGTGCCGGATTTTCAGTTCATGGATCCCAACTATTTCAAAGACCGGTTCGGCACTGAAGGAAAGTCAGTGCTGTTGACATTCGGCTTGCTGTCTCCGAACAAGGGAATTGAGAACGTTATTCGAGCACTGCCGGCGATTTTGAAGAGACATCCAAACGTGGTCTACATCGTTTCCGGAGTGACTCACCCGCATATCCGGCGGCGCGACGGCGAGCGCTATCGCGAAGAGCTACAGGCCTTAGCGGCAGAGCTTGGGGTTTCATCGAACCTGATTCTCGTCAATCGTTTTGTGAGTGCAGAGGAATTAGTTGAGCACGTAGGTGCGGCGGATATCTACATTACCCCGTACCGACAGGAGGCGCAGATTGTTTCCGGAACACTGGCGATTGCGCTGGGCGCGGGCAAGGCGATCATTTCTACGCCGTATTGGCACGCGAAAGAACTGCTGGCGGTCAACAGAGGCGTGCTTGTGCCGTTCGAGAATCCGGAGGCGATTGCCGATGCGGTGGTTCGGCTCCTCGATAACGATGGGGAGCGTCACGCAATGCGGAAGCGGGCCTATCTCCACTCGCGGGAAACAATATGGCCAAAGACCGCGCGGAAGTACATGGCGAGTTTCCAGCGAGCCCGGTTCGAGCGCACCCTGCAGCCAAAGGCAGCGCTGAAAGACGACGTTATTGAGAATACCGTCGATGAGTTGCCGGCGCTAAACGCAGGTCATATGTTGAGCATGACGGACGACACGGGAATGTTGCAGCATGCCATCTTCTCCATACCGAATTCAAGCGAAGGTTATACGACCGATGACAATGCGCGCGCGCTCATTGTGGCTACCTTCTTGGACGAACATCCGGAACGGGCCGGCATTTGGCAGAATACGCGCCTTTCCCATCGTTACCTAGCCTTCTTATGGCTGGCATTCAATACTGAGACTGGCAGATTTCGGAACTTTCTCGGATATGACCGACGCTGGCTGGAAGACGTTGGGTCAGACGATAGTCATGGCCGTGCCTTGTGGTCCCTGGGTAACGTACTTGGCCATTCAAGAGATGCGAGCTTGAGAGGAGCGGCCGGAAGGCTTTTTGAAGCCGCAGTTCCCGCAACGCTCGCGTTTACGAGTCCGCGTGCATGGGCGTTTTGCATTCTGGGCATGCAGGCATATCTGGACTGGTTCCCTGGAGACAGAGCCATCCAGGGCGCTCGCAATACTCTTGCAAATCGACTCCTTGACATCTATGAACGCAGTCACTCCGCAACGTGGCAATGGTTCGAAAAGAGCGTTTCCTACTCGAATGCGAGGCTGTCGCAGGCGCTCATCCTGGCCGGATGGAGGAGCGACAACCAGAGAATGATTGAAGCTGGAATGGATTCCCTGAAATGGCTGGTTGCCGAACAGCACCGCGACGACAAGCAGATCTTTGTGCCGATTGGCTCCAACGGATTCTTTATCGAAGGAAACGAGAAGGCGCGCTTCGATCAGCAGCCCGTAGAGGCATGCGCAACAGTCGCTGCTTGCCTTGAGGTATACAAGCTGACGGAAGAGAGTTATTGGCTAGAAGAAGCCGCGCGAGTTTTCCGCTGGTTTCTCGGCAAGAATGACTTGCGCCTCCCGCTTTATGATGCAAGCACGGGCGGTTGCAGGGATGGCCTTCATCCAGACCGCATTAATGAAAACCAGGGAGCTGAATCAACGCTTTCATTCCTGATGGCCTTGCTGGAATTGCAGCGGGCCAAAGTGACAAACGCACGAGAACAGCAACTTGAAATGAGTATCTCTTCTTGAATCCGATTGCTTCTCCCGTTGTAACTACTGATTCCATCGCTGCTGAAGCTCACGTGGAAACACATACGGGGCTCCCTCTATTCACTCGTCATGCAAGTAACCCGATTCTCACGCAGAGCAACTGGCCCTATCCGATTAACAGCGTTTTCAACGCGGGGGCGGTAAGGCTAGACGACGGAGAAACGCTGCTGCTTTGCCGCGTGGAAGACAGGAGAGGTTTGTCGCACTTGTGTGGCGCGCGGTCCGCAAATGGAATTGACAACTGGCGCATTGATCCTGAGCCAACGCTGCAGGCAAACCCACACGAATTTCCTGAAGAGATTTGGGGCATCGAAGATCCGCGTATTACCTACGTCCCGGAACTTGAGCGCTACGCGGTGGCGTACACGTCCTTTGCACGGGGTGGACCTGGAGTGTCCCTGGCACTAACCAGGGACTTCAAGACCTTTGAGCGCTACGGCGTCATCATGCAACCGGAGGACAAGGACGCGGCTTTGCTGCCCAGGAGAATTGGCGGACTGTGGGCGTTGATTCACCGGCCAGTGACGACGCTGGGCGCGCACATGTGGATCTCCTACTCGCCGGATCTTCGGCATTGGGGAAGTCACAAAATCATCCTCGAGGCGCGCCGCGGTGGATGGTGGGACGCGAACAAGATTGGCCTGTGCTCTCCGCCGATTGAGACCGCAAAAGGTTGGTTGACAATCTACCACGGCGTGCGGCACACGGCTTCCGGAAGCATTTATCGGCTGGGCCTGGCGCTCTTTGACCTGGAGCGGCCGGATATCTGTTTACAACGTGGAGACTCGTGGATGTTCGGTCCAGAAGCTGCCTATGAGCGCGGCGGAGACGTGAAGGATGTCGTGTTTCCCTGCGGCCAGACTATCGGCGCGGACGGAGATACGATCTACCTGTATTACGGAGCTGCGGATTCGTGCATGGCTCTGGCCACCGGCAGCGTCCGTTCGCTGCTCTCGTGGCTGGAATCCAATTCGGGCCCAGGCGAAGGAATTACACAAGAGCGCGATCTGGCCAAAGGTCGCAAGGATCCGTTGAGATGAACTTTTCGAACCGGACGTGGCCCAACTGGGTGCCGCGCTTGCTCTGGATAAGGCGCGAGTGCCCGTGGTGTAATTCACTCAAATTTAAACAAGCCGAACTGCGTCCGATTGATGGTCTGCTCAGCCTGTTTGCATTGTGGCCTGTTCGTTGTATGTTTTGCTGGCGACGGTGCTACTGGTTAGGGTTCCATGGGACAGGTCTGTCATAGGTGATGAGTGTTCGTGCTCTAGCGGCAGTTGACCTCTGCGCATGACGTGTTATGCCCCAGCCTTTTTATCGGTATCACGGAGCACATCTTTCGTCTTGCCCCACGCGTCTTCAACCTTGCCCTTGAATTGTTGAGCGATTCCTTTTACCTGCAGCTGCTATTGCCGGTCAACTCGCCTGTCTTCTGTCTCGTGACTCCGGCTACCTTATCGATAGCACGTTTTACGCGATTGAAATTCATACTTCTCCTGTGTGAATCAGTCTCTTCTTGACTCGAATCTAGCTGCCAGCCTCATTGCTGTATGAGGAGTTTCGACCACGTCGCCGCTCGCGATCTGGTGCTTACTTCATCGATTCGATGAGCCGCATTGCTCAGACACAACAATCAAATCTCACTATTCTCAGAATTGCCTTGTGCGCCTCCGTGCGCGGGACGATTGTGACGCTGCGCATGGGTAGAAAATGGTGAGCCGCATGAAGAAAGTTATGACGTTGGTGACGTTACTCAGTTTGACAAGCGTGGGCTGGGCGGGAACCAATCGCGAAGCAACCGTCAACCGGATGGATCATGCCGGCGCGGTACTCCATGAGATTATGTCGGCGCCCGATAAGGGCATTCCGGAAGAAGTCCTGGAGCACGCAAAGTGCATCGCTGTTGTGCCCCACCTGCTCAAGGGCGGCTTTATCTTTGGCGCGGAGAATGGCAGAGGCGTCGCCACCTGCCGCACTGCCCATGGCTGGAGCGCACCGGCATTCTTCACCATCACTGGTGGAAGCTGGGGATTGCAGATCGGCGTTGAAGGCGTCGACCTGGTCATGATCATCCAGAACGACCGTGGAATGCAGCATTTGATTAACAGCAACTTTGAACTAGGCGCCGACGCTTCAGCGGCAGCCGGACCGGTTGGTCGCCACGCCTCCGCTGATACCAACTGGAAGATGGAAACCGAAGTCCTCACCTACTCGCGGGCTCGCGGCGCTTTTGCCGGAGTCACGCTTAACGGCGCCGCAATCCGCCGCGACGACGACTCCACCAAAGCCATCTACGGACATGACATCTCCACCCGCCGCATTCTGCGAGGCGATGTGGCCGTGCCGCAATCCGCACGCGCGTTCCTGGACTCTGTCAGGGAATCAAAGGAACAGGCAGTCGCTTCCAACTAGCCGTCTGCCCACAATCAATCCTCGCGGGCGCTCTTGGAAGAAGCTTAATTCCAGGGCGCCAGCGGCGCGAAGGAGATGAAAATGCTTTGGACAATCTTTGTCGTTCTTGTGGTATTGTGGCTGCTCGGCTTCAGCTTACACATTGCGGGTGGTCTCATTCACATTCTACTGGTCGTGGCAATCATCGTCCTGCTCTTTAATCTGTTCAGCGGCAGCAGGCGAGCCTTGTGATGCCTGTTTGCTGAAGGTCTGATCGCGTGGCAGAAACTTGCTCAGTCAGGAAGGCTTTCGGCGCTTGCCATGGGGCGACTTGGGGAGCCATGCCTACGCCAAAGGAACTGCCCGCACCCTCAACAAGGCCAGTGGAAATGCGGACATTGAAGAATCCTGAAGGAAACAGGCTAAAGTCCATGAATACTGAGACAGTATTGTAAATCTAGCTCAGCGGCGAATAGCCCCAAGCGTCACCAGTGCTTCACTCACGACGAAGGCGAGAAGGAAGAGTGGGGCACCGATCCCGCGAATGGCTTGTAGGGCGGGTCGGTCGCGCGCATTGGTGCCCCTGCGTTCGCTCCATCTGCTTGAGCCGCGACTAGCCAGAAGCCGCGCGTGAAGACAAAACATCCGGTAGCGGAAACAACTAGGTCCCCCATAAGAGGGCCGAGTTTAGAAACATTGTGAACAAAGCGGCTCATCATGGCCTAAACCTACTCCAACCAAGTTCGGATAGATGGTCACTTTTGAGCTGTGAAGACGGCCGAACGGTATCGGACTACAAAGCCTGTGAAGGAAGCGGCGGCAGTGTGAAAGAGGTGCTCCCTTCGGGGGAATTAGCCAAACTATCTGGCATCGCTGCCGCCGCATTGGGGGGTGGGCACCTGGAAAGAAGCTACGTTACCGGCAGTTAGAACACCGTGCAATTTTGCTCTGTGCTATCGGTGGCGATAGATCCTTTCCCAGGTCAGAGCCAGTTGCATCAGGAAAGTGAAGCAGGTGTGCACTATTGAGCAGCCATCTTCTTACTGAGCGCGTCAAGCTGATCTCAGTGCATTAATGACAAGATCGGTTGCATGCGTCAATCGACCACGAGGCGAATCAGATGGAATCTTCCCGGTGCAGGATAGTGGCGGTTGAGATCAATGACCCTCGTTGTGTGGGTCTGCTCAGGGCCGTGGAGATCGAGGCAGAAGACTCTCGCTGCAGAAGAATTATGGAGGGCTGCGCGTTCGAGGTTGACGACCCTCGATCACGGCGTGCGAGGATCGAATTCGACGACCCCCGGTGCAGAGGCATGTACACGAAGTGGTAATTGCGTCATCCACGAAAACCCCAGTAAAGGCACGCGTTTCGATGGACGACCCGGCGATGCAACAGATTACCTCGCCGAATCCGTGACATAACCGGGGAGCGCAATCCGGATTGAAGGAGACGCGAAGATGCTAGTTATTCTGATTGTTGTTCTGGTAATCGTATTTGGCGGAGGTGGAGGCTACTACGGCTATGGCCGATGGGGGCGCGGAGGAGGAGCAGGCGTCGGTCTTGGAACAGTGCTCTTGATTTTGCTGTTGTGCTACCTGTTTGGGGTTTTCAGATAGAGCCGCCTGTGGCAAGGTTGGACGGCTGCCGACGACTGGCGACGGACCGAAGATCGCCTTCCACGTGCATAACAACTGCAATGGAACTGGTGCATGGGAGAAGAGATGCAGATTGCAATGAGCAACGTGATGGCGTTGATGTGCTGGCAAGATTATCGGTTCTATCAGAATTTCGGCAGCTGCGACCTTACCTGGTTGCTGATCGGAGTGTTGCTGGCGTTCGTGGCCATGTGGGTATATTCGCGGCGAAGGCGACGTTGGTTTTAGAAACCCGCCATCAAGTAGTTCATTACGGGAAGAGCCGAGTTCTTCGGAAGTGATCTCGGTAACTCATGTGCCCAGCGTCGAACGCCGTATTCTGTCTGCAATTCTGATATTTCCCCCGCATAGTTTCGAAGCTTTGGCTTGATCGTGGCAAGCAGCACAGAGAGTTCGTTCCAGGTGATCTGAGCGGTAATGCACGATGGAATGCAGGCGCTGGTCCAGATGTGCCGTGCCCCTTGGATTGCCGAGTCCAGCGCCCCGACGGTGGGATATGTATTCGAAGTCGCAAATCGGCTCTTGTGCGCGTTCATCCACAGCGGCGCAAACAAGGACTGCCCCGCTGACACTGCATGGCTGCCCAATGCATGCTCAAAAAAGCACAGTCTCTGCCCGCGTAGTTCGATGAGAATATGGTTCCGGACACCTTAATCACCCGGCCAGGAGCCTGTCATGCCTCAAGTTCATGCTTTCCGTTCCATTCCTACGAAGATCCTGTTGCCTATTGACTTCAGCCCATCATCCCAGCCAGCTCTGGAGATGGCAGCTGATCTTGCCAAACACTTTCATGCCAAGCTTTACCTGGTGAATATGATCGCGATGTTTCCTACCACGGCTATGCCTGACCTTATACCCGAAGCCAAATACATCCAGGAGACGAGAGCATTTGCGGAGCGCCATCTGGCCAAGTGCAAGGCAGTTCTCGTGGCCAGGGGTGTGAAGTCAACTTCCAGCGTCGAACTTGGAAACGACGTAGTCGGCAATATCATGGCGGTGATCGATCGCGAGCATATCGACATGGTCATCATCTCCACTCATGGCATCTCTGGCCGCATCCGCTGGTCTTTGGATCGATTGCCGAAAAGGTTGTCAAGCTGGTGCAATGTCCGCTTTTGCTTCTTCGCTCAGCAAAGCCCGGCGTGACGACTTCGTCAAAGCACGCCACGAAATGGTGGTAGCAAAAGCAGCGATTCCGTCGTCTGTTGTGAATGCAGATAGGTCTTCATCGAGCACCAACAAAGCTCAGAGAGCAAAATTGACCAGAACTTCCTCGTATGAGAGTACATGGTGAAGACAGGAGAGATTAACCATGCCGGAACAATTTGAGAACCCAGAAGCAACCAAGCTGGAAGACGATACCGTCTCGAACGAATCAGCCGAAAGCGCGATTGAGCGCATTGCGGAAAAGGCCGCCCAGAAATCTACGCTCACAGAACATAAGTACGACAAGGATCACAAGATTTTCTCGATCTGACAGGAACGCGAGGCTTCTCGCCACTGGCTAATGCCGTTTCCCTGTTAAGCGTCACTCGGTCGCTGCAGCTTTGGCAGTCGCGCATCGCTTCGGAATTTGCACCCTTTCGGATGCCCCCCGGCAGAAGCAACGATCTGACGCCGCGCTACCTATTGCCTGAAAAATCGGGACCCTCAGTGTAGATCAGAATGAATGGACCGCTTTGGTAAGTTCGTGTCTACATGTAAACAAAGCAAGCGGTGAGCGGCCAACAGCAGGAGGGTGATCCCAAGTGAAATCGAATGCCGATAAGACCCAGACGAAGCCCGAATTCAAAGACCGTCTCAAATCCCTCCCGATGCAGGAACAGCAGAAGTGACGGGAATCTTCTTCAAACGGCCTAAGTGCGGCTGAGGCAGGCAAATGCTCGGCGCAATACCGCCCTAACGAGGTCGCCGAAGAGAAAAGCCAATGTCTTGCTGAAACTTCTCTCCTATTTCTGATGTCCTATCCCTTGGATGATAGAGGGCGCGGTCATTCTGTCGGGAGTCGTCCGGCACTGGATGGATTTCTGCATCATTCTTTTCCTTCTCTTTTCCAATGCCGTGGTGGCGTTCTGGGAAGAACACCAGGCGGGCAACGCGATCACAGCCCTCAAGGCCAGACTGGCAATCAACGCCCGCGCGAAACGAGATGGAAAGTGGACAACTCCAAAGGCATCGGAACTGATGCACGGCAATGTCATCCGTTTACGCCTGGGCGACATCATTCCTGCGGATGCGCGCTTGTTAGATGGTGATTCAGTAGAAGTCGACCAATCCGCACTAACTGGTAAGTCTGTGCCTGTCAACATCAAGCAGGTCGGTGCGGTGTTTTCAGGCTCGATATTTCGCCAGGGCAAGATCGACGCCATGGTGTATGCCACAGGAACTGACACTTACTTCGGCAGGACAGCGAAGTTGGTTGAGGAAGCCCACGCAGTAAGTCATTTCCAGCGTTCCGTGTTCAAGATCGGCGATCACCTCATCATTCTGGCAGCAGCGCTGGTAGTGTTGATCCTGATTGTCGCGCTCTTCCGCAGCGATCCCATTCTCACCACGCTTGAATTCTGCCTCGTGCTTCTGGTTGCCGCGATCCCGTGGCGATGCCCACCGTGCTTTCAGTGACGATGGCGGTTGGTGCGCGGCTGCTCGCAAAAAACAAGTGGTAGTAACGCGGCTCTCTGCGATCGAGGAACTGGCAGGCGTCGACATCCTATGCTCGAACAAAACCGGCACACTCACCCAGAACAAGCTGACCCTGGGCGATCCCTTCACCGTGAACAGTATCCCTGCTGATCAGGTGGTTATCTGGGCCGCCCTCGCCTCCCGCGCCGAGGATAAGGACACCATCGACCTCGCCGTGATTGGCGTAGTCAAGGACGACAAGGTCCTGAAGAGTTATCGGGTGCTTCATTTCCAACCTGAGTTGCCACAAGAGCGGGACGGAACCGTCGCCAATGTCGTATTTCCCACTGGCATCGACCGACGCGACTATCTTAGTATGCCCAACCGCTTCGATGTCTATTATGGAATGGCCGACAATCGGATTGGCGTGCGCGCCTTGACTTGCCGGATCAACTGCCTATAGGTGCTGATGCCGACTCAATTGAAACAAGAGTGTAGAGCTTTGCTGATTCGATGCGACATTCTTCCGTTCAAAGGCCAATTTCTGTTGCCCGACAGGTTCGTGCCAACTGATGAGATCCTGGCTCCCTGGAAGCGGCGATGGACTGGGGACCAAAATAGGAGAGTTGGGCTAATCCCTCACAGGTCAGTCCGAGCCCACTCGGTTGGAAAATTGGCAGGAAATTGGTAGCACCTAACTCACATGGGACTAGTTTCGCCGACACATTCCACCCATAAGTTTATTTGCTGCAAATAAAATTCTGTTTTGGAAGTTCCATGTCATGGTGGGGGCGCAGAGGCTCTTGACCAAGTTCGCCGACTGACTTTCATCTTTGCTCCAGTGGAAGTCTGCGATCCGCTGTTAGTTGGCTGGAGGTCCACCTGGCGCTGCCTCTGCCGGGTTTCCTCTATTTTGAGAAGCTTTCAGCTTGCTGGCGATCGTGTCGCTCTCGGCCTTGTGCAGACGATTGGTCTTGTCAAACTCGATCTTCGCCTCGGCTTTCCTTCCCATCGACTGGTAGAGCCGTGCCAGCCTCCAGTGGACGTCAGGATCATTGGGGCTGATTCTTGCGGCTATCGTGAATTCGCGCAATGAATCATCGAGCCTGCCATCTTGAGCATCAAGAATGCCCAAGTCAAGATGTGCTTTCGCAAGCGAAGGATCGATTTTGAGCGCATCCTCAAGCAACGGACGAATATTCTCAGTACGATTCAAATGCAAATTGCAGTCAGCAAGGTACGCCAGAGCCTGAGCATTTCCGGGGAAGTTTTTCAATTCCGCCTGGAATTCCGTAGCTGCTTCCTCAAATTGATTTTGCGTCCACAGCAGATAGCCGAGACCGAAGTGTGCGTTCGGTTGTTTGGGATTAGCTTTTACAGCCGCACGAAACTGTTCGATTGCGCCGCTGTGATTTTGCATCTCGTCCAGCGCTTCGCCCGCCAGCATGTCCGCCTCCGCGGACTCGGCGTTCAGATTCACGATTTCGCGATAGACATCCAGCAC
>Ga0307377_10004610_pt1 | contig 15019 bp, 13 predicted proteins | sample TR3MG_FD_202535 | JGI IMG/M metagenome (GOLD analysis project Ga0307377, IMG submission 202535) | Soil microbial communities from Risofladan, Vaasa, Finland - TR-3 | ecosystem: Environmental > Terrestrial > Soil > Coastal area > Acid sulfate soil | place: Finland: Risofladan, Vaasa | collected... | reverse complement strand
TCATGTCACCCCTGTCCTCGACGGTGATCTGCACATCCCAAGACCGTGATTCAATGAGGGTCGGTGGTCAAGATTCTCTATCCACGCCATAGAGGTCGACAGCAAAGTGTCCCCAACCCGTGACGGACCCCGCACGAACGACGTCAAAGGTTCTTCGACTCGCTCTCGCCCTTCATTGGGAAAAATAGTCGCCGAGATTTGCGGAGTCGTGGTCAGGGTCTTGCCAACTGTCCCCGACCCGAGATTGAGTTCCACTCATCGAGCTGCGGGGAGGGAAGCCGTCACTTGCCCGGGGCCAATCGCGACCAAGTCACCAATCCCAACCACGTCACTGGTGGTGGGGACGGCACTACATCTGGTGGTGCCGTAGTGGAGGTCGGGTCGAATCACGTCAGCGCGGGACCGCCGTCGATGGCCAGTCGTTAACGCCCTCGACCGGACGCGTACCACTCGCGTCGCGCTGGGGACCTTACCGACTTCTCGATCTGTCAGGTCGAGCGGGAAACGAGATCGTCTAGGAGTCGCAACGACTCCTCCATGTCGCGTCGAAAGGGCGCGGAGAACAGGAGCCGCAGGAGTAGCCGGAGACGGTCGTGCGATACGTCCCAGGTCTCACGGACCAGCGTCCCGCCGTCGACCGGTTGTAGCTCGTAGCGCCAGATCCGGCCGAAGAAATTTCTGGCCCGGCCGTTGGCGAACCGCGGCGCCCAGGCGATGACTCGGTTCTCGTCGAACTCGACGACGGTGTTGGCCATGCCGTACGGAAGGCTGCGCTTCATATCCATCACGAACACGGCTCCCTGGTCGAGACGCGTCGGCGTCGCCAACCGGGCCCCCCTCACCGAACCCGAGCCGTCGAAGTCCGCGTGACGTCCGGGGTCGGCGATCACGTCAAAGATCGCCGCCGCCGGGGCGCGAATCAGTCGTTCCACCGAGATCCTGTCACGCTCGTGAACCATCTATCCAAGGTACTAGCGGTGCTCGCGTGGTCCACTCGTCACCGCTCAGTGCCCTCCGGCGACGTCGCAGTTCGCACCTCGATCCAACGGCGCATCCCTCGTTCGAATGTCAAGACGACCGCTACACTTGCAACATGAACCTGGGTCTCTCGAAGAGAGGCAACTACGTCGTCCGCTCGGCCATCTGTCTCGCCAGGAACTACGAATCAGGGGTGCCCACCAAGTTGCGTCGCGTCGCGCTGGAGATGGAGATCCCGCGGACCTACGTCTCACAGATCCTCGGGGACCTCAGCCGGGCCGGACTCGCCCAGTCGTTCTTCGGGACGAACGGCGGTTTCTCGCTCACCCGGCCACCCGACCAGGTCAGCCTGCTCGACATCGTCGAATCGGCCGAAGGTTCCCTGGTACCGAGCACGTGCGTCCTCGGTGACGACCCGTGCGACTGGGAGTCGGTCTGTCCGCTGCACGAGACGTGGCGCTCGAGTACCTCGGCGCTGCGCTCGGTACTGGCCGCGACCACTCTGGCCGACCTCGTCGCCAACGACGCGGCGATCCGCGCCGGCACCTACGCCGTGCCCGAGGACAGCCACCGATCAGTCGGACCAGTGGTCAACGTCAGCGACTCGGTACAGATCGAACTCGCGGCGCACGTCGTGTCGAAACGACTACGAGCCGAGAACTCCTGGCTCGTCCCCCACGTGGACGCCGCGCACGCTGAGGAGGAGAAGGTACTCGTTCGCATCGGTCCGGTGGATTCCTCGTGGCTCGGTAAGGTCGTCGCCATCGACTTCGCGACGCCCCGAGGAACCGACGACGACCTCATCTTGCCCGTTTCGTGGGAGGCCACCGGTCCCTCCGGACTCTTCCCTCGATTCAAGGGCGAACTTCACGTCGCCACGCTCGATCCCGAGCGGAGTGAGCTCAGTTTGACGGGCCACTACCGGCCACCCTTCGGTCGGGCCGGTCAGGTTCTCGACGAGACGGTTCTGGTCCGCGTGGCGCACGCCACGATGCGCTCGCTCCTGCGTCGTATGGCGCGCGTCCTCGAAGAGGAACTCACCACCTGACCGCGGGGACCGGGCCGGCCACGTGGTCTCTCGCCGAGGGCTCGGACCGGGCCGTCAGCGAACTCGCCATCGCGGGCTCGCGACGCGAGGGGGGATTCGTCGCGACCGGGTCCAGGCGCACTACCGGGAAGGGACGATCGGTGTGCGACAAGTAGAGCCGGACGTGGGGGAACGCGCGGTAGACCTCCTCGAAGATCAACTCGCGTTCGATCCCCTCGAGGATGGTCGGCTTCACCGCCTCGCGTCGACCGTGGCGCTCGATCTCGGCGAGTCCACCGACGCGCAGATTCGCGTACCAGGCCGGGGCCCGGTGAGACCCCCCGTTGGCCGCACAGACGTAGGGGACCTCGTCGATCTCCACGTAGGCGACCAGCACTTCGCGCACCCGGCCGCTCGAACGCCCCCGAGTTCGCAGCAGCAACACCGCGTCGACGCCCAGCGCCCGCACCCCGAGGCTCACGCCGAGATGTCGGAACGCCACGACGTCGATCCGGGTCCACCACCGTGCGGTCAACTCGTCGATCCAGGAACTCCTCGGACCCCGCGGCAGGAGGGGACGAAACAGCCGTACGTACGCTCGAGCAATCTTGCGTCGGTACCCTGGACTCTCGGCCATCTGCTCCCCCCCGGATCACATTGGCTTGTCAACTACGTGGCGGACACGGACATCTCTTCTCTCGCGATGACCCGGCGCGCCAGGTCATCGCCGAACGATTGTGGCGTGAAGACACCACCGGACGAAGCAAGTTCCTTGGGGCCGAACGCGGCCTTCGCGACGACGATCGCACCCACGGCCTCGACGGCGGTGCGCATCGAGCGCAACGTGTCCTTGGGTGCCACGGCGTAGGTGCAGAAGAGCGCGACGGGCTTCGCACCGAGTCGCGGCAGTCGTGCGAGCCACGTGCTCATCGACTTCGCGGGACCGACGCCCGCGATGACGAAGCCGTCGACCCACGTACCGATCACCACGAGGTCCGCCGACGCCAACTCCCGCGCACCGACCTTGGCGATCGGCAGCACGGTGGCCACGAGTCCGCGTTGCGCGAACCCGTCGGCGATGTCGCGAGCGGCTCGGGCGGTCTTGCCGCCGACGCTCGCGTAGCAGACCAGCACCCGCTGAGGTCGATTCGACCAGAAGCGCGCCGCCCGGTCGGGGCGGGCCGGTTCCGCGTCGAGAATCGCCCGTGCCGCACGACGACCCTGGGCCATCGCCTCGACGACCGTCGCGGGGCCGGTGAGCGCGTCGCCCGTCACCCAGAGCCGCTCGCTCACCGGTAGCGCCGCCGACCACAGACCGACCTCGCGCTTGAGGGCCAACGCGCCGACGTCGTGGTGGTTCGCGTACGCGGACGCCGGATTGGCCAGGATGCCACTCGCTCGCCAGCGCCGATCGGCGACACCGGGAGTCTCACGGCGAATGGGCGTGCCCGGGAGCACTTCGACGAACGCGGGGTCGTTGCGGTAGCCCATCGCCATGACGACGAGATCGACCCCTATCTGCACGCTGTCGTCGGTCAACACCGTAGGTCGCTTGCTCGCGTGTTCCTGCACCGTTCGAGCCAGCTCGGCCTGCGTCACCCGGGACTCGCCGCGCAACCGCGTCAGCGTGTGCGAGAAGCGAATGTCGACGCCCTCGTGGCGGGCCTCGGCCAGCTCATCGGGGCGCGCGAGCGCGAAGCGCTCATCGAGCCAGTCGACGCACGTGGCGGCCAGGCCCAGTCGACGCGCGGTGCGCGCCACGTCCATCGCGGTGTTGCCCGCCCCGAGGACGAGGACGTGCGCTTCGCGTCCGTCGTGCGAGTCGTCCAACCCCAGGGCGGTGCGAAACGCCCGCTGATCCCCCGCGGGCTCGAGCGCCGTCCGGGCGCCCTGGAGAAACGACGTCGCATCGACGACGCCGCCCAGGTCGGCCCCGGGAACCGCGAGGCGCAGGGGCAGGCCCGCACCATTGGCGACGATCAACGCATCGTGGATGGCCAGGAGACGGTCGATGTCCTTGGCGTGGATCTCGACCTCGCAGCGCAGGTCGACACCGGCGCGCTCGAGTTGACGCCAGGGCCGTCGCGCGATCTCCTCGGGCAGGGTGAAGTCGGGTATGCCCCACACGCACAAGCCCCCCGGGGTCTCGTCCTTCTCGTAGACGGTGACGTTGGCGCCCGCCTCGACGAGGTCCCACGCCGCGCCGGCCGCCGCGGGACCCGAACCCACGATCCCGACCGACAACGGTTCGAGCACGCGCACGGTCCGTGGTGCGGGGACGTCCATGTGGTCAGCGATGAAGCGCTCGATGCGGCCAATGGCCACCGGCGTGGCGCCCGCGAGTGACCAACTGCAGGCCCCTTCGCACTGGGCCGCTTGGTTGCAGACCCGCGAACAGATGTCGGGGATGACCGTCGTGCGCGAGAGGACCTCGTGCGCGCCCGCGAGGTCCTGACGGCGCACTGCGGCGATGAAGCCCGGGATGTCATTGTGGGCCGGACAACCGCGCACGCACGTCGGATCGGGGCACTGCAGGCAGCGATTGGCCTCGGCGAGCACCTCGTCCCAGTCACCGAATCCGGGGCGGATCTCGTGAGTGTCGCCGCGCAGATCGACGGGGTGATCGGCCATCGGGTCCACGCGGGGTCCGACGAGCGTCGGTCCCTCGACCACGATGGCCGAGAACGGGCAGGTGCGTTCGCACTGGCGACAGCCGACGCAGAGGTCGCTGTCCTCGAGGGCCACCCAGCGCGCCTCGTCCATCGACAACGCGCCGGTCGGGCAGCGAACCACGCACTCCTGACATCCGGCGCAGCGGTCGGACAGTATCGTGACGGTCGGTCGGGCGCCGCTGGGGCCGACGCCCGGGATCATGGTCTGGGTCATCGTGACTCCTTCTTGACTGGCGGAACCGGGCTGGGGTGGGTACTGGTCGTCATGGTCGGTCAACTCGCCGCCTGCATCGCGACGTACAGCAGTGCGGCCGCCGCGCCACTGAGCGCCACCACGGCGAGGGTGGCCGTGCGCACGACGATCGCATTGCGGCTCACGCCCACCAGCTCGCGGTTGGTGATGCGCCACGTGGCCCAGAGGGCGCCCAGCGTGCCCAGGGCCATCACCGCCACTTGCACCGCGATGATCCTCGGATCCGAGAGGAGTCGCGCGTTGTAGAGCGAGGAGTTCGTGCCGGCGAATCCGAAGACGTGCTGCACCGCGGGAATCACCCTCGGGGAGTTCTTGAAGAACTTCGGGAGTTGGCGGGCGAAGTAGTCCGCCCCCACCACGGGGATGAGCCCGTAGGCCACGGGCACGAAGTAGGCCCGGAACCGCGATCCGCGGTCGACGAAACTCCCCGCGCGTTCGAATTGGACGTTGCGTCGCGCACTCAGCGTCGCGATCGCCCAACTGGCACCGGGAGTGACCAGGGCGAGCAGGCCGATCAGCCCTAGGTAGGCCACGGGGTTCGGGTAGTGGGGGAAATGGAGGTGGGCATTGAGCCAGTTGTCCATGCTGGCGTAGAAACTGAGCGCGTTGAGCTGCTGATACAGCACGAGTCCCCAGAGCAGCACGACCGCCCACGCGACGTCGGCGCGACGACGCGTCGGCGCGACGACCGAGGTCAGCGGCTTCTGAAGGAAGAGACCGATATTGTCCTCGGAGCACGACTTGTAGCATTCGCTGCACAGGCCGCAGTACAGGTTGGAGTCGGCGCTGGCGGGCCAGGTGTACCACGGACACCCGAATCCGTCGTCGCCGCCGCGCATGCAGTCCTTCGTCTCGCAGCTCACGCACTTGTCGCGGTCACGGGTTCGAAAGCCCGCCACCGAACCCATGGACCCGATCGTGCCGATCACCGAGGTGAGCGGGCAGATGTAGCGACAGAACGTGCGACGCTCGAAGATCAAGAAGAAGGCGAGAGCCGTGGCCACGATGCCGATCACCATGAAACTGGTGGCGGCCGGGTTGCCCGGACCAGCGATGTTGAAGTACTCCTCAATCCAGGTGAGCAGGAGGAACGACCCGACCGGAAGGATGAATCCCATGCGGGCGAGCGGCTCGGGGAATTTGCGTCCGAGACCCAGGGTCTTCTGGGTGCGCTGAAAGAGCGTCCTTCGTTGTATCCACTCCGCGAATCCGCCGAAGGGGCACATGGCGCACCACGCGCGCCCGACGACCACCATCATCACGAACACGAGGCAGAACCACACGTACCAGGTGATGGCGGCGCCGAAGTTGAGACCCGGGATCGCCGTGCCGAAGAGGCCCACGAAGATCACGGTCCAGAACACGATCTGATTCGGCAGGATCAAGAGGAACTGGAACTTGCGATTGCGCAGGACTCGCGCGACGAGCGGGTGACGCGCGACGTCCAGCCCGGCTACGGGGTCCGAGGCGTCGAACCTCTCGTGGACGCCATCACTTTCTTGAGGGCGAAGACGGATGGCCACGGCCACCGGATCCGTCAGATGGACTTTGTCGTCGGCCTTGATGTCCATTTTTCCCCCCGGAACGAATCTGTAGTTAATCACTACACCTATAACGTAGAACTACGCGTTTATATAGGTACTATCACGTGGATACGGGGATGTCAACCACGAGGCCAAGTACTTTTGACCTCAACGGGGACGAGTGAACGCCACGAAGGGCGCGGTCAGTCCGCGGGCGCACCAGCGGCACCCCGACCCCCGCACCTCCTTGGCGAGATGTCTCCCTCGACCCCCCAGTGTGACGGCCCGCGCGAAGCCATCGCGCGGCGATCGACGCCTCGAAGGACTTCACGTCGACGCGATGCCGTGGACGCCGCTCTCAGGTCATGATGATCGGTTGACCTCGCCACCCCTCAAGGACTGTGGTGATGCGTCATTCACCGGTGGCGGGTGTGGCGTGACGAAGCGACGGCGCCGCTCACGTCGCGGCCCGGTGACTCGCCGCAGTACGAACCGCTGGGGCGACTAACGCTCGAAGGTCGACGCCGACGGTGACCTCGGCCCGACGATCTCCTCGAGGACCGCGTCGAGCTCGTCGGCCAATCGTCGGTCGCGTCGAGCGGCGCGCACGGTCGCCACCGTCGCGACCAGTCCGAGCAGGCAGAAGACGCCCATCGCCGCGAACGATAACCCCACGACCACCGCGAGCAACACGCCAAGAAGAATCATCACCACCCAATGTGCACCACGGGCGACGTCACGAGAACCCCAATACCACGGTGCTCGCCACCCCAATCCTACGCGCGCACCCGAGGAATCACGTGGAAGAATTCGCACGGTAGTGGCACTCGACTCCTCGTGCGTGCAGACTGGGCGACATGGACCCATCGACAATCGACGACGGACGCACTCCGTCGACCGGCGACGCGACCGTCGAGGTGAGCGCGCGACCGACCGGGCAACCCGTTCAGGTCTTCATCGTCGACGACCACGCACTGGTACGCGAGGGAACCATCCAGTTGCTCCAGCACGCCCCCGACCTCATCGTCGCGGGTCAGGCGGGTTCGGGCGAAGAGGCTCTCGTCGCCCTCGAAACACTCTCGCCCGACGTCGCTCTCGTCGATGTCAATCTGCCCGGCATGAGTGGATTGGAGTTGGCCCGACTCATCCTGGTCTCGCACCCCGACCTGCGCATCCTCATCGTGAGCGCGTACGACGAGTACGCGTTCGTGGCCGAGGCCATCGAGATCGGGGTGGGTGGCTATCTCTTGAAGACCGCGTCGGCCAAGGAACTCGTCGACGCCGTGAGAGCGGTGGCCGAGGGGGTGTTCGTGCTCGATCGCGAGGTGTCGATGCGACTCGCTCGACGATCGCGCAAGGACACGACCGCGCCCAAACTGCTGACTCCGCGCGAGAGCGACGTACTGGACCTGCTGGCGCTGGGTCGCTCCAACAAGCAGATCGCCAACGAGATGGGACTTGGAATCCGTACGGTCGAGGGCCACGTCTCGAGCGTGCTCGCCAAATTGGGCGTGCAGTCTCGCACCGAGGCCGTGGCCTTCGCCCTGGGCAATCGACTCGTCAATCCCCCCCACCATGACCGCCCCCGCCACACCAGCTGACTTCCGGTCCGTCCTGCGACTCGCGCTGCACCCCCCGCTTCGCGAGGCCCCCTTCTGGATCATCCAGTTCGTCGTCTTCCTCATCGCGGGGGTGCATCTCTTCTTGGACCTGCACGTCGCGTCCGAGACCGGCGCGTTCCCCTCCGGCGTACCCGTTGCCTTGCTCATCCTGCCAGTGGGCTACAGCGCCTTGCGATACGCGCTCGCGGGCGCCGCGGCCACCGCGGCCCTGGCGGTTGTACTGTGGCTGCCCGACCTACTCCTGCCACGCGATCTCGGTCACGTGGGAGGCGACGTCGTCGAACTCACCCTCATCGTCATCGTGGCGATCGTCTTCGGTCGACGCATCGACGCTGAGCGCTTCGCCCATCTTCGAAGCGAACGCGCCATGTCCAAGGCATTGGATATCGAGACCCGCTACCGCCAACTCTTCGCGACGAACCGGTCGCCGATACTCGTGCTCACCGACGACGGCGTCGTCGGTGACGCCAATCCGGCGGCCACGCGACTGTTCGGCCCAGACGTGGTCGGGCGGACGGGAACGTCGCTGCTGGGAGGGAACATCGAGATCGACGAACAGACGGGACGAGTGCTCTCGCTCCCCGACGGCCACGACTACCGCCTCGACGTCGTGTCGTTACCTGACGAGACGGGAGACGTCGACGCCCAGGTGATCTTCGAAGACGTCACCGAGGAGCGAGAGGAAGGCCGCCGGGCTCGCCGCTACGCGCAATTGGTGACGCGCGCGGAGGAGGACCAGAAGCGCCGACTGGCCCGCGAACTTCACGACGAACCCCTTCAACTCTTCTTGTTACTCGCGCGACGCCTCGAGAGCCTTGGCGAGGTGCCCGGAGTCCCGACCGTCGTGGTCGAGGGCCTCTCCGAGGCCCACCACCAATCACTCGATGCGGCCCAGCGCCTACGCAATCTCGCCCGAGGCCTTCGCCCTCCGACCCTCGACCAGTTGGGACTCACTGCGGCAATCTCGAGTCTCAAGGCCGACCTCGACGAGGGGGGGGAACCCGTCATCGAGTTTCGGGTCGTCGGAACCGAGAGGCGTCTCATTGCTGACGTCGAGTTGGGTTCTTTTCGCATTGTCCAAGAAGCGCTTCGCAATACCCTGCGACACGCCCGGGCCAACCACGTGATGGTGAGCGTCTCCTTTGGGTCCAACGAGTTGACGCTCAGCGTGATCGACGACGGCCAGGGCTTCAATCTGCAAGCGCTCAGTGAACAGGATTCAGAGCACTTGGGTCTACTGGGAATGCGTGAACGTGCTCGACTTCTCGGTGGTCAACTGGAGGTCCGCACCGGACAGGGCCACGGGACGCAGTTGATCGCGACCATCCCACTGGGCGACGACCGAGCGTCACGCGATGGCGCCCCCTCATAACGGTCCCCACACGGCGAGGAGCCACCCCACCGGGAAGTCCCCGGGTGACGACTGCGTCGCCGAGGGCGACGGGCGTCGTTCGAACCCACCTCGATGTCCTTACACCTGACGGCTGACGCGCGGGACCCTTTGCCGGATGCCCAGGCCGAATGCGCGAGGTCGATTCTCACCGCTCGCCTCCACTCCGTCTCGGTCGCCATCGTGCCCTCCACCACACGGTGAGGTTGCACGGTGTTTCATCGACGAGCGATGCGAGGCCTACATCGGCTAACGACCAAGGAGCGACGCCAACACCTGTTCGAGCTGTTCGCTCGATCGTTGAACGGACATCTGCGCGGCGTCGTGAGCACCCGTTGTCGCCAGTCGTACCCTTGTCGTCTCATCGCGCAAGAGTCCCAACGCTGCGGCGGCCATCGCGTGCGGGTCACCGACGGGGACCAGCAGACCGTTGCGCTCATTCTCAAGGAAGTCCTCGACGCCACCGCACGCCGTCGAGATGACCGCGGCCCCACACGCCATCGCCTCGGCCACGGGAAGACCCCACCCTTCGTAACGACTCGTGAGAAGAAAGATGCTGGCCCGATTGTAAAGGGCTCGCAGCTCTGCGTGCGAGATACGTCCGCGACTCGTCATACCTCGTGGGAGCGGTACCCTCGGCGTCTGTCCGAAGCACTCGATCTTGACCCGTGGCTCCTCGCGCAGGATCAACTTCGCGGCGGCAATCGCCGTCGACACGTCCTTCGCCACCTCCAATCGACACGGGAAGACAATCACCCGATCGCGGCCGTCGATGGGTACGTCGACGCCGAACTCGCCCTCCCGCAATCCGGCGTTCACCGTGGCCACCGGCGTCGCTCCGATCTCGTGAAGCATCCGGGCGACGACTCCGGACGTCGCGATCTGGCGCACGTCGCGGCGACCCAGGGCCGCCGCCAATCGAGGTCGAACCTTGGCGTCGGACATCCAGAATTCGTAGTCGTAGACGATCTGAGCAAGAATCCCGGCTTGCGGCGCCGCGTCCTTCGTCCGCTCGGCGGTCTGCCACGCCGTCAGCACGGTGACGTCCGCCACGGGAAGGTGCCGGCTCGAGAGCGCCGGGATCAACACCGAACGGATGCTGGGCTCGAACGTGAACCAGGAGATCGGGATCCCGTGCTTGCGTCGCGCTCGCATCTTCGCCGCGGTGTAGAAGGCCCAGTCGGTGAGCCGGGGTCGCCCCCGATCGGCGGTGGGATGAACCAACGTGACCTCGTGGCCCATTGCGGCGAGGGCGTTCGCGTATTGGTAGTGGACCTTATATCCGCCGATCGGGTGGTCATAGAGTTTTGGGAGGACAAAACTGAGGCGCATACTAGTGACTATACGAAGGCAGAAGTGGTGTGACGCGGTTCGCGCTGCAACTCCAGTGACCAGTCGTACGATTGCTCAACGATTCGAAAGCCCCGAAGGTCCAACGGTATGATTCGCACTGGTGAATGACCTTTCGTTACCCATTCGCGTTCGATACCGGCGATGACCCTTTCGAAACGCTCGCGACCGGGCATCTTCCTGCGCCAGGTCCTACGAAAGTTGTTGATTTGGCTCTCGGTGGCCCTGGAACCCCTTCGTGCACGGATGCGTGACAACGCTCTTCGGCGTGTCTCCACGGCTTCGCCGTTGGTCGACCCGGTGGCGGGTGATCAGCCTCCCCTCGTCCTCCTCGTGATCTATCGCGCCAGGAACGTTCGACTCGTCAAGGAACTCCTGCGTCAAGTCGATTCCAGCGCCGACGTGCGGCTCTGGGCATTGGATGAAGTGGCGCCCGAGCTGTCAGAACACACCGTTGGTTCCGGACCGGGCACGCGATTCTCAAACTTGAACCGGTTGTATCTTGCCCGGCCCGTCAATGAGTCGGCCTGGTTGGTCGTCGCCGACGACGATGTGCTGTTCGTCAGAGGCAGCCTCGCACAGTCGATTCGAGTCATGCGACAAGCCGGATTCTCCCTCGCCCAGCCCGGCCAGAGTTGGTTGGGATGGTGGACCAGTCTGTTCAACGTCGCCAAGCCCCTCCTCGTGGCCCGAGACACCGATTACGTCGAACAGGGCCCATTGCTCATCGTCGAACCCACGTTCGTCCAACACGTCTTTCCCCTGCCCGACAAGAACGACATGGGCTGGGGAGTCGAAGCCGAATGGTACCGCGCCAAGGAAGGGCACTTCCGCCTGGGAGTGATCGACTCGTGTCGAGTCGTGCACTGGGACCGCAGTGCCACCACCTACCCCACCGCCCCCGAAATGGTGGCCATGAAGAATCGCCTGGCGCGAAGCGGCGTGGACAGTGTCTGGCAACTGCAGAGTGTCAACGGTTACTGGTGGAAATGGCAGCCGTCGCCTTCGTGGGTGCAGAGTTCGTGACTCTCCGCCCCCACCGAGCCGCTGAGCCACCACTCCACTGACCCTTGAGGACCGGCACGCGCCGTACCTCGAGTTCTGGTGCTCGACGATGGCCCGTCCGGTCGGTGAGCTTGTCGCCTGAGTTGAAGTGACCTCGTGCGTCGAACAGTGATCCCACGACGTCGTTCGACACACCGACGCGCTGATCAACCCGCGACCTGCGCCCCGCGACGCCCGAGAACCGGTCTCGCCGATGCCGAGGCCGCGAGTGATTCAGGCGACGGCGGTGATGCCGCCGAGTAGTTCTTTGGCGAGGGGGCTCAGGTTCGTGCGAGCCCGCCACACCGCACGAATCGAACGAGAGAGGTGCAGGTCGCGACATTCGACCGCCACGAGTCGTCGATCGAGCAATTCGGCGTTCACCGCGAGTCTGCTCAACACGGCGGGGCCGAGTCCGGCGGCGACGGCCGCCTTGATGGCTGTCGTGGATGAGAACTCCACGGCCACCTGGGGCGAGAGGCCATACTCGGCCAAGGCCGCTTCGAGCACCTGTCGCGTGCCCGAGCCGTGTTCGCGACTCACGAGCGGTGTCTGGGCCAACATCTCGGCATCGATGGGCGTTCGCCGACGAGTCCAGGGATGCGCCGGTGAGACCACCACGACCAACTCGTCACGGTAGACCGTGCGCCCCTGCAGCCCCGCGGGTAGCGAGGTTCCCTCGACGAATCCCAGGTCCACTTCGTCGCGCACGAACAGCTCGGCGACCTCGTCGGAGTTCGCCATGCGCAACGAGACCGCCGCGGGCAGGGAGGCGTAGAAGGGGGCGAGCCAGACCGGCAGGAGATACTCGGCGACGGTCAGGCTCGCCGCCAGACGCAGTTGCGAGTTCTGGTCCAGGCGCAGGGCCTGGGCCCCGCTGAGGAGTGTCCTCATCGCGCCCAGGACCTGATCGGCCCAGCCGACGATGGCCAGGCCGTCGGCGGTCAGGCGCGCACCGGTCGTCTCGCGCTCGACGAGGCGCAGTCCGAGGACACGTTCGAGCTCGCGGATACGCACGCTGGCCGCCGGTTGACTGATGTGATGGCGTATCGCCGCCTGCCGGATGGAACCGGCCTCGGCCACGCTCACGAGGAGATCCAGCGCTGCGAGATCAGGCTGCGATTGGGCCAGGGCCATAAAGAGAGATTATAACGAAGGCCTGATCGCCGTCTACCCCCGCGTCACCGGCGCCACGAGACTGGATGTGGTCGGGAGATGACATGAACGTACGATTCACAGCACCCACAACCCAGGGGATCACCGCGACGATGACGGGCTCGACCCGTCGCATCGGCCCGGGACTCGCCCTGGCCACCGTGATCGGCCTGAGTGCCAGCGGTCTGGCCCACTTCATGCCGATCGTCGGCGCGCCGGTCATCGCGATATTGATCGGCATCGTCGTCGCGCTCGTTCGTCCCGCGAGCGCGACGCTGCGGCCGGGTCTGCACGTCGCGAGCAAGCGCGTCCTGCAGGTCGCCATCGTCCTGCTCGGCACGGGACTCTCCGTGCACGAGGTCGCCTCGACGGGACTCTCGTCACTCCCGGTCCTCCTGGGCACCCTCGTCATCGCCCTCGTCGCCGCGTGGCTCATCGGACGCTGGCTCGGAGTGGTGGGCGACGTGCGGACCCTCATCGGCGTCGGCACCGCCATCTGCGGCGCCTCGGCGATCGCGGCCACCGACGCGGTCATCGACGCGCCCGAGCAGGACGTGGCCTACGCCGTCGCGACGATCTTCACCTTCAACGTCGTCGCGGTACTGACCTTCCCCATCCTGGGTCACGCCATGCACCTCTCACAGCACTCCTTCGGTCTCCTCGCGGGCACCGCCGTCAACGACGTCTCCTCAGTGGTGGCCGCCGCGAGCGTCTACGGTCACGCGGCGTCCTCGTACGCGATCATCGTCAAGCTCTCGCGAACGCTCATGATCATCCCCATCGCCCTCGGACTGGCCTTCTGGAAGACCCGTCAAGAGGAGAAGCGTGAAGAGGGCGCCGGGATGAGCGTCACGCGGTCGCGACTCGTCAAGATCTTCCCCTGGTTCATCGCCTGGTTCGTCGGGGCCGTCGCTCTCAACAGTGTGGGGGTCATCTCCCACGGCCTGAGCCATGCGCTGGGCGACCTCGCCCAGTTGTTCATCGCCATCGCGCTCGCGGCCATCGGACTGTCCACGCGGCTTCGTGACATCCGTCGCGCGGGACTGCGCCCCCTCGCCCTGGGCGCGAGCCTGTGGCTGGTCGTGACCCTGGCCAGTCTCGGGCTCCAACTGGCCACGGGCACGGCCTGAACGGGTCGCGCACCCCGCCATCTGGTCCACGCGTCACGGGTCCATACGCAACCGGTCCACACGTCACTGGGGCGCTCGTTTCTCGTGCGCCTTGCCTCGAGGGACGCCGCACCGTCCATTGCTCGCCACTCGTCGCTCGACCCACCGACGCGGGTCGCACCACTTGCGCAAGTCTGTACTTGTGTCTATGATACGCAAGTACAAACTTGCACTACATGGAGGGACATGGATGAGCACTGAGAATGACCGTATTGAACGCGACATCACGATCGCCGCGAGTGTCCAGCGCGTCTGGGACGTGCTGACCCGACCGGAGCACGTGGCCAAGTGGTTCGGGACCGGGCGGCCCATCGAGGTCGACCTGCGCCCCGGGGGCGAGATGATCCTCGACCACGGCGCCAACGGGCACTACCGCACGGTCTTCGTCGACGTCGAGGCACCGCATCGACTCTCGTTTCGGTGGGCCGAGGGCTACCCCGACGCGCGAGCGACCCCGGACAACTCGACGCTGGTCGAGTTCACGATCACCGCGGTCTCGGCGCACGAGACGCGACTTCAGGTCGTCGAGAGCGGGTTCGCCACCCTGGTGGTGCCCGCGGGTCGCGAGTGGGTCTCCTTCGAGGGCCACAGCCGTGGGTGGACCGACGCCCTCGCCAAGGCGGCCGCGTACGCCGAGGGTCGCGACGCCACGCCGATCATGTCCGCATCTTGACACTCGTCGACGGAGTCATCCGCGCACTCGACGACCCGACCCGTCGGGCCCTGCTCGACGATCTGGCGCATCACGGCACGGCCACGGCCACGTCGTTGTCGTCGCACCTGCCGGTGTCGCGTCAGGCCGTCGTGCAACACCTCGACGTGCTCACGCGCGCCGG
>Ga0307377_10004603_pt1 | contig 15034 bp, 14 predicted proteins | sample TR3MG_FD_202535 | JGI IMG/M metagenome (GOLD analysis project Ga0307377, IMG submission 202535) | Soil microbial communities from Risofladan, Vaasa, Finland - TR-3 | ecosystem: Environmental > Terrestrial > Soil > Coastal area > Acid sulfate soil | place: Finland: Risofladan, Vaasa | collected... | reverse complement strand
AATCTCGTCTCCAGAATCGCGTGTGCGTCATCCATTCCTAAAATAATTGTCCTCCTCATGTCGTCATGGCACTGTTGCATTGCGGCATTATTCACCCAATCCTTTTTATACAGGCATGTCATTATATGGGTGATGAAGAAAAGTGAATGCGAAAGCGATTGAAACGGAAGGGGTAGAAGCGAAAGCAGAGCTCTGGAGAGACGCTAAAGCCTTTAGCGAGATCAAAGAGGTAAAGGTAACACTCATAGGGCGAGGCAAAAAAATCAGGGAAAACCGCGCACGGCTTATAAAGCTATACTGCAACTGGAGAGAGCTAAATCCCAGCGAACTGATAGAAGAAGCGAAAAGGGTAGGCGTGAAGAAAACAGAACTGAAGTTAAAAGCGTTTTATGACTGGCTCAGGACCGACTATGTAATACCCGAAAAAGGAGGGAAGAGAAAAGGAGAAAGAGGACTGGCACCACGATCCGCGGGGCTGGTCATTGATGACGTAAGGGTGTTCTATAAGGAGAATGAGATTCCCGTAGGTAATTTACGCTTACCAACACCAAGGAAACTGAAAGAGAACTTCAGAAAGTTCCTATCGGCACAAGATGTAAAGCGGATGTTAGATGTTTGTGAGCGATTACGTGACAAAGCGGTCATCCTGTGCGCATTCCAGGCTGGGCTGGGGATGAAAGAACTTATCACGCTGAACTATGGAGATGTTGCTGAGGGTTTAGAGAAAGGTGAGGTTCCACTTACCTTGCATCTCATAAGAGAAAAGGAGGGGGTAGAATACTATACCTTCTTGGGAGAAGACGCAATTGATACATTAAACTGTTATATCAAGCTTAGAAGGAAGGGCTCAAGATATCTGTCTCCAGAGGACATAAAAAACGATTCTCCTCTCTTCATATCAGAATCTAACCGTCGTAGGAAGGAGCGTGTACGAGCTTATGAAAGTGGCATAAATAGGGCTATGCAGGCGGTAGCACTAAAGGCAGGGCTGATAAATGAAGAAGAAAAAGGGAGAACAATAAACACTGCGGGAATACATGCCTTACGTGCCTCTTTCTCCACTATCCTTAGAGATCAAGGTGTGCCTTCAGACTATGTAGAAGAGATGCTTGGACATAGGCTTCCTTATGATGGCGCTTACATGAGAGCAACGGCAAACCGGCTAAAAGAGGCGTATATGAAGGCATATCCTGCATTGAGTATTAAACCGGTACTCGTGAAGCCACCACAGGAAGAGGAGATAGATGAACGAATCAAAGAGTATTTAGCAAGAGCAGGCATAACGAATCATAAGGGCAGCGTTTATAAATGCCCTTCCTGTAGTAGGGATATTGATCAAAACTGGAATGTCTGCCCTCACTGTGGCTCAGATACAGGGGTAACAAAATGCCCGAAATGTAATTCCTCGGCTTCCTCGTCTTGGAAGTTCTGTCCTTATTGTAAAGAGAATCTGAACAACCAAAAAAACCTCCATGATTGGGTTTCTCGAAGAGATAAGTGAATTGTATTCCAAACGCGGGTGTAAATAAAATTTAAACACTGTATTCAAATTAAATATAGGAATAACTATGAAAGGGTGAAAAAATGAGCGAAGCTGCAATGCAGGAGGTGTTGGACTCGTTATCGAAAATGGGGGGGCAATGGGAATTAGGAAAATCGGTGTGGCGTATTTGGGGCTGCATACTGCTCCATTCCTGTCCCGTCTCGCAGAAGGAGATAGAAGAAAGCACGGGATACAGCAGCGGATTGGTCTCCATAACCGTGAAAAAATTGAAGATGGCGAATATGATTAATGAAATCAACATGGGTGGGGACATCCGTTATTCTGTTAATACATCTTTAACTGATGCTTTTGGTAAGTTCTCGAAGCGTTTTTTCGTGGATAACATAAAACCCGTGATTGCACTGCTGTCCGAGAACTTGGATAAAATAGAGGATGCAAAAGTGAAAAACACTTTCTGCGAGCTCATAAACGAATGTGGGAAATTAACCCCTGTTGTTCTTGCCCTCTTCAAGATAATCGAGGATATGAACACAAGTGCGATAGCCGGGGAGGAAATGAGAGAGAGAAATGAGATAGTAGACTTCACGGGAACATTTAGGAACAGCATATTAGACATAAAAGAAGGGTCTAAGATGGTCTTTACGGGTTCAGCAGAAGTATGCACGCCGTTTGCCGAGTTACTCGCTTATGCGGTGAGAGACAGAAATTTTGAGATGTTATATATACCGAGCGCAAATGCGGAAGAGGCAAGGAAGATAAAGGGGATAAAGAATATAGGCTATAGCGTTGTAGATGAAATGGGCGACCCCAAGTACCCTGATGCGGTGGTAGTGCTTGGTGGATTAGCGATGCCAAAGTTTGGATGTGAACCTGAGGAGGTTATTCAGATGATTGAGGTGCTATCTGGAGTGAAGAAACCGAAGATCATCGGCGTTTGTTTCATGAACCTCTTTGAGCGCGCGGGTTGGGATAAGAAGCTGAATTTCGATACGATGATAGATGGTAGCGTTGTCAAATAGATTTTACACCTGATTTTGACCTACTTGAGATAGATGTTCCAATTTTAAACCTTGCTTTGAATCATTCGATAGGATGTTATTCTCTTTAAACTCCACTCTGCGTCATCCATCTCACCCTGCTCTTTCCAATATTCGTAGTTCTTCCTCCATGCGTCTACCGGCACTTCATAGTCCGAGATATCCTTACCTGCGAGTGACATAATTTCCGCAGCGTGTTCGTATGCATCTGCAGCACCAAAGAAGTTCTCCATTGAATAAAAGAAGTTGCCAATGGCCTCATAACGGTCCTTGCATGCGTCATAGTCTCCCGCTTTCTCATGCATCTGGCATGTCAGATTCATAAAAAACGCCCATAGCGATCGCTCTCCGATTCGCTCTGCAAACGTTGACGCCGCTTCAAAAAGCTCTGCCGCCTCCTTCCATCGGTGAACCGTATCGCAAATCCGTGCAGCATTGAAATAGCCATACATACACAAGAAGTAGCTACCTTTACGCTCCTTTAACTCTGCATATCGTCTCCAAATGGAAATTGCCGCCTCGTAGCTTCCCTCCTTCTCTTCCTCTCTCGCCTCACGTTCATAAGACCTTGCTTCTAAATATGCATCCATCTCGCATCCCCTCATTCATTCTAACATTCTGTAATAAATAATGCTTAACGTAATATATATAACTTTCTAATTTTAATAATACATAAATATATTGCATTTTGTAACATCTAAAAGCTCACCGCCAAATGCGCTACCCAGCGCTCCCGCATCCATTACCGGAAATTTCATACCATATATAAAATCCTCAATCTCTTACCCTGCTTTCCTCTGTTTCTATCCTGGAATCCCCCTCTTTTTTCTCTTTTATTAGAGTACTTCGCATATACCACGAGATCTTCACACCTATAACTGATAGAATAACTGCACCGAGAATGGATAAGAAAAGGGTTAGATACCCCATGGGATAATTACCGTTGCTTAACCAGATTATACATTCGCTCCCCCCCCACAGAATCAGCCCTGAGGCAATTATAGAGAATAATATTGCCCAATGCTTCACTATCTTTTCCCTTTCTATGAGCATATTCATCATCTTTCCAATGAGTGGCGCGAGTACTGCCCCGATGTACCACCATATGCTGAACTTGATGTAGTACACCAAACCAAATAATATATTCCCACTTATTTCTGGTTCCACCTGGGTATAGCCCATGATACCTTGAGAAGTGCCTGCTAAGAGTAGCACAATTGCAACGATATAAGTGACAAACGATATCTTACCGCCGTACAATGACTGCTTCACGCTCTCAGCGAATTCTATAACAAGATTCTCACGTCCCAATCCCTTTAGCAGTGTGTAAATTCCTATAACTCCCAAGATCAGTCCCATCGCTTTACTTGAGAGCCCAAGCAGTAAAGAAACGGCTAACAGGAACAAAATAATGCCTATGGGTGGCAAGAACGTGCGAGAAAACTTGGGGTCCTCTAACAATCTCTTTATTACATAAAAAGTGCTTTCTAAAGGCTCACTCTGCTTTACTACCACTCTCCGGACGGAATCTATCTTCACCCGTGACTGGATAAGCGGGATAATCCATTCGTCCTCTGCACCATCACTCACGAGAATTGCGGATTCCGCTCTGGATTTAGACAGAACAACATCAAGTTCGTGCCCTATTTTTCTATCCGATTCCACACCGACATTCATATCGCCTGTGATCAAAACGACTTCCGCCTCAGCGTCTTCTTCACTCGAACTCAACAGATCATATATCCTGATTGCTTCAAAAATCGCATTTATATCAGATTCCTCTGGATCAGCGAGAGCCAACTTTGTTGCCGCGGATAAAAGCGCCTCTTTACCAATAATAGGTGTCTCCAAGCCTGCTTTCTCACCTACGTCATTATCGCGATCTACGCAAATAACAAGCGTCTTAGTTTTAGGCCCCACCCTTTCGTTCCTCTACTATCTTTATTTCCTCATGCAATATAAAACTTTCGTAGACTCAACAGATTATTTATGTGAACGTATTTGCTCAATATCTTGTGGTATAAAATCCACAATCTATTGAGCATGTTCATATATTCCAATATTCTCTTTGCACTTCCTTTATCTCTTCTATTCTTTTCGTCACCGGCCCACTCGTACCCACGGCACCTTCCGGTAGCTCTACCGTGTTAGCTAAAAGTGAATTGAAAACAGATAGAGTGGATTCAGCGATAGCGTCCAGGTTATATCCCCCTTCTAAAGTCAGTACAACTCGTCCTCCGCAACTCTTCTTTGCTATAGTCATTATCACGTCTGTGAATAATCCAAACCCCAAAGATGTTACGTGCATTGACGCTAAAGGGTCAGCGGTATGTGCATCAAATCCAGCGGATACGAGCACAAATTCTGGCCGGAACTCCGTTGCTATCGGCACCAAAATATTGTTGAGCGCATATAAATAGCCAGAGTCATCAGTACCAATTGGAAGTGGGACGTTAACGGTGAACCCCCTCCCTTCTCCGTTACCTACTTCATTTATCCAGCCTGTGCCGGGATAGTGGGGATATTGATGCGTGGAGAAATACAAAACGGACGGGTCCTCGAAGAAAGCATCCTGCGTACCATTGCCATGATGTACATCCCAGTCAGCGATCAAAATGCGTTTAGCACCATAGTTTCTCTTTAATTGTTCAGCGGCAATCGCTACATTGTTAAATATGCAGAAGCCCATACCTCTATTCGGAGTAGCGTGATGCCCGGGCGGTCTTACCAACGCAAAAATGTGCTTCAGGGCATTCGATTCATCCATTACTTCATCAACCGCCTTTATTACTCCGCCTGCTGCGAGTAATGCGATATCGCACGTATCACTGCATAACGGCGTATCGGAGTCGAGCATGCCACCACCTCTATCACATATTGCGTCAACTTTCTTCACATAGGCGTCCGTATGCACGTATTCTATTTGTGCTTGTGATGCTCTCACCGGAAGAACCCGTTCCATCTTCTTCGTAAGACCTCTCTCTTCCAACTTCCCTATTATGCTTATCAACCGGTCTGCACTTTCTGGGTGATACCCTGTGTTGTGTCTCAAGTAATCCTCGTGATATACAAATCCGGTAGCAGTGTTCATCTTTCTTAATTTAAATTGAATTGAAATGTTAACAACCCTTTCTTTTGTGAAAAGAAAGCTTTACCAAAGAAAAAGGTCTTCTTTTTAAAAAAGATAGGGAGCTTTGGAGATATAACTTTAATTGTCGGTAGGACAGGAGGCAAGCGCAGGGATGAAAAAAGCATTGATAGAACTGGGTAAAAGTCTGGCAGAGGCGTTAGTAATTGTTGTTCTCATAGTTTCAGTAGCATACGCAGCCACGGGGTCGTGGCATATTGGATTTGCTGTTGAGTCCGGGAGCATGGAACCAAATATGCAGGTGGGTGATTTGATCTTCGTACAAGCACCGCACCGCACAAACATCACACCATACGAAGAAGGCAAAATACTTAATTATACCACATTCGAGGATTATGGTGATGTAATTATCTACCGCCCGAATGGGTATTCTTCTGCAACGCCAATAATACACAGGGCAAGGTATTGGGTGGAGGCGGGAGAGGAGATGCCTGATGGGAAGCCTGCTCCACATGCAGGATACATAACCAAGGGAGATAATAATTCGGGTTATGACCAGCCAATGCTTGGCGTTGAGCCGGTGAAGCCAGAATGGGTGGTAGCAGTGGCGAAAGCACGAGTTCCATACTTAGGGTATCCCTCTCTAATCTTGAAGAAAGGTTTTTAAACAGGGAGATCGAATAATAAGAAACTATGGGTAGAAAGCCAGCTCGTATGTACACGAGGGTATCAGGACATGCGTATGTGCGCAAGAAATACATGGGGGGAGTCCCGGGAAGCAAAATAACGATCTTCGATATGGGTAATCTCAGCGCGGAGTTTCCGGTCTCTTTATCCTTAGTTGCAAAGGAGGCGTGTCAGGTACGGCACAATGCGCTGGAAGCCGCACGGATATTCGCGAATAGGTATCTGGTGAATGGTGTGGGGCGAAATAATTTTCACTTGAAGATTCGGCTGTATCCGCACCACGTGCTGCGGGAGAACAAATTAGCGACCGGAGCAGGAGCAGACCGTGTATCGAGCGGCATGAGACATGCGTTTGGGCGAGCGATCGGAACGGCAGCGAGGGTGAAGAGAGGGCAGAAGATGCTCACCGTCACGGTAGAGGAGGATAATGTCGAATACGCAAAGGAAGCGTTGAAGAGGGCAAGTTATAAACTGCCTACACCGTGCAAGATTGTTATAGACAAGGGCGAGGAGTTAGTGACTGCGTAATTTGTGGATAGTTATTAATTAGATATGCTATACTTGGAAGCGAGATAACGGAAAATTTATAATATCTCGCGAAAATTTAAGGTTTAAATAACGGAAAGGGGTTAAAGATGGAACTTGAAACAAAAGCATTCCCAAAATTTCTTGTTCGGACAGCAGTGGTAGTTACAACAATATCGGAAAGGGGAATATCGAATGCAGCGCCGTTCAGTTTCAATTCTCCGATAAGCTTCGAGCCACCTTTATACGGGTTCTCGTGCAATCCTGCGCACGACACATGGCGGAACATCCAGGCGAATGGCGAGTTCGTGGTGAACATAGTTGGAAAAGACCTTGCAGAACTCATGCATGTTCTTGAAACGGATTATCCATATGAAGATAGCGAGATAGCGCATGCCGGGTTAACGGAAGAAGAATCAAAGGAAGTAAAGCCCCCGAGGATAAAAGAGGCGTTAGCATGGATAGAGTGCAAACTCGAAAAATCTGTTGAATTGGGGGATCATATTTGGATAACGGGAAGAGTAGTGAAAGCGGAAGTGAAGGACGAGTTCTGGAAGGAAGCAGGAGTGCTCGATGTGGAAAAAGCGAAACCTTTGTGTCATATAGCAGGGGAATTCTTTGCAGTGGATATGAAAGAAGCGAAATACAAGAGAGCTAAATGAAAAAAGTAGTGCTTGCTTATTCTGGGGGATTGGACACTTCGGTTTGCATTCCTTTGCTGAGAGAGCATTATGGCTATGACGAAGTGATCGCCGTAATGGTGGACGTAGGCCAGCCGGAGGCTGATATAAACGAGGCTGTGAAACGGGGTGAGAAGTTCAGTGATTTATTTAAGCTCATTAAAGCTCAGGACGAGTTCGTGCGAGATTACATCTTTCCACTGATAAAGGCGAATGGCAGCTACGAGGGATATGTGCTTGGGACCGCGATCGCGAGACCGCTGATAGCAAAGAAAGTGGTAGAAGTTGCGAAGGAAGAAAACGCAGAGGCAGTAGCACATGGCTGTACCGGTAAGGGTAACGACCAGCTCAGATTTGATGCTGTCTTCAGGGCTACTAATTTAGACGTCGTCGCACCGGTACGAGAAATGAGTTTGACGCGAGAAGAGGAGAATAAATATGCATTGGAGCACGGCATCTCTTTTGAATCAGAGAAGCGATGGAGCATAGATGAAAATATCTGGAGCAGGAGCATAGAAGGTAGTGAGTTAGAAGATCCTGCATTCTTTCCGCCTGAAGAGATATTCCAATGGACTGTTTCTCAGGATAACGCGCCTGAAAATGCGGATATAGTAAAAATAGAGTTTGAGCGTGGCATTCCTGTTTCGGTGGACGATGTGAGAGTGGACGGCGTTTCGCTCATCAAGAGATTGAACGAGGTGGGCGGCAAGCACGGCGTTGGCAGAACTGATCTAATCGAAGATCGGGTTCTTGGCTTCAAGGCTCGGGAGAATTACGAGCATCCAGCAGCTACTATCCTATTAAAAGCGCATCTTGATCTTGAACGACTGGTTCTAACGCGAAACGAGTTGCGGTTCAAAGAAGTTGTTGATCAGACCTGGAGTGAGCTGGTATACCAGGGTTTGGTTATGGATCCACTTTATGACGATCTTAACGCCTTTGTGGAAAAGACGCAGGAACGGGTGAACGGCACGGTCTTTATGAAACTGAAAAAGGGTGTTGCACGTGTAGTGGGACGAGAATCCCCAAACGCATTATATTCGACTGATGTATCATTTGATGCAAAGCAAGAGACACGGATTGTAGAAGGGTTTTCTGTGTATCACGGTTTTCAATCGAGGATGTACAGGAAATCTTTAGAATGAATGTAACCAAAAATCTAATCGTTATCTTTTTTGTGCTATGAACGCAGCAGTGCAAAGGTCAAGGATAGAAGGCGAGATAATTGCGCCACCCTCTAAAAGCTATACGCATCGAGCCATTACCATAGCCTCGCTGGCGAAGGAAAGCGAGATTTTCTATCCCCTGCTATCAGGAGATACAGAAGCGACAATTAACGCTGCGAAATGCTTAGGGGCAACAGTCGAGGTAGCGGTAGAGCGGGAGGGGCAAGCAACGAAAATAGTGATAGAAGGCACTGAAGGAAGCCCTGATACACCTGAGGATGTGATAAATGCAGAGAACTCTGGCACTACCTTACGATTCTTCACCGCGGTGTCTGCGTTATGCGAAGGCGCTGCGGTTATCACCGGGGATGCTTCGTTGAGAAAGCGTCCGAATTTGCCGCTGTTGAAAGCTTTAAACGAGCTTGGTTCAGAAGCGTTCTCTACAAGAGGAGATGGGACAGCACCAATAGTGGTGAAGGGCAGACTAACAGGAGGAGAGACAACGATAGATGCATCTATCAGTTCCCAGTTCATCTCCGCATTACTCATCGCATGCCCGCTCGCAGCGAAAGATTCTTATATTCTGGCGAACAATCTTAGTTCAGTACCTTATATGAGAATGACAACCGAGGTCTTAGAGCAAGCAGGTGTTGAGGTCTCTTTTTCTCGTCTGAGTAGTTCTAATGATTATTCTATTCACTTAGAAGGCGGGAGAAGTTATGATTTACGAAGGTTTACGGTTCCCGGCGATTTTTCCTCCTCTTCCTATCTCTTAGCCGCGGCAGCAATCACGGATTCCGAGTTAAAAGTAAAGAACTTGTTCCCTTCGGCGCAGGGTGATTCCAGGATTGTGGAACTACTGAGGGAGATGGGTGCATCTATAAGCTGGGACAAAGAAAAAGGCGTTGTAGAAGTAAAAGGGGCCCAATCTACAGGTCTAAAAGGGATAACGGTAGATATGCGTGAGAATCCAGACTTAGTGCCTACAATCGCGGTGTTAGCAGCGGTTGCCGAAGGTAGCACCGAAATAACAGGTGTAGCACATCTCAGATATAAAGAGACGGATAGGTTACGGTTTCTGACAGAAGAGTTGACGAAGATGGGTGTGAGAATAGAGGAGAAGGAAGACGGGTTGTTGATAGAAGGGGAGAAAAAGAATGGGTTAAAAGCTGCAAAGGTATATTCTCACGAGGACCATAGATTGACAATGGCTCTGTGTATTGCTGCTCTGTCAGCCAGAGGCGAAACAGTCGTAGAGGAAGCGGGATGTGCTAATATCTCTTATCCTTCTTTCTTTGAGGATATGCTCAATTTAGGTGCTGATATAACCATCTCTTAGAGGTGGTATGTGGAAGAGAAAGAGAAAACTGAAGATGAAAGAAGAGCTGAAGGATGAGATAAGGACTTTTAATGCAAAAGATGTGCTTGTGGAGATGAAGGACCTATCAAGTTCGATGTTGGACCTTGCGTATTCAGCAGTTCTGTATAGCAACCCGGAGATAGCGAACGAGGTGTTTAGATTAGAGCAAACGATGCATTCCCTTCTGTATAAACTGAGAATAGCGATCATGTTAGGGGTACGGAACTTAGATGATGCACTTGAATTCGCAGGGATATTACAGATCGCCTCTGCGGCTGAGAAGATATCTAATGCTGCGGGGGATATCGCAAAAATAGCAACTTCGGTTGATATCACCAGTTATCTTGACCGCGAGGATTTTGAAGAAGCGATACTAAATGTAAAGATAACGCCCTCATCGGTTTTAAAAGACAAGTCGTTAGAGGACTTAAAGCTCGAGACGGAAACAGGAATGCACGTATTAGCGCTGAAAAGGGGCTCTCAGTGGATCCACGCACTGGATAAAAATGAGCGATTGCAGGAAGACGATCTGATTTTTGCTTCCGGTCCAACAGAGGGGATACCCGCGTTTTGTAAACTGGCAACGGGTAAGAAATATAAGGGGCTGGAGAAGGAGAGCGAAGAGGGGATAAAGAGGAAGAGGCTAACAGAGGAGATCGCGGACCTCATCACCGATATGAAAAATATCTCAGAACTGATGGTTGGGCTCTCGTATTCTGCAGTTACGTTTTATAGCAAAGAGATAGCGAAGGAAGTGAAGGATTTGGAAGAGTCAATGGATCGGATGAAGGAAGAGCTGGAGATCTTAGTGATAGATGCGGCAAGAGGGATAACGAAACGGAGTAATTTTGATGAGTTCAGGGGCTTACTGCACATCGCATGGTCTTCAGAAATATTGTCAGATGCGGCGTATGAGATTGCCGATGTGGTGCTTCGTGATCTTCCCTTGCACCCGGTCTTTTTAGCTTCGATCGAAGAATCCGATGAGATAATCTTGAAGATGGAAGTAAAGAACGAGGATATATTTGACAGGACGCTCAAGGAGTTGAGAATAGAAACTCGAACCGGAATGTTTATACTGGCGATTCGCAGAAGAGACGGCAGATGGGTTTATAATCCGGCGGGCGATGCAGTGATAAGGAATGGTGATTTGCTCATTATGCGTGGCCCACGAGAGGGCGAGGCGAAGATGAGAGAGATTTGCGGGGGTGTTACAACTTAATAAAGTACTGTGCCTAAAATAATATCGGATGCCGAGGGGTCGTGGCCTAGTCCGGAAGGGCAGCGGGCTCCAGACTCGCCGATCGTGCGTTCGAATCGCACCGACCCCATTTTATTCTCTCACATGCTTCATTATATGCGCGATCTCCGGCATGATTATCTCGGTCATTGCTAATTTTACCGCGTCGGGAGAGCCGGGCAAGCAAAAAATCGCTTTTTGATTTATTACACCGGCGATCGCACGACTTAGTACCGCTGCAGTGCCTATCTCCTCATAACTCTTCAGCCGGAAGAGTTCTCCAAATCCCGTTATCTCTTTTTTCACGAGTTTTGATATAACCTCTATTGTAACGTCATTTTTCGTCAACCCGGTTCCGCCGGAAGTGATAATGAAATCCGCATCGGTGTCCAAGGCTTTTGTTATGCCTTTGTAAATCTTGTCTTCTTTATCTGGCAATACATCGTAATACACGACTTCGTGCCCGTTTCTTTTTACGAGTTCCTGCGCGATTTCACCTGACAGGTCGCCGATTTCGTCTGCGCCTTTCTCTCTCTTCCAGTATTTAGAGGTGCTTATCGTGAGTATCGCACATTTGTACTGCTTCTGTGCGCCGCTCTTATGCTTTGCCGGTACGGTCATTTTTTCTTTCATGCTGTCTGTTACACTATTTCGTGCTTCATCTGTAAGAAATTTAGCGGGGTTCATACAGCAGATATTACAGATACAAAGCTATATATGATAGTAGAATCGTAGTATAACATACGTAGATTAAAAAGGAGGAGATATAAAAATGGCTTATGAATGGCTAATCGGAATAGTAATTTTTGCATTTATCGTAATGGCATCTTCGATAAAGGTAGTGAAAGAATACGAGCGAGGCGTAATCTTCAGGCTTGGACGTTTGGTTGGCGCGAGAGGACCGGGGCTGTTTTTAATCATACCCCTCTTCGAGGTCATGGTAAAAATAGACTTACGAGTGTCAGTCTTCGATGTCACGCCGCAAGAGGTCATAACCAGAGATAATGTCACCGCGAAAGTGAACGCGGTCGTTTATTACCGCGTGCTCGATCCAGAGAAGGCAGTAACCGAGGTAGAGCAATACCAGTATGCCACATCTCAAATCGCTCTGACCACAATAAGAGGTGTGATAGGGCAGGCGGAGCTGGACGAATTACTCTCCGAGCGAGACAAGCTCAATAAACGATTGCAAGTCATAATAGACGAAGCGACAGATCCCTGGGGGATAAAAGTCTCTGCCGTGGAGATAAAAGACGTTGAACTGCCGAAAGAGATGCAGCGTGCAATGGCAGCACAGGCAGAAGCAGAACGGAATAGACGAGCTCGCGTTATTGATGCAGATGCCGAGTTCCAGGCGGCGAAGAAGATTGCAGAAGCTGCGAACGTCCTTCAAAAAGAAGAAGGCGGGATGTTCATCCGAATGTTACAAACGATAAAAGAGGCAACGGAGGAAAAAGCTACTACCGTGGTCTTTCCGTTCCCGGTAGAGATGCTCGAGGCTTTGGGATACCGATCTGAGAGCAAGTCTAAATCTAAAGAAGAACCCGTGGAGACAACGAAATAAAAGACCAAAGCTTTTTTCTTTTTTCTTTTTAAGAAAGTTTGATGGGGAAGCAGTTCTTAGAGATAACCGAGAAGAAGGAAGTAGACGCGATCATCGCTTGCGTCGCCGCAGAAGTTGCGAAGGCACGAGCAGCAAAGACAGACGCATCGGTAGAAGAAGTAAAAGTAGACGAGGCACTGGGTAGAAGTGTTTCTGCCGATGTTTTCTCTGCTCTTAACGTCCCCCCGTTTGACCGGGCAATCATGGACGGCTACGCAGTTGTAGCCTCTGATACGTTCTATGCCGATGAAAATAACCCTGCTTCTTTGATTATAACTGGCTCTATATCTGCTGGCGAATCTCCTTCGCAACGCATAGACAAGGGCTATTGCATGGGCATATCTACCGGTGCACCACTCCCAAAAGGCGCAAACGCTACGGTAAAAGTCGAAAATACCTCTGAATATGCGGATAATGTCGAAGGTAAAAAGACAAAAAAGGTGAAGGTGTACAAACCTGTTGCTCCCGGTGAAAATATCATGCTTGCGGGCTCGGATATAAAACGTGGGGAGCGAATAGTAAGGCGTGGAACTACGCTCACGCCACGTGAGACCGGTGTCCTGGCTGCTTGCGGCCTAAACGAAGTGGCTGTTCATAAAAAACCGATAGTGGCAATCATATCCTCGGGTAATGAACTAATAGCGCCGGGAGAAGATCTCGAGCCTGCAAAGATCTATGATGTTAATTCACAGGCACTCAGCGATTCAGTTCGCGAATGCGGGTGCAGCCCTTATTTCCTCGGAATTGCCCGTGATAACGTCGAAGATCTATCCAAGAGGCTAAACGAGTCGCTGGAAAAAGGTGTTGACATTATAATTGTCTCGGGCGGAACCTCTGCGGGCGTTGGCGACCTGCTACCCAAAGTGATAGAAGAGCTTGGCGAGATACTCGTGCACGGTGTTGACATAAAACCTGGAAAACCGTTCATCTTCGGCACTCTCCAGGGGAAGCCTTTTTTCGGCTTGCCAGGGAATCCAACATCCGCATTGGTTACCTTCAACCTTTTTGTTGCTCCTCTGCTCCGCACGATATCGGGCATCCCCGAACAAAATCATGAAAAAGGTGGAAGAAGAAGAAAGGAGAAGAGAATAAAGGCTAAGGCGGCGCAGAGAATCTTCTCCGAGCGTGGACGAAATGAGTACGTACTTGTCAATCTCGTCTCCGCGAAAAAGCCAGAAGAAGCATCCGTTATTGCTTATCCTATTCTCACTGGCTCTGGTGCAATCACCACGCTGGCAAAGGCAGATGGATACATTTTCATGGAGAAGGGGAAGGAGATAATAGAAGAAGGGGAAGAGGTGGACGTTGCGTTATTGACTGAAATACCTCGCAGATGAAAGCCTAACTGGTTGTTTACATAAGTTGTGCAACACACAGCACTGGCACATTCGGATTTATATTTATATTTGACCTTTTTATATGTATACAATATCCCGCCTTAACTCAGTGTGGAAGAGTGCGCGGCTGTAGTGTAGCGTATTTAGATCACCTCCCGAAGATCTTATTACCGCGCGCGGACACCGTGCTGTCCCCGGTTCAAATCCGGGAGGCGGGATTTTTTCAAAATGGCTGAACTAAAAGAACTGCTGAAGAAATTGGCCGAGGCACATGGCATTTCAGGCTACGAGGGAGCGATAAGGAACATACTCGAGGCAGAGTTGGAGGGGCATGTAGACGAAATAAAAATTGATCGGTTGGGGAATTTGATAGCTACGAAGCGCGGTAAAAAGCCTTCTGTTATGATTGCTGCGCACATCGATGAGATAGGGCTTATGGTGAAGCATATAAATGACGAGGGATTCCTCACCTTCTCAACCATAGGTGGCTGGTTCGAGCAAACGCTGCTCAATCAACGGGTGATTGTGCACGCGGAGGGGGGCGGTTTGTACGGTGTTATCGGCTCCAAACCACCTCATATAATGAAGAAGGAAGAGCGAGAGAAGGTAATCAAAACTGAAGATATGTTCGTAGATGTAGGCGCTCGTAGCAAAGAAGAAGTAGAGCAGATGGGTATTTCCATCGGAACACCAGTCACTATAGACCGGCACTTTGTAGACCTCGAAAACGACAGAGTTACCTGTAAAGCGTTTGACAACCGCTCAGGCGTTGCAATGATGATAGAAGCACTAAAAAGGGCAAATACC
>Ga0307377_10004601_pt1 | contig 15040 bp, 8 predicted proteins | sample TR3MG_FD_202535 | JGI IMG/M metagenome (GOLD analysis project Ga0307377, IMG submission 202535) | Soil microbial communities from Risofladan, Vaasa, Finland - TR-3 | ecosystem: Environmental > Terrestrial > Soil > Coastal area > Acid sulfate soil | place: Finland: Risofladan, Vaasa | collected... | reverse complement strand
AGAACATCATCGTCACCGCGCAGGGGGTGGCGAAACTGGCCGACCTCGGTCTGGCGAAATCGGTCGTCGAGGATGTTTCGCTCACGCAGATGGGCCAGGCAATGGGCACTCCCCTGTACATTTCACCCGAGCAGGCCATGGGCGAAGATGTTGACGTCCGGGCCGACATCTACTCGCTCGGCATCACCTTCTACCACATGGTGACCGGCTACACGCCCTTCACGGGCGAGAACGCCAGCCACGTGATCACCCGCCACATCAATGAGCAGCCACCTTCGCCTCGCGAGTTCAAGCCGGACCTCTCGCGGGACGTGTGCAACGTGATCCTGAAGATGATCGCGAAAAGCCCATCGGAGCGGTATCAGCAACCAACGGAATTGCTCGATGATCTCGCTGCGGTGGCAATCGGCAGGGAGCCGCTGCTCGCCACCCAGTATGCCCGGCGCAGCGTGATGAGGCCGGCAATGCCTGCGGAGCGCCCGCGCGGTGCCGGGAAGCCGGTGCCGCGGCGGATCAAGATCGCCATCGCGGTCGCCGCCGCCATCATCGTTCTCGTCGGGGCGCGCGCACTGTACATGGCGTTCCGGTGCGCGGCGGCCCCGCCCGCTCAGCAGGCGAAATCAGTCAAGCCGGATACCGGGAAGCAGCCGCTGCCCTCCGAGAAATCCGCCATGGAGGAGAAAGCACAGCAGCTTCTCGCCAAGGCACGTGAGAAGGAGAACAGCGGCCACCCCTCCGCCGCCATCGAGCTGTACGCCAACGTGGCTCGCGACTATCCCGACACGCCCAGCGGCAAGGCCGCCGCCGGGCAGGCCGCCGCAATCCGGCAGAAACTCGACGACGATGCACTGGCCCAGCTCCAGAAGGAGGTCGACGCCGCCTTGCAGGAATCGTATGGCAAGGCAATTCAGCTCGTCGGCGAGCGCCTGCTCGACGCCAAGCTGCCTGGCAAGCCGCTTGAGGAACTGCTGAAGAAACTGCGAACAGAGCGCACCGCCTTGCGAGCGAGGCTCGTGGAGGAGGCCACTGGCTTCACTCGTTCGGGCGAATTCGAGAAGGCGCGCGCCGCCTGGCAGCGCCTTGCCAGGGAAGCCGACTACGCCGACGACGTCAAGCAGGGACTGCAGCGGATAGACGACGAAATCACGCGCAAGGCCCTGGCGGTCGCCCGGCTGCACGCGAAGTTCTGGCTGCAGTTTACCGGCATCTTCCGCGAGCGGGGCAACGGTGTGCTCGACCGCGCCGTCGGCGCGGCCGACGCCTACGCACGCGTCTGCCTCGATGATGCCGAGTTTGCCGCCGCGAAGGACGAGATCGAATGGGACCGCGGTCTCTTCAAATACCTTCGGGAGGTGGACGCCGATGCGGCCGTCGGCTTGAAATCGCTCGAAGGCCAGTCGTTTGAGATCCGAGGCAAGAACACCGTCCGAATCACCAAGGTCACCGATACCCGGTTCTACATCGAGCGGGAGGGCGTTAGCACGCCGGTGGAATTCAGCGACCTCACGGCCGACGAACGCCTTCGCCTTGCCGAGCATCAATGGAAGAAGACCGGCACCGAGCGGCCGGTCCATCGAGCCGTCCACATTCTGTTCAACCAACTCGCGGCCGTGATCGAGGTCGACAAGCTCGGCGTGGCCGCCGGCGAGCAGGCTCGCTTCGCCGCGCGGATCCAAGCCACGAAGACCGAGGCGGAGGCGGCCCGGCTGTTCGACCAGGCGGCCGAGGCCTATCGGAAGGACCGATGGGAGGAGGTCGAGCAGCTCCTGGGGCGGCTGTCGACCGATTACGCCGAGACGTGGACGGCCGTGCACCACGCCGCCGCGATCGCCGAGCAGCGGGCGACGGCAGCACGTGCGATTCTTTCGGCGACGGTTCCGAAGAAATTCCGCGGCAAGGTGCAGCTCCAGCGCGACGGCCGCTGGCGCTTCGAATGGGATTTCTCCGATCTCCGGCAGATCGACGACTTCGACGCGGGCGAAGCGCCCGACCAGCCCGAGCTCCGCGACAAGGCCAAGCCCCCCGTCGTCCACGAAGGCTGCCTCAAGCTGAAAGGACAGGACGCGATCGTTCGCCCCGTCTTCAAGGGCACCCCGCTCACCATCGAGTATCGGGTGAAGCTGGTGCAGGAGGCCGCCCGCTCCGGCTACGGGCGCGTCTTCATCGTCAGCCAGTTGAAGGACCCCGTGTGGGAATTCGCCTGGTGCCACGGCAGCCGCGCACTGCAGGAGCCCGACTTCCTCCGCAACATCTACACGATCGGCCGCACGGAAGTGGATTGCTGGCGGCATACCATGAGGAATCTGAACGCCAAGGATCGCACCGGCTGGTACCAGGTGAAGTGCGAGATCAACGATGCCGCGGCCAAGGTCGCCTTCGAGCGCCAGGAGGTCTACGACAGCAGCCTCATCCGCACGCCGATGGGCGAGGTCGATCCCTCCGCTCTGCCCGATCTGTCACGCTATTACCGCGTACGCTTCGGAAGCTGGCAGCCCGACGACATCTGGGCGTTCGACGATATCGCCATCACCGGCCCCATCGATATCGACTGGCTGAAGGCGCTCGTAGGCGATGGCAAGTGAGCGTGAAGCGTCACGGAGGAGAATGGCCGTCATCCCCGCCGCGTCACACCTCGTAGCGTTCCGCGTCGGCCACCTTCAACTCCAGCCCGATCCCCGGCCGGGTCAGGTCAGGCTGGAGCACGCCCTGCGACACCTTCGGTACACCGTCAAACAGCATGTGCTCGATCCGCACGTGGTCGTGGAAATACTCCATGTGCCTGATCGGGCCGGCGGCACAGCAGAGGTGCAGGTGCAGGGCGGGTGCGGAGTGCGACGACATCGGGAGGTTGAACGCGTCGCACAGCGCCGCCGCCTGCAGGAAGCCGGTGATCCCGCAGCGGGTGGCGTCGGCCTGCAGCACGTCGACCGCCCCGGCTTCGACCATGCGGCGGAAATACCACAGGTTGAAGCCGTACTCGCCGGCGGTCACTTCCATTCCGGCGGGGCAGCGGTCGCGCAGCAGCCGCAAGCCCTCGAGGTCGCTGTGATGCACCGGTTCTTCAAACCAGCTCACGCGGTAGCGTGCGAGGATATCGGCCATGGCGAGGGCGGCCTTGCGGTCGAACGCGCCGTTCGCGTCGACAAACAGCTCGGTGTCGCCTCCGATGGCCTCCCGTGCGGTGCGAACTCGCTGGTTTTCGTCGCGGATGTCGCGCCCGATCTTCATTTTCACGCGCGAAATCCCCTCGATCACCCAGTCTTCCAGTTGGCCGCGCAGGCGATCCATCGAGTAGGACGTGAAGCCGCCGCTGCCGTAGACGGGCACGGCCCTGCGAACTTGCCCGAGCATCGCGGCAAGGGGCAGGCCCAGCAGCTTGGCCTTGAGGTCCCACAACGCGTTGTCGACGGCGGCGACGGCCATCGCCGCGATGCCCGATTCCGCATTGTTGCGGACAGCCTGGCGCATGGCCGTCCAGGCCGCGGGCACGTCCATTGCGTTGATGCCCTTGACGGCGTCCGCAAGCAAATCGCCGACCACGCGAGCCGCCGCGGCGTCGGCGTACGTGTAGCCCAGGCCGAACTTGCCGCCTGCCGCCACGTGCACCACCACTATCGTCACGCTCTCCCACGTCAGCGTGCCATCGGCCTCCGTCCCATCGGTAGGAATCGTATACGCCTTCGCGTCCACCTCGTCGATGGTCGCCGTCAACACGTCATGGACAACGAGCGACATTCGCAAGCCCTCCGTCTGGGATTGGTTCGATCGCACCCGCGAATGAGTATCCGATTTCGTGTCGGCATCATTCCGCGGAAGTCCATTGTTTACGAGGAACGGATCCCGTGGCATTATCGAGCAGCCACCGCATGTCGTCTTCCGTGATCTTCTTGGGGTTGGATTTCAGGGAGCCGGAGGGCATACTTTCGGCGATGATGGCGGGGAAACCGCCGGGGCGAAGGCCGTACGAGGAAAGATCGGGCGGCAGGCCGATACGGGGGCCGAGATCGGTCACGAAATCGATGATGTCGCCGCCGGCAGCCTGGCACAACTCGCCGTACTTCGCGCCGATGACGGGCCGGTTCAGCCGCAGTGCGTGGCGCAGCAGCACCCCGCAGACCAGCCCGTGCGGCACGTGGTATCGCACGCCGATCGGATGGGCGAGGCCGTGCACCACGCCCAGCCGCGCGGTCGCGAACGCTATACCGGTCACGAGGCTGCCGCAGGCGCAACCGTCGCGGGCGGCCAGATCGCGCCCGTCAACCACCGCTCGCTCCAGGTGCCGGCTCAGCAGCTTCACGCCCTGCAGCGACAGCGGCTCCGTGACCGGCGTGGCACCGACCGAGATGAACGACTCGATCGCCTGCGTGAGGGCGTCCATCCCCGACCACGCGGTCACGTCGGGCGGGCAGGTGACGGTCAGCTCGGCGTCGACGATCGCCGCCGCGGGCAGCAGCGATTCGTGCCGGATGCTTTTCTTCATTTTCCCGGCGGAATCGGTGAGGACGGCATTCAGCGTGGCCTCAGTGCCCGTGCCGGCCGTGGTGGGTACGGCGATCAGCGGCACGCCCGGTGCGGCGATTGCGCGGCCGGCGAGGAAGTCGTCGGTGGGCGCCGTTTCGTTGGCAAGTGCGGCGGCCGCCTTCGCGACGTCGAGCGCGCTGCCGCCGCCGATCCCGATCACGGCCTCCGCCCCGCACGTCGAGCGAGCCGCACGGGCGCGGTCGACTGCCGGTGTGTCAGGCTCCGGCGGGGCATCCTCGAACAGGTGTACGGCCACGCCCGCGTCGCGCAGAATCCGCTCGGCACGCTGCGTGATCCCGGCCGCGCGCATCGCGTGCCGGCCCGTCACCACCAGCACCGACCGCGCCAGCCGCGCGGCTTCGGCTCCCAGATCATTGAAACTTCCGATTCCCGTTATCACGCGCCTCGGCGTGAGGAAGATGTGCGACATTGCGATCACCCGAAAAACAGGAGGTGATTTCGACACGAAGCCACGAAGAATCACGAGGAAAACAAACGAGGCCGACGCACCCGTTATCATAGGCAATCCGGCGGGGATTTTCAATCCCGGATTCCCGCGACTGATCTTGACATTGCTCCCCGCTTTCGGTAGCATACGATGATGTCGTTGAACTCATCTCCGGCCAAATCGTTCGCAACGAGCAAGGAGGCACCATGCCAGCACCGAAAATCACGTGGATATCGTCAGTCGAGCGGCAGCCGTGGCGGCAGCGAACCGCGAGGGCGTCGGCCGCGCGGGCAAGCACCCTCGAGCTTTCCGGCAGCCGCCACCAGGCGTGGGAAGGCTTCGGCGGCTGCTTCAACGAGTTGGGCTGGATCGCACTCTCCGGCGTGAGCAAGGCCGACCGGCAGAAGGCGCTCGACAGCCTGTTCGGCCCCGACGGCTGCCGGTTCACCCGCTGCCGAATGCCCATCGGAGCCAGCGACTACGCCGCCGAATGGTACAGCCTCAACGACACCGACGGCGACTTCGAGATGAAGCGCTTCACCATCGAGCGCGACCGCCGGTGCCTCGTCCCCTACATCAAGGCGGCGATGCGGATCCAGCCGAAGCTCGAGCTGTTTGCCTCGCCGTGGAGCCCGCCCGCCTGGCTGAAATTTCCGAAGGTCTACAATCACGGTACGCTCGTCTGGCAGCCGAAATACCTGCGGGCCTACGCCCTCTACCTGCTCAAGACGGTGCAGGCGTACCGCCGCGAAGGCATCCGCATCGTGCAACTCCACGTGCAGAACGAGCCGCTGGCCGACCAGAAATTTCCGTCGTGCCTGTGGACCAGCCCGCAGCTCCGCGACTTCATCCGCGACCACCTCGGCCCCCTCTTCGCGAAGCACAACGAGCGCTGCGAAATCTGGCTGGGCACGCTCAACACCGATGACTACAGTGGCTACGTGCACCTGGCGCTCGCCGACGCGAAAGCCCGCGGCTTCATCGCAGGCGTCGGGTTCCAGTGGGCCGGCAAGGGAGCCATCCAACGAACCGCCGAAAGCTGGCCTGGCATCCGGCTCCTCCAGACCGAAAACGAATGCGGCGACGGCCGCAACACCTGGGACTACGCCCACTCCATCTTCGACCTCTTCCGCCATTATATCGACAACGGCGTCTGTGGCTACACCTACTGGAACATGGTGCTACAGCCGGGCGGCCGCAGCTCGTGGGGCTGGCCGCAAAACGCGATGATCACCGCCGATCCCGCCGCCGGCACCGTGCGGTGGAACCCCGAGTTCTACGTAATGAAGCATTTCTCGCGGTTCATCGAGCCGGGGGCGGTGCGGCTGGGCCTTCGCGGGCAGTGGGCCGGGAACGCCGCCGCATTCGAGAACCCCGACGGCTCCACCGTGCTGGCGATTGCGAATCCGTTCACCGACGCCCGCAGCCTGTCGTTCGGCGGCCCGTGGGGGAACGTGTCGGCCACGCTGGACGCGCGGTCGTTCAATACGTTCGTGGTGGCAGGACGGAAGTAGCGGCTCCCAGGAGCCTCTGCTTCGGTACAGGTGTCGTCCGCACGGGAAATGAACGTGAGGGACTGATCGACTTGCTCAAATCAGAGCCGGGCGCGGTCGCGGATTCACCCACTCTCAGAACCCCTCCGCCATCCGCTTCGCCTCCGCAATGGCAGCCTGCAGCTTGCGCCCGGCCTCTTCGGGGCCGCCCGCGAGTGTTGGCTGAACGATCACCGAGCGCCGGTCCGCGATGCCCATGAACTCGAGGATCGTTTCCACGTACTTCTTCTGGAAGTCGAACGCGCCATCTTCGCCGTAATCGCCGCCGCGAGCGTAGGCGACGAACGCCTTGCGATCAGTCAGCAGCCCCCGGTAGCCCTGTCCCGGCACGTAGTCGAACGTGTAGGTCGGCTGCACGATCACGTCGATGTACTGCTTGAACCGGTAGGGAATGCCGAAATTCCACATCGGGACGGCGAGCACGTACTTGTCGGCGGCGGTGAACTGCCGGATCGTTTCCTGCACCGCCCGCCACGCCTGCAACTCCTGCGCGGAATGGGGCTTGCCGTGCATGATGGCGTACTTCCCGCGAACGGCCGGCTCGTCGAACGGTGGAATCTCGTCTCGAAACACGTTCAGCGTCACGATCTCGTCGCCGGGGTTTCGCACTCGGTACGCCTCCAAGAACTCGTCGCATACCCTGATGGAGTACGAAATGTCGAGGAGCGGCGACGCCTGGATGTACAGCACTCGTACCATCGTGATTCTCCTTGCCGCGAACGACTGGCCCGACTGGCCAGCTCAAATGCCCCTGATCAATGCAACCGCCGCGTCCGCGAGCAGGTCTCCCGTTTCCGGTGCCATGCAGCTCGTGGGGGCGAAGGTGGTTTCGTAGCCGCCGTGCTCAAACGCCTCGCGCGTGGGCACGTAGCCGATCATGCCGTTCGCCGCTTCCACCACGAGGGCGTGGCGAGGATGCGCGGCCCGCTTGATGCGGAGGCCGAACTCAACGAAGTATTCGGCGGGAATCGCGGCCCATGCAGTGTTGCCGATCCGGAGCGCCTGTACTTCGGCTGGCCGCGTCTTGCGAACACTGATTTCGGCGAGAAGATCCTGCATCGCACGGTCGTACCAGCCGGGGTCGGAGAACCGCTGTGCGCCGCGGATGCTGCCCGCGATCTCCTCTGCGGTCGCCTGCCGGAATGGCGCGTCGAGGACGGTCGACGCCGCGGCGATCTCGGCCGTGCTTGCGAATGCCATTCCCTCGATCGCGCGCTGCGCGTCCGCCGCCAGCATCTGCCCGGCCTGCTCCTTCGACACGTCCCCGCCCAGCGGGTTGATGTGATGGGTGTTGCCGCAGGCACCGTTGAGGAACAGCGTGATCGGGCAGCCGCGGCGTTTCATCTCGGCCGCCAGCACGCCGGGGTAGCCGGCGGAAAGCCCAGGCCCCGGCCCGTGGTGCGTGGGATGGCAGGCGTAGTTTAGCAGGCAGCCGATCAACTCGCCCGACTTCCTCCTCGCCGCCAGCACGGCCACCTCGGGGTCGATCGGGCCTTCCAGGCACAGCGCGCCCGGATCGTCGAACGTACCGTGCGTGCGGGCGGTCCCGTCGCGCATCAGCACGCGGCGGTTGGACGCAACCGCGAAGTCGAACACGTGGTTGACGCCGACCTCCGCCTCCTGCGCGGCGCGAATGGCCGATCCGAACACCCGCACGCACTTGTCCATGAAGGTCTTCGTGTATTCGGCGTCGGTCTTGGCCTCGCCGACGTCGGCGATGGCGGGGCCGGCGTGATTGTGCGTGGCGGCGATCATGACGTTCGCGCCGGGAAAGCCGAACTCGGCGCCGAACTCGGCATCGATGCGGCGGCGCAGCTCGGCCACCTGCGTCCGCCGGATGCTCAGCGTATCCACCTGCACGAAGCCGATCCTGCTGCCCGCATTCTCGAAGACGGCCGCCCGCGCGAACAGCGGATCCAGCACACACCCCGACTTGATGTCGATTAGCCACCCGATCTTGCTGATGCCGATGGGCGGCGTAATGTCGATTTCGGCAAATCCAATTCGCATTGCAGTTGTTCCTGTTTTGGTGGACCAGGTGGACGTAGTGGACGCAGTGGACTCAGTGGACAGATAATGAATCGCAAACCGTCGTCCGTCGTCTTCCCTCGATGTTTGATGTTCTATGTCCTATTATCAATGCTCGTCTTCCTCCCCATCACCCCACCACCCCGTCACCCCATCCGAGCCTCTGGTATTGCCGGCATTCATCCAGCAGCCGGACGGTCTGCTCCATCGTTCTTTCGGGCTCGCCGAACAGCGACGCGATGAACAGGCCGTACTGGCCCGCCTGGAACATCTCGCGGATGCTTCGCTGCACGGCCGGCCAGTCGCCGATCGGCCCGGAAAGCTGCATCAGCCCCGCGATGATCGTGATGCGCCCGACGGTTGAATCACCATCGCCCAGCAGCCGCCGGCCTTCCGCCACCGTCACGTTGCCGATCGGCGGAATCGTGAACGCGTGAACCGCGTCCATTTGCGTTTGCCGGTACAGCGGCAGCAGGTCCCGGATCAGCCCGCACGAATGATGAAAGTACAGCTTGCCCGCGTCATGCGCGACCGCGGCCATCCTGTCCGTGTAGCCGAGGTTGAACTCAGCGAACATCCGCGGCGAGATCACCGTGGTGGACGTGTCGTCCATCGTCACCAGCGCGTCAGCGTCGGTCTGCGAGGCAAGGCGGAACTGCTGCTGGTAGTTCTTCTCCATAACCGCAAACAGATCGCACAGAGCAGCGGGCGCATCGGCACACAGGTAGGCGAGCGTCTCGACCCCGCTGTAAACGCGATACATCATCCCGAGCGGGGTGCCCGGCATGAACAGCATCAGCATGCCGTCGTCCCTGATCAGCTCTCGGCGCTGTTTCACGAGGGCAACACCATCGGAATCGAACTCGATCTGCTCGTCCTCAAACATCGCGGCGAGGACGGGCAGGTCCCGCGGGCCTTTCACCAGGTGCTCGACGCGGTAGGACGTGCCGTCGTCGCGGCAGCGCCGGGTCACCTCGCGCAACTCGCCGCGCGGCGTGTGCCAGGTGACGGTCGTGTCCGCGCCGGCCTGCGTCGTCTCGGCAAACGTGTTCTTCCGTGTGATCCGCACCGGCGGGTTCAGATAATCCATAATATCAAGCCCGAGGTAGCGCGAGAAGTTCACCGTGCCCTCGTCGCACCACCGCATCTCGCCGAGCGCCTCGGCCAGGGCGGGATCCATCCCCTGCCGGTTCGGCTGGCTGTAGGGATCCACGTGCCCCGTGATGGGAATCCATTCGGGCATTTCGCGGCGGAAGACGCGCAGCAGATTTTCGCGGGGTGTGATCATTCGTTTGCCATCCATCGTTTCGCCGCCCGTACCAACTCCTCGCCTTCACCGATGCTCCCGCAGTGCGTGCTCAGCATCAGCAGCCGCGGGTCGAGCGATTTCACAAGCGGCTCCACGTTTTCGGCCGGCAGTTCCACGTGCACGATCCGCCCCGCAGCCTGCACGCGCCCGTAGAACTCCAGGTGCGCCGGGCCGTTCGGCGGCTCGCACGGGGCCGGCGTGTACTGGACCACCCGCACGTACGGAAGCGACAGCAGCCGCGGCAGGTGCTGGCGGGCGTCGCCGCCGTCCAGATGATACCACAGTGCGCCGTGCGCCCCGCCGTAGACATCCAGCTCCGGCACGATGAACTCGTCGAACATCGCGGGCGACAGCATGCACGACACATCCGACTGCGTTGACAGGAACGGCCGGGGCGCCCAGAACGGCATCCAGCCCGCAATCCCGTACCAGAACTCGTGCCGCCTCGCAAGCTGAGCGCGGAAGTACTCGCCGGCCGCGAGCTGCGCCCGCGCACCCTGCACGATCGCGTCCCGCATCCACGCCGGATGATCCATCAGCGCCAGCAGGAAGCTGTCGGCCCCCATCTGCATCGAGAACAGGTCGTTCGCCGGCAGGATGCACGGGCTGCCCACGAGGAAGTCGTCGAATCCCGCCGCTTCTGCCAGCGCCCGGTACGCCCGCGCGAAGATCCGCACCTGCGGATCGGCCGGGTCGAACGCAAACGCCGGCGGCCTGCCAAAATCCATCGGCCGGCGCTCGTGCCAGATCGTCGTCTCCGCGTAGCTCGTCTTCCCGCCGAAGCACACCAGCCAGCCGCACATCAGCAAGTACGACGGCACCGCCTCGCCGCCCCACCACGTGTTGCGCATCGTAGCGAGGGCCGCGCGGGCGTTCCACTCGGGATCGATCCAGCGCTGCTCGAACGACCGCGGCGGCGGCACCGGCTCGTTCGCGCCGCTGGGCGCGGTGACTGCGATGCACGGGCGGTCCAGCGGCCGGCCCTCCCACAGCGCAGTCAGCCGTTCGCGGGCCTCCGGCCAATCGGGCTTGTAGCGCATGCCGGTGCTTCCCTTTCACGTGCTGTCGTGCTTGTGGGCTGCCATGCGGCGGGCGTACGCCTGCACCGCCGACCGGGCCGGCGGCAGCACGTCCCACTCGTCGGCCCCCTCAGCGCTGTACAGGCGGACAAGCTCGGCGAATAGCTCCTCGCATCGCTGGCTGTGGACGCGGCCGTTGCGCTCGGTCTCGGCATCGAGAGCGGCCCGCAACCACAGCACGCGCCACCGCCACGACCGCGCCGCCCGCTCCGGCAGCGACCGCTCCGCATCGTCGAGCAGGCGCAGGCACTCGTCGGTGTCCTGCCGCTCGCCGAATCCGAACTCGACCGGCACGGGCGACCCTGACCCCGCTGCCAGGGCAAACGCTTTCATCCAGTCGCCCTCGAGCTTCACCTTCGCCCAGTGATTGAGGTTTCGGTCCATGATCGCGGCCGCCCGCACGACGGCGTCTGCCGCGTCAGCCGAAAACTCGGCGGCTGCGTATTCCCGTACGATGTCGTCCGACGGGCGCCGCGGATCCCAGTACCACTGGAGCATCAGCACCTTGTTGAGATCTTCGTATCGTCCCTCGGAATACGGGAAGCCGCCGGCGATCAGCCCGCTGATCTGGTCGCGATACTGCTGGAAGGTGTGAGGTTTCGGGTTCGCCCCGAACCCTCCCCACGGCCACATCCCCGCCATGCTGATCTCGGGGAAATCGACCGCGCCGATTCCGCGCGGCAGCTTCGTGCGCAGGAAGTCGCGAGCCTTCTCGTCGTGACCGTTCACCAGCACGTAATCGAGCCACTCGGGCTTGTGCTGCAGCCACTTCGCGAAGCCGTCGAACTCGCCGTGGATGAATCTGTCGAAGTACCAGGTCGACACGATGATCCGCGCGGATGGCAGCATCTCGCGGGTGAGCCGCGCCACCGGCTCGCACAGACGCGTGAATCCGTTGATCCCCCAAGGCGCGCATTTCGAGCAGGTGCAGCCGCCCTGGTCGTACGGCCACAGCCACACGTATTCCACGCCGAGATCGGCAAACGCCGCATACATCTCGCGCCGCCATTTCAGCAGCAGCTCCACCGAGCCAGGCTTCGACGGGCACAGCTCGAGATGGTAGTGCCCGCCGGGTGGAACGAAATAGCCGTCGTGCCCGGCCGTCCAGTCCGCCCGCAGCTCCATCGGGCTGGTGTAGTAGGCTTCGTTGGGCAGGATGCCGAGGGCCGGGCCGATGCCCACCTCGCGGGCCGCCTGCAGGATCGCCCGCAGCCGCTGCACGAACGCCGCCGCCGCCGGATCGTCGAACCCACTGAAGTGATGGTAGTCGAACCACACGCACAGCGCGTTGCAGCCCCACAGGGCCAGTTCTTCCACGTAGCGGCAGACGTCCGCCACCGGCGCATCGTGATACCAGTTGTGGAAGTGCGACGCGAAATAGATCCCGCGCACCGGCTTGACCGGCACCGACGTCCCCCGCCATATTCCCGGGACGAACCGCCCGGCCTCGTAGCTCGCCTCGCGCAGGAACCGCCCCACGCCATAGATCAGCCCGCGGCCGTCGTTGCCCGCGATCACAACCTCGCCATTCGGGCCATTCGAAATCCGATAGCCCTCCGCGCCGATCCCCGGCTCGATGGCGAGCACGATCGTACGGTCGGATTCAGCATTGGTACCGCATCGCTCGCCGACGGTGCGACGGAGCAGGCTTCCCGCCTTCTCTGCCCACTCGATCCCGGTTGCCTTGTTGGTGATAAGCATCATGATTTTGACTCGCTTGCCCGAACGATAATATCAGTCCTCGTTGAACGTTGATCGTTGCCTGTTGACCGTTGAGCGTTTCCTCCCTCTTCCCTCTTCCTTCATCGTTCATCCTTCATCGTTCACCTCACCTCCACCTCCCCCGTCACCTCTTTCATCTCCCTGTCGTCTACGCGGTACCACATGATGCGATTGTTCAGGCTATCCTCACCGAAGACGTCGACGATGCCATCGCGCGGATCGCGGTTGAGCGCCAGTGCTGCCGTGTTGTCCATCCAGCCGGTGCTGTTGTCGGCGGCGGCGCCGGGCGCCATCTGCCCGATCAGCAGGCCGTCGGACGAGTAATGATAGACGACCGCCTTCTCGTACCAGCCGAGCATCACGCCGGCGCAGGTGCCAGGCTCGCGGCCGGGAATCGCGTCCATCCCCACGCACACCTCGGGCAGCCGGGCGTACCACAGGAGCTTGTTGTCCTTGCCGTAGCGTGCCAGCACCCAGCCGCCCATCCAGGCGCCGGCGTTCTTCGGCGACTTCCAGATGCCCGTGGTCTGCGTGTAGCCGCTGCGGCCGAATGCGAACAGCGTGCCATCGTCCGCCCGCACCGCCATCAGCGGCTGGAATTCCATCGGCGTCGTGTCGGCAGGCACAATCTCCCTTGCCTTCGACCAGTCGTAGACCGGATTGCCGCGCTCGTCGAGTTTGTCCAGCGGCAGCTCCCAGATGCCGTGCGAGTGGTGCTCGCCGTAGACGATATTCCCCTGCAGGTCGACGTTCAGCCCGAACGTGGCGTAGCGGGCGCCGGAGGCGTTGCCGGCCTTGAACAGGTTCACCTCGATCGGATCGATCGTACCGTCGCCGTCCTGGTCGGTCCACGTCCACTGCATCGGGGCGCGGTACCTGTTTTCCTGCAGCTCGCGGTCGTTGAACTTGCCGTCGAACCGCGGGTTGCTGCCGCTTGCGATCGCCACGGGGCGGAATGCCTTGCCGCCCCGGTCCGACGGCTTGCCCGTGCGGCGGAACGCTATCATCCCGTCTCCGTAGGCCTGGTAGAAGAAATCGTTCTCGCCCAGGCGCAGGATTCGCGGCACCCCGTGGTTCCACACCAGCAGGCCCGGGTCGCCGTCGAGCACGCACCCGCCAAATTCCCACTCGGCCTTGTCGTGGTCCTTCAGCCAGAGGCGGTTCAGGCCGGTTTCGATGAACTCGCTCGGGTCGCGCTGCGAATAATTCCCGATCGTGCATAGCCCCAAGCTGAGGTGGCGCCACAGGCATTTGTTGCTGCCGCTGCCCCGCGCGAACTTCGCGATGATCACTCCGCCGCTGATCAGCCGGTGGGCCACTATCAGGTTGCCCTCGGGATCGGGCGCGGCGCAGGCCAGCTTGTAGAAATGATCCGGCTGCGAATTGCCCGGCCGCGCCCTATAGCCGAAGGTGTACGTGCGCGGCACCCTGATCTGCTCACCCTTACCCAGCATCGCCGGCGTGCTGATGAAGATCGCTGCATCCCGGTACTCGTAGTCGAGCTCGACTTGCCGAAGGATCCACGTCAGCGCCTGTTTCAACTCCATGTCGGTCACCTTCAGCGTCACCTCCGGGTTGATGACGTGTTGCATCGCGCGCTCGTCGACCTTGATGTATGTGTTGGTGATGCCATGGAGGAAGGTGATGACGTCCTCCAGGGGCGTCTCCACGAAATCGAAGCTCACCTTCGTCTTGAGCTTGTTCTCAATCTCCTCTGAGCCGGCCGCATCTTTTCCGGGGCCGACCGGCTCAGTGGCGACGAGATCGATGCGAGCAATTTTGACAACGGAGTCAGCCGCGTCGGCGATATACAGCAGTCCGTTGCTCGCGAACGCCATCGATACGATCTCGCCCGCGTTGATCTGCGGCACTGCCAGCAGACTGCCGTTGATGTCGACGACGCAGACTATGGATTTCTCGTGGGCGATCCAGATGCGGCCCTGCTTGTCGACCGCCATCGCGCACGGTTCCTTCACGGGAAACTCGCCCAGCTTCTCGCCGGTGTCCTTGTCGAACTTCAGCACCCTGTCTCCGCGCGCATCGGCCACGAGCAGGATTTTGCCCGAGATGGCCAGCGCCTTCAGCGGATTGCCGGCCTCCCAGTTCGTCTCCGCCGGCGGGTCGTACATACGGATGTTGCCGAACTTGTCCCCCTTCTCCCACGGCGCCGGATCGCCGGTATCGGTGCGGAACCGCCTGATGACGTGTCCGCCCCACGTGCTGCGTTTGTCGTCGATCTTCTCCAGCGTCACCACGCTCAGGTAGATGTAGGGCTCGTCCACCGCGATGGCGTAGGGGAAGCCGTTGGGCGTACCGTTGCGGACGCGGAATTTCGCGTGCAGCGTCGTGTTGCCGTCCTTGTCGAACCGATTGAAATCCT